>Ga0116230_10000124_pt1 | contig 59831 bp, 44 predicted proteins | sample S1TSphfallax_3_FD_88678 | JGI IMG/M metagenome (GOLD analysis project Ga0116230, IMG submission 88678) | Host-associated microbial communities from peat moss isolated from Minnesota, USA - S1T2_Fd - Sphagnum fallax MG | ecosystem: Host-associated > Plants > Peat moss > Unclassified | place...
TCGATTTTCACATCGAAAATGCCTGCCGCAAACTGAACGTGGCGACCCGCATCGAGGCGGCCGTGAAGGCGAGCAGCGGCCGCCTGATCGAGCCTTGACTGCTTGCCCATGGCCGCTGCAAACCTCAAGCCCGACACGCTGCAGACGCATACCGCTGCGGTCACGGCGCCGAGTTGGCTCGAGTGGTTGCAACCGCATTCGATCCGCGTGCGCCTCTCGGCGATCTTCGCGCTGCTGTTTCTGCTCGTGATCTCGCTCGGGCTGTTCGGCATCGAGCGTCTCGGCGACGTGAACCGCGCCTCCCTGGAGATTCGCGATCACTGGCTGCAGGACGCGCGCATCTTGGGCGATCTCAACAATTATATGTCCGACTACCGCACCGCCGAGGCGACCCGGCTGCTCTCGAACACGCCGCTCGAACTCGCGGCGAGCGAGAAGGAGTTGATGGCGCTCGCGGTCACGGTGGCACGCCATCAGACCGACTACGAGCGCGTGGCGCAGGACGACGCTGACAAGGCGCTCTACACCCTGTTCGCCCAGCAGTGGCAGGCCTACCAGGGCATCGCCGAGAACGTGCTGCAATTGGCGCGCGTCGGCCGCAACTCCGATGCCGTCGTGATGTACATGACGACCTCGCACCATGCCTTCGATCTCGCGAGCGACACCCTGGGACGGCTCACGAACCAAACGATCGCCAAGGCACATGCGGCAAGCGCGAGTGCGGAGTCGACCTACCAGCATGCGCGTACGCTGATCGTCATCGCGATGCTGCTTGCCGGCTCGATCCTGGTCGGCGGCATCGTCTATTTCACGCGCTCGATTTTCAATCCCTTGCTCGATCTCGCCAAGCGCATGCACGCGCTCGCACAGCAAGACACCGACATCGTCGTCCCCGGTGCGGACCGTGGCGACGAAATGGGCGAGATGGCCCGCTCGATCGAGGTGTTTCGCGATAATGCGATCGCCCTGACGAACAGCCGGCGCCGCCTGATCGAGCAGACTGCGAATCTCGACGAGGCGCTCGAGAACGAGCAGCGCCTGACCGTGAAACAGCGCAACTTCATCTCCATGACCTCGCACGAGTTTCGGACACCGCTGACGATCATCGACGGGCACGCGCAGCGCCTGATCAAGATCAGCGATCGCATCAGCGCCACCGAGATTGCCGAACGCGGTTCGCGCATCCGCAGCGCGGTCTTGCGCATGACCAGCATCATGGAGAGCCTGCTCGAAGCGTCGCGCCTGCTCGACGGTCACGGCGTCTTCCAACCCGCGGATCTCGATCCGCGGGCTTTGCTGCATGAAGCCTGTCAAACGCACCGGGAGGCAACCCGCGGCACCAACATCGCCGAGCATTACGATGGGCTGCCGGCGACCGTGCACGGCGACTCGAAGCTGCTCTTTCATGCGTTCAGCAATTTGATCGCCAACGCGGTCAAGTATTCGGGGGCCGGCAGTCCGATCGAATTGCGCGCGGGAGAGGAGGGGGGGCAGCTCGTCGTACGAATCACCGACTCTGGTATCGGCATACCGCCGCGTGATCGCGAGCATCTGTTCGAGCGTTACTTTCGTGGCGCCAATGCGACCGGCATCGCGGGCACCGGAGTCGGGCTACATTTCGTCGCCATGGTCATGATGCTCCATCATGGCGAGGTCACCGCCGAAAGCGTCGAGGGCGTCGGTTCGACGTTCAGCGTGCGCCTGCCGGCGACGAGGTCCGCGCTCAACGAACAGGACGTCGCGAAAGCCAGTTTCGCCTGACAGCCGGGGCGCAACTGCGCCGTGCGGCGCAGCAGAGCGATACCGCGCTGCACTTGCTCGAGTCGCCAGACGGCCTCGACGTCCTTACCGCGCGCACACGCCGCGTCGATCAGTTTCATCTCGGTTTGAATCCAGGTATCGGCGCGTGCCGCGTCCGCGGGGCTTGCGTTTGCCCGGGATGACCATGATGCTTTCGTTCTTTGAATCGATGACGCGAGCGGGTCGTCGCAGGTATCGGCGGCGGCCCGGCCGACCAGCAACGGACCCGCAACCAGCAACAGCGGACAAATCCGACGGGTGAGCTTGTTCAAGCAGTGTTCCTTCCCGTTGTCGCCCTGCGCGCAGGTCTGGATCGAGCGAGATCGATGCTCGCAAAGTCGGTGTTAAGAGGTCATAAAAATAGTGGTGTCCAAGCGAGTAATGTTGTTCACGGCGGCCTGTCTCGCCGCCTTGCTGTGTGCTTGCGGCCGTCACGAGGCCGGCACCGTCGCCCCGAGCGCGCCGGCAGCGCCCGCGCCGCTGCGACCGAGTGCTGCCGTTCCAGCGACACTGAGCCACGGACGTTTCGCGAACTTTCTCGTCATGATGCCGGCGGGCGAACCGCGGAGCTTCGTTTTGCTGCTCTCGGATGGCGCGGGTTGGGATGGCGTAACCGAGGCTGCGGCGCGTGCCCTCGTGGCCGGCGACGCCATGGTCGTCGGGATCGATCTGGCGAAATTGACCGCGAACCTGAACGCAGATCCCAACCAATGCGTGTTCCCCGACGGGGATCTCGAGAATCTGAGCCATTTCGTCCAGGCTTATTATCGCCTGCCGACCTATCTGCCGCCGCTGATCGTCGGCACGGGCGACGGCGCCGCGTTTGCCTACGCGATGCTCGCGCAGGCTCCCAAGGATGTGTTCGCGGGCGCCTTGAGCCAGGGTTTTTGTCCCCGACTCGCCTTGCGCAAAGCACTATGTACGACCCCCGCACAGCATTTTCTGGGGGCCGCGGCCCCGGACGGCGGGTTCGAGCTCCTGCCGACACCGACGCTCTCCGGTCCGTGGACCTTGGTCCCTGGGCAGGCGCCGACGTGTCCGTCGGCGACGATGGCCCGCTTCGCGGCCGCGATCCCGGGCGCCGTCGTGAGCGGGGCGCCGCCCGGCGCTGCCTCAGCGCCCGGCACGCCGATTCCCTTGGTTGCCGCATTCGCGCAATTGGCGGCGCGCACGGCACGCAAGCCCTTGCCCTCGCCGCCGGCCGCGCTCGGTGATTTGCCGGTCATCGAAGTACCTGCGGACCCCGGTAGTCCTGCGCTCGACGAATTTGCGCTCATGATGTCCGGCGACGGCGGCTGGGCGGGGCTCGATCAGGGAGTCGCGGCCGCATTGACGGCGCGCGGTATCCCGGTCATCGGCCTCGATTCGCTGCGCTATTTTTGGACGGCCCGTACGCCCGCGACGATCGCCGCCGACACCGATCGGCTGATTCGCTACTATGCCGCGCATCTCGGCAAGTCGCGGGTGCTGCTCATCGGCTATTCTCAGGGCGCCGATGTCTTGCCGTTCGCGGTCAATGGTTTGCCCGCCGAGACCCGTGCGCTCGTCTCCCTCGTGGCCGTGCTCGGTATCTCCGCCCATGCCTTGTTCGAATTCCACCTCAGCAATTGGATCGGCGACGACCAATCCGGTCCGCCGACCTTGCCCGAATTACGCCGCCTCGCCGGCCTGCCGCTGCTGTGCGTCTACGGTGCCGATGAGAACGACTCGCCCTGTACGCAGCTTGGCGCCATCCCGGCGACGGTCGTCAAACTGGCCGGTGGCCACCATTTCGACGGCGACTACCCGGGCCTCGCACGCACGATCCTCGACGCGGCCAAGCATTAGGTCCACGCGGGAAGCTTTGGTCAAACCTGGAAAAACCGGGCGCGAGCCCATAGATAAGGTGTCGAGCCGCGGGAAATTCCGCCTCTTAGGCTGCCGAAAGCGCGAATCGCCGCGATTTTTTCGACACACGCAGGTTGGCGTGTCAGAATCCGCGCCCTGTTTTGTCCTAATGGAAGTTTGCTTATGGCCCGTACAACCCCACTTTCCGATATTCGCAATATCGGCATCATCGCCCATGTCGACGCCGGCAAAACGACGACGACCGAGCGCATTCTTTATTACACGGGGCGCAAGCACACGATCATCGACATCCATGACACCAAGGATCTGAAGACGTCGACGACGACCGACTATCTGGAACAGGAGCAAAAGCGCGGCATCACGATCCAGAGCGCCGCGGTTTCGGCCTTCTGGCGCGACAAGAAGATCAACCTGATCGACACGCCCGGACACGTCGACTTCACGATCGAGGTCAATCGCTCGCTGCGCGTGCTCGACGGCGCGGTCGTCGTATTCGACGGCGTTGCGGGCGTGGAGCCGCAATCGGAGACGAACTGGCGCCTCGCCGACAATTACGGCGTGCCGCGCATTTGCTATGTCAATAAAATGGATCGCAGCGGCGCGAATTTCCTGCGCTGTGTCGACATGATCAAAAAGCGTCTCGGTGCGCGCCCGCTGCCGATTCAAGTTCCGATCGGCTCGGAGGACAATTTCAAGGGCATGGTCGACCTCGTCGAAATGAAGGCACTTGTCTGGGATTCGGACGACAAGGACGCGCAGTGGCAAGTCCTCGACTACAGCGACGACCTCGCCGACAAGCTCGGGATCACCACGCCGAGCGACCGCAGTCTGCTCGCCTCGGTGCCGAAATTCCGCACCGAACTCGTCGACACCTGCCTCGAGCAAGATGACGAGGCGATGGAGGCGTTCCTCACCGACGGCACCGTGCCTTCGCCCGATCTGCTGCGTCGCGCGCTGCGCAAGGGCACGCTGAACTCGTCGTTCACGCCCGTGCTGTGCGGCTCCTCGTACAAGAACAAGGGCGTGCAGCAGGTGCTCGACGCCGTCGTAGACATCCTGCCGGCGCCGACCGACGTGGCCTCGATCAAGACCGTCGATGCCGACGGCGAGCCGATCGGCGAGCGCAAGTGCTCGGATGACGAACCGTTCTCCGCGCTCGCCTTCAAGGTCATCAACGACGCCTACGGCGCGCTGACCTTCGTGCGCGTGTACTCCGGCGTCCTGGTCAAGGGCGCGTCGGTGCAGAATTCGACGCGCGGCAAGCGCGAGAAAATCGGCCGCATGGTCGAGATGTTCGCGAAGGAAGCCAACCCCGTCGAGGAGGCGCGCGCCGGCGACATCATCGCGCTGGTCTCGCTCGCCGATACGGAAACCGGTGACACGCTGTGCGATTCGGCCAACCCGGTCGTGCTCGAGCGCATGCGCTTCCCCGATCCCGTGATCAGCGTCTCGGTCAAGGCGAAGAACAAGGCGGATCAGGAGAAGTTCGGTGCCGCACTCGGCAAGATGGTGCGCGCCGATCCCTCCCTGCATCTCGAAACGGATCGCGAAACCGGGCAGACCATTCTGCGCGGCATGGGCGAACTGCATCTCGAAGTCACGCTCGACCGCATGCGCACCGAGTTCGGCGTCGAGGGCACGATGGGCGAGCCCCAGGTCGCCTACCGCGAGACCTTCACCAAGAAGATCAACGAGCAATACATCCACAAGAAGCAGACCGGCGGCTCCGGCCAGTTTGCCGAGGTATGGATCACATTCGAACCGCTCGAGCGCGGCGCCGGCTACGAATTCGTTGACGAAACGGTCGGCGGCTCGGTGCCCAAGGAATACGTGCCCGCGGTCGACAAGGGACTCAAGGTCCAGAAGGAGGACGGTGTGCTCGCCGGCTATCCGACAGTGGATTTTCGTGCGACGCTGACCGACGGCAGCTACCACGACGTCGACTCGAATGCACTGACCTTCGAAATCGCCGGTAAAGCGGCGTTCCGTGAGGCGATCCGCAAGGCGGGTCCGATCCTGCTCGAGCCCGTGATGAAGGTCGAGACGGTCACACCGGGCGATTACCTTGGCGATGTGATCGGGGACATCAACCGCCGTCGTGGCTCGATTCTCGATCAGCTCGAGCGCGGCACGAACATCGCCGTCGTCGCCACGGTGCCGCTCTCGGAGATGTTCGGCTATATCGGGCATCTGCGCGGCATGACGAGCGGCCGGGCTTCGTACACGATGGAGTTCTCGCACTATGATCCCGTGCCGCGCAACGTCGCCGACGAGGTGATCGCCGAGAAGGCGAAGGCTAAGGCGACGGCTTGAGCGCGGTTGGCGCGCGGGCCGGCTGCGCGGCGGCAGTTTGGTTTGCCATCTTCAGCTCCTTCAAGTAGCGGTAGGATCGGTAGCGGTAGGGCCTGGCTTCCAGGCCCGGGCCCGGAAGTCCGACCGCGCCCACGGCGGCCAGCGCATCGAGCGTCAGCGGCCGGTCGGAGACGAGGTCCCAGTGTCGTTCCGGCGCGGCTTGTGCACCTGAAGCGAGCACCCGCTGCAGTGCCTCGTTCAGCTTGCCGCGATCGACTGCGTGAATCACATAGCCTTCGTTGACCACCGCGGCCGTGTTCACGCCCAGCTCCTCGCACAAACGCTGCCGCGCGCCGACGCCGTCCATCGCGGCCTTGCGTGCCGCTTGCACGTCGGCTTGCAGGGTTGCGCTGACGCTGCCGCGATCCGACTGCAACAAGGGTCGATCGGCATGCCACGCTTCCGGTGGGCATGCTTTGTCGGCGGGCTGGAGCGCGACGAACGGATTGATTTCGTAGGGATAGATGCGACAGACGAGCGGTCGTCGCGGGTGGATGACGCAGCGCAGATCGGCGCTGAGATTCGGGCAGGCGCCGACCAGGTCGGCGGCGAGGATGACGTTGATGCGTATGCGCAGCAAGCCGCTGTGGGCAACGAAGGAGCGGGTGCGTCGATAAGCCGCCTCCGCATTGTCGGCGGGCGGTTCGACCGGCCAGGGCATCGCCACACAGAGGACCTCGACGTCGTGGCCGTCAGCGATCCAGGTCAGCGCTTCATCGAGCGTCAATGGCAGATGCAGGTCGCGGCAGCAACGGCCGCACATCGTGCAATCGAAGTGAAGCTCGTGGGCCATGAAAGATGATGGCATGATCGCAACCCGTAAGCGAGGATGAGATTCATGTGTGCGAGCAAGGTGGTCGAGGGAAAGCAGCGCGGCTGGATCGTCCCGATCGGCGGCGCGGAGGACAAGGAGAACTCCCCGCAGATCCTGCATCGCTTCGTCGAGCTCGCGGGCGGCCCCGGGGCCGACATCGTCGTCATTCCAACCGCGAGCCTGCTGCGCGCCACGGGTCCACGCTACGAGCGCCTGTTCGGCGCCTTGGGGGCGGCGCGTGTCACCTCTCTGGATTTCGACACGCGGCGCGACGCCGAGGAGCCGGGCCGGATCGAGCGCCTGGCCCAAGCGACGGGCGTGTTTTTTACGGGCGGCAATCAGCTGCGCCTCTCGACCTTGATCGGCGGCACGTCGGTCGCACGTACGATTCGCAGGCGCAATGCCGCGGGCGCCGCCGTAGCCGGGACGAGTGCCGGGGCTGCCTTCATCTGCGAACACATGATCGCCTTCGGCGACGAGGGCAGCACGCCGATCGCGGGTTCCGTCCGCCTGGCGCCGGGCTTGGGGCTGACCAATCGGTTCATCATCGACCAGCACTTCCGCCAGCGCGACCGGCTCGGACGCCTGCTCACGGCCCTGGCCTACAACCCGTTTGCCGTCGGGATCGGGCTCGACGAGGACACGGCGGCGTTCATCAGTCCGGATAACACCGTCGGCGTCGAGGGGTCCGGCGGCATCACGGTCGTCGATGCCGCCGAGGTGCGGTTTTCCTCGATGGACAGCGTCAAAGAGGGTCGGCCGGTCTGTCTGCTCGGCGTGAAGCTGCATATCCTCACGAAGGGTGCTACGTTCAACCTGCACACACGGCAGGCGGATGCCGGAGATCTGAACCACGCCAAGACCTGAATGAAGAGGGACCGATGCGAATACTGGAACGTAACGTCTATGTTGGACCGTCGCTTTACGCCCATTTCCCGGTCATCAAGGTGCTGCTCGATCTGGGACCCCTCGAGGCCTGGCCCACGGCCCGGCTCGGCGCCCCCTTCATCGACGGCTTGATCGCAGCCCTGCCCAACCTCCAGGAGCACGGCTGCTCCTATCGCGAACCCGGCGGCCTCGTGCGCCGCATGCGCGAGGACGAGGGCACCTGGCTGGGCCACGTGTTCGAACACGTCGCGATCGAATTGCAGAACATCGCGGGTGAGGACGTGAGCTTCGGCAAGACGCGCAGCACCGGCACGGCCGGCGTCTACACCGTCGTCTACGAATACGCGCAGCGCGACGAGGGTATCGCCGCCGGCGAACTCGCGATCCAGCTGCTATGTTCGCTGCTGCCGGCCGAACTGCGCCCAGCCGATGGCGTGCCGGCCGAGTGGAGCTGGGAGGAGAAGCGCAACGACTACATCCGCTATGCCCAGCGCCGCGCGCTCGGGCCCTCGACCGCCTCGCTGGTCAAGGCGGCCGAAGAGCGCAACATTCCCTGGTTGCGCTTGAACGAGCAGAGCCTCATTCAACTCGGTCACGGTAAATTCCAGCAGCGCATCCAGGCGACGGTCACGGGTCGCACCAGCCATATCGCCGTCGAGCTCGCGCAGGACAAGGAGGAGACGAACAAGATCCTCGCCAACTGCGGTCTGCCGGTGCCGCGCCAGGAACTCGTGCGCAGCGCCGATCGCGCCGTGCGCGCCGCGGAGCGCCTCGGTTTCCCCGTGGTCACCAAGCCCTACGATGGCAATCATGGCCGGGGCATCTCGATCGGCCTCGCCACCGCCGATGAGGTGCGTGCCGGCTTCGCGGCCGCGGCCGAGCATTCCGCTTCCGTGATCGTCGAGACGTATCTGCAGGGCGAGGACCATCGGCTGCTCGTCGTCAACGGGGAATTGATCGCCGCGACCCGCCGCACGCCGGGGCGTGTGATCGGCGACGGCCTGCACTCGGTGCGCGAACTGGTCGAGATCGTCAACCGCGACCCGCGTCGCGGGATCGGACACGAGAAAGTCATGACCCGGCTAGAATTGGACGCGCAGGCCGAGATGATGCTGAAGCGGCAGGGACTCGATGCCGATACCGTGCCCCCGGCGGAGCAGGTGGTCTTGCTGCGCAGTACCGCGAATCTCTCGACCGGTGGTACGGCGACCGATGTCACGGACATCATTCATCCGGACAATCGCGATATGGCGGTCCGGGCGGTCGCGGCGATCGGCCTCGATGTCGGCGGCGTGGACTTTCTCTGTCCGGACATCGCCGAGAGCTACAAGATCGTCGGCGGTGGGATTTGCGAGGTCAATGCGGCGCCGGGCTTTCGCATGCACGTCGCGCCCAGCGAGGGCACGCCCCGCGACGCCGCCGGCCCCGTGATCGACATGCTGTTTCCGCCCGGGGCGCCCGCGCGCGTGCCGATCGCCTGCATCACGGGCACCAACGGCAAGACGACGACTTCGCGCATGCTCGCGCATATCGCGAAGATGGCCGGTTTCACGCCCGGACTCACGACCACCGACGGCGTCTACATCGACGGACAGCGCACCGTCGAGGGGGACATGACCGGACCCGTGGCGACGCGCATGGTGCTCGCCGATGCGCGCATCGACCTTGCCGTGCTCGAGATCGCCCGTGGCGGCCTGTTGCGTGCGGGCATGGGCATTCCGTTCGCCAATGTCGGCGCGGTCCTGAACGTGCAGTCCGACCACCTCGGCCTCAAGGGTGTCGACACGCTCGAACAGCTCGCCGAGGTCAAGCGGATCGTCGTCGAAGTGGCGCGCGATTGCGCGATCTTGAATGCCGACGACGAAAACGTGATTCGTATGTCGGCCCATACGGAAGCAAAGCATCTTTGCTACGTGACGCTGAATCCGCAGCATGCCGTGGTTCGCGAGCACGTACGCGCGGGCGGCCGCGCCTGCGCGCTCGAGGCCGGCGTGAACGGCCAGATGATCACGCTCTACGACAAAGGCCGCCATATTCCCCTGATGTGGACTCATTTGATCCCGGCGACGCTCGAAGGCCGCGCCCTGCACAACGTGCAGAACGCGATGTTCGCGGCGGCGCTCGCCTTCTCGCTCGACATCAAACTCGATGCGATCCGGCAGGGGCTGCGCACCTTCGACAGCACGTTCTATCAGGCTCCGGGGCGCATGAACATCTACGACGAACATCCGTTCAAGGTGATTTTCGACTATGCCCACAATGCGCACGCCGTCGCGGCGATGACGGATCTCGCGGCGCGCCTCGACGTGCGTGGCCGGCGCATCGTCGTGCTCGCCGGTCCCGGCGACCGGCGCGACGAGGATATTCGAGCGATCGCCGCAGCCGTCGCGGGTCGCTTCGATCATTACATCTGCCGGCGCGACGATGGCCTGCGCGGGCGCGCGAGCGACGAAGTGCCGCAGATGCTCGCCGCGGTGCTGCGGGAGCGGGGCGTGCCGGACGCGGCAATCGCGATCATTCCCGACGAGCAGGAAGCGATCGCCGCGGCGCTCGCCATGGGTGAGACCGGCGATCTGCTGATGATCTTTGCCGATGCGCTGACGCGATCCTGGAAACAAGTGATCAAGTTCAAAGCCGCTGCCGCCGAGGCAGTGCCGACTCGCGTTTTGCATACGGCGGCAGACGCCGCCGCCGCCGAGGGCGCCGGCAGCGCGAACGGTGCCGATGGCGCCGATCGTGGTGGTAGCGCCGATCGTGGTGGTAGCGCCAATGGTGGTGGTAGCGCCAATGGTGGTGGTAGCGCCAATGGTGGTGGTAGCGCGAATAGTGGTCGCAGCGTGAGCGGCGGCGCCGGCCCGGGACGCGGTGCACCGACCCGCCACGACGATGCGGCTCTCGAATCGACGGGCTTCGTCCGCGACGAGCGCGGCCTGCGCTTCGTCGGCGAGGTCGCCGATTGAGCCAGGGCGCCGAAGCCGCCGAGCCGAATTTCGGCTTCGAGGACTCGCGACGACTGCCCGGTCCGAATCGCTATTTCGGATCGGCGGCCGTGACCCTGAGCGCGCTCGGGGTTCAGGCCGCGGACCCGCGGGTGCTGGCCGAGTGGGCGCGACGCGCGCGTGCGATGGCCGCCGACCTCGGTTGGCCCGATCCAGAGCCGCGGGTCGTGCAGCGCGCGGGCACGGTTTTATTGGTGTTGCGGGCGCCGCCCGACGCGCTGCTCACGGCGACTGAGGTCAACGAATGGGCCTGGGAGTGCGCAGCCGCCGCGGCCGGGGAGTACGCCTTCGATTTCGCGCAGGATCTCGGTGAGGATGCCGCCGGCGTCTTCGCCGCACGCGCCGCTGCCGAGCGCCGCCCGGAGCTGGCTGCGCTGCGCGAGGCGGCGGCAAGGCATGGCGTCGCGTTCATCGAGGACGATGCCGAGGTATCCGTGGGCATGGGCAAGGGCAGCCGCCGCTGGCCGCGCGAGGACTTACCGGCATGCGCTGAGGTCCCGTGGGCGCAGGTGCACGACATCCCCTGCGCGCTCGTGACCGGCAGCAACGGCAAGACGACTACGGCGCGGCTGATCGCCGCAACCGCGGCGGCTGCCGGCCTCGTACCGGGACTGTGTTGTACCGAGGGCGTATTCGTCGGCGACCAGGCGATCTGCCGTGGCGATTATGCCGGACCCGACGGGGCGCGCCGGATCCTGCGCCACCCGGAGGTCGAAGCCGCGTTCTTGGAAACGGCGCGCGGCGGCATTCTGCGCCGCGGACTGGCGCTGCAGCGTGCCGATGTCGCGGTCGTCACCAACATCAGCGCCGATCATCTCGGCGAGTATGGCGTCGATGACGCGCAGGATCTGGCCGCGACCAAGCTGGTCGTCGCCCATGCGGTGCGCAGCGGCGGTACGCTGGTGCTCAATGCCGACGATCCGGTCCTGATGGCCGCGGCCGATGCGCCTGGACCCGCGTCCGGCGCGCGGCTCGCCTTGTTCGCGCAGTCCTATGACCACGCGGCGCTCGTCAGCGCACGATCCCGGGGCGGCGCGACTTGCGGCGTGCGCGGTGGCGAATTGTGGCTCTCGTCGGACGGCGAGGGGCAACAACTCGGAGCGATCCGTGCGATGCCGCTGACCGTGGGCGGGGCTGCGGTCTACAACATCGCGAACCTCGCCGCGGCCGCGCTCGCGAGCCTCGCCATGGGGCTGCCCGGAGCGCGGCTGATCGAGGTCTTGCACCGATTTGGATCCGATCCGCGCGACAACCCGGGTCGGCTCGAGCGCTGGACTTTCCGCGGCGCCGAGGTGTTGATCGACTACGCGCACAATCCGGACGGTCTCGCCGCCCTGCTCGGGGTCGCTCGCTCGCTGCGGCCGCAGCGCCTCGCCCTGTTGCTGGGCCAGGCGGGCAATCGCGATGCCACGGCCATTCGCGCGCTGGCCGCGACGGCGGCGCGCTTTGCACCCGACCGAATCATGCTCAAGGAGCTGCCCCTGATGCTGCGTGGCCGGGTGCTCGGCGAAGTGCCGCGCCTGCTCGAGGCGGCGCTGCTCGAGGCGGGCGTGCCGGCGCAGAGGATCGGCTTCGAGGCCGACGAGCTGGCCGCGGCGAATCTGCTGTTGGATGATGCCCTGCCGGGCGACGTCATCGTGCTGCCCGTCCACACCAATTTGGTGCGCGAACCCCTGCGCGCAAGGCTCGAATTGGTGCGTTGACGCGTCCCCGAGCCGCCTGTCAGCCGCTCATCCGCCGGCCCTGAGTCGCCCTGAGCCCGCGGTGCCGCCGGGCTATTCAAGCGCAGAGTTAACGGTGTTAACCTCGCTGTATGCGTCTTGCTGGAACATTGCTGCTCACCATCTTCTCGCTGTCATTCCTACGCGTGGCGAACGCGGGCAGTCCCGCGACGCTCGGCGTGGTGAGCTGGATCGGCTACGGTCCGATCTACTGCGCCGCCGCCAACGGCTACTACAAGAAATACGGGCTCGACCTCAAGCTCGTGAACTTCACCGACAACTCCCTGATGCCGGGTGCCGTTCAGGGCGGGGAGATCGACGCGACGACGCTGACCTACGATCAAGTGATCGCCTCGAACGCGCGCGGCTGGAAACTCGAGGTCGTCATGCCGATCGATTATTCCGTCGGCGGCGATGCGATTCTCGCGACCGCGAACGTGCATAGCATCAAGGATCTCAAGGGACACAAGATCGCCTTCATGGCGGCCTCGCCGTCCGACTTCCTGCTCGGCTTCGCACTGGCGCGCGGCGGCTTGTCGGAGCGCGACGTCGAAGCGGTCAATACCACCCCCGAAGGGGTCGTCGGCATCATGGCGAGCGGTGGCGTCGAGGCGGGTGTGACCTATGAGCCCAGCGTTTCGGCAATCGCGAAGTCCGGTGACGGCAAACGCTTCCACGTGCTCATGTCCTCACGCGAGGCGCGCGGCATGATCACCGACGTGCTCGTGCTCAAGGCCGGAGTGATCGCCAAGAATCCGCAGCTCGTCGACGCTCTCGTGCGCGGGACGATGGACGGGCTCGCCTTCATGCGCGCGCAGCCCGACCAGGCGGTTGCGATCATCGCCAAGACGCTCGAGATCACGCCCGCCCAAGTCCGCGAGCAGTTGCCCAACATCGAGAATCCCGATCTTGCGCACCTCGGTGACGTGTTCCAAAGGAACGATGCCTTGCCGTCCTTTTTCGCGAGCGGCAAGATCATCGGCGGGATACTGGCGCGCGAGGGCCAGATCGACGCCTTGCCGCCGATCGAGACGACCTTCGACCCGCGCTTCGTCACGGCCGTGCAGGCCACGGGAGAAAAACGATGAGCCGACTCTTTCGCCGCGCGGGCGGGGCGCTGCCGAACTTGGCTGTGATCGCCTACACAGTGCTCGGGTGGCTGCTCGGCATCTGGCTGCTGACGCGCCCGGGCTATGGCTGGAACGCGCTCGGTGTGCTGCTGACCGCGCATGCGCTGATCTATTCGGCTTATTTGATCCACGACTGCACGCATCACGCCATCTTCAAGAGCGCGGCCGCCAACGACCGCTTGGGTGCGGCGATGAGCTGGATCAACGGCGCCTGTCTCGCGAATTACGCCGGCCTCAAAAAGAAGCACCTGCGTCATCACGCCGACCGGCTCGACGTCGTCACCTTCGATTATCGCGCCGTGCTCGCCGCCGCGCCGGCCCCGGCGCGCAAGCTCGTGCTGCTGCTCGAGTGGGCCTACATCCCGGCGGTCGAATTCGTGATGCGCGGACTGGTGATCGCGGCGCCTTTTTCCAGGCCAGGGCGCGACGTCCGGGACGTCGGTGGGGCACGCGAGACTAGCACGGCGCGGGCCGCCGCCCGCTGGCGCGTCGTCGGCTTCGCGCTGATCCGCATCGCGGGCTTCACCGCGCTCGGCCTCGTCGCCGTCAAGGCCCTGTTGCTCTACGCGCTCGCCTACCTGCTGTTCTTGAACGTGCTGCGCTTCATGGATGCGTTTCAACATACCTATGAGGTGTTCGTGACGCGTTCGCTGCGCGTCGCTCCGCCGGATGCGCGCCGCGACCTCGCCTACGAATACGCCAATACCTATTCGAATCTGCTCGCCGAGCGTTACGCCTGGCTGAATCTCCTGGTGCTCAATTTCTCGTACCACAATGCCCATCATGTGCGACCCGGCGAACCCTGGTATCGCCTGCCCGCGCTGCATCGTTCGCTCTATGGCGAGAGCCGGGATCGCCAGGTCATCACCTGCGGGGAGTTGTTGCGCAGCTATCACCGCCATCGCGTCGCCCGCGTATTAGCGGCCGATTACGGTTCGGTGGCGGCGTCGGGGGATCGTACGGCCGGCTTTCTCGGCGCCGTGGGTGTCTCGTTCCTGACCGCCGTTTGAGGATCCGCGGCCCGCTCGGCCGGCGTGCTTATCTTGGCATCGCGGTCGCGAGTTTCCTCGGGTGGACCGGCGGTTGGTGGGCCTTGGCGGCATCCGGCTGGGTCGATCCCTTGTTCCTGCCGAGTCCGCCCGCCGTGCTGCGCCGTGCCTATCTCTGGGCGGTCGATGGCGATTTGCTCGTCGACGCGCGCATCAGCATCCTGCGCGTGACGGCCGGTTTCCTGCTGTCCGCGCTCGCAGCCGTGCCGCTCGGCCTGCTGATCGGCGCCTATCGGCCGGTGCGTGCGTTCAGCGAGCCCTTGCTCGAATTCGCACGCTATCTGCCGGCGGTCGCGTTCGTGCCGATGGTGTTGTTGTGGGTCGGCATCGGCGAAGGCTCGAAGATCGCGTTGATCTGGATCGGCACTTTTTTTCAGATGGTGATCATGATCTCGGAGGATGTCGCGCGCGTGCCGCTGCCGCAGATCGAAGCCGCCCGCACGCTCGGCGCGGCAGACTCGGAAGTTCTCCTGCGGGTCTTGTTGCGCTCGGCGTTGCCGGCAATTTTCGACACCTTGCGAATCACGCTCGGCTGGGCATGGACTTATCTCGTGGTCGCAGAATTGGTTGCCGCGAATTCCGGCCTCGGCTACGCGATCCTCAAGGCGCAACGCTTCCTGCAGACCGACAAGATCTTCGTCGGTATCATCGTGATCGGTTTGATCGGCCTCGGCACTGATCAGCTCTTGCGTGCCGCGCACCGCGCACTATTCCCCTGGGCCGCGACGCGGACATGAACGAGGCAAAACTCGCCCTGCACGATCTCGGCAAACGCTTCCCGATACGGGACGGAGAATTCACGGCGCTCGCCGATGTCAGCTTCGATATCGCGCCCGGCGAGTTCGTGGCCCTGGTCGGCGCCTCGGGCTGCGGCAAGTCGACTCTGCTGCGGCTCATCGGCGGTCTCGAGTCGCCGAGCAGCGGCCGGATCTTGCTCGACTCTCGTCCCGTGCGAGGCCCGGGTCGCGATCGGGCCATGGTGTTTCAAGACTATAGTTTATACCCCTGGCTCACGGTGGCGCAGAACGTCGGCTTCAGCCGCGGCCTGCGCGCGAATCGCAGCCGCGGTCGTGCCCCAAACACTGAGCGCTCCCGTCTGCTGCTCGAACTCATGGGCTTGGAACGTGTCGCCGACGCCTATCCGCATACCTTGTCGGGCGGCATGCGCCAGCGCGTCGCGATTGCGCGCGCTCTGCAGAACGAACCGGACGTGCTGCTCATGGACGAGCCGTTCGGGGCGCTCGATGCGCAGACGCGCGAAGTCATGCACGAGTTGATCCTGCACGTGCTCGCGAGCGAGCGCCGCACGATCGTGTTCGTCACCCACGATGTCGAGGAGGCGGTGTATCTCGCCGATCGCATCATCGTGCTCGCTCCCGGGCCCGGTCGCGTCGATTCGATCTGGCCCACCGACTTGCCGCCGGCACTCGCGCGCCGCTTGGAACTGAAGCAGTCGGCGGCATTTTTGCGTCTGGCGGACGGCATACGTGCGCGCATTCGCGAGACCTCGGGGTTGCAGAGTGATCTCACGGCGTTGCGGCGCCTGACCGGGATCAAACTCCCAAAGCCGGGTTCCGCTTCAGAAACAAGCTGAGCACCACGTAATAGACGATGCCGATGCCGATCCAGCAGGCGCCGAACACTTTCGCCGAGTAGTCCATGCCATACAACACGTAGGCGATCACGAGCAGGCCGGCGAGCGGGCAGACGAGGTGGCGCAGCCAATCGCGGCTGCGCCGGCGCAGCATGTAGTGATTGATCACGGACAGGTGCAACAGCAAGAATCCGCTGAGCGCGCCGAAGTTCACGATGCGCGCCAGGTCGTCGATCCGCGTCGCAAAGAGCACTCCGACAACCAGGGAAACCGCGGCGACGAACAGCGTGCTCCAATAAGGCGTCTTGAAGCGCGGGTGAATCTTGGCGAGCACCGCCGGCAGTTTGCCGTCACGGGCCATCGCGAACAGGATGCGTGCGACCGCCGCCTGCGCGGCCATCGCATTGGCGATCGCCGAGGCGAGTACGGTGGCGATGATGGTCAGCAGTCGCAGGCGCGGGCCGCCGGCGAGTTCGGCGATCTCGTAGAAGGCCGTCTCGTCCGACGCGAAGTGCATGCCGCGGGCGAGATCCGTCGCGATCCAAGTCTGCACGATGAACAAAGCACCGACCAGCAGCAGCGCGAACAGGGTGGCGCGGCCCACGGCTTCGCGGCCGCTGCGGTTCTCCTCCGACAGCGTGGAAATCCCGTCGAAGCCGAGAAACGACAACACGGCGATCGAGGTCGCACCCGCAATCACGTTCAGCGAGAAACTATGCGGATCGTAGACCGGCTTCCAGGTCAAGCCACCGGCGCCCCGGCCGTCGTGCAAGGCGAGTGCTCCGAGCACGACGAACAGCGCGAGCGTCACGAGTTCGAACAGCAACATCCACGCGTTCAGGCGCGCCGTGAACTGGATGCCGATCAGATTGACGATGGCATTGAAGCCCACGAAGCCGGTGAGCCAGAGCCAGTCCGGGACCATCGGCAGGATCGGGCGCAGGGCGACTGCGCTCAACAAGTACAACAGGGCTGGGACGAGCAGATAATCCATGAGGATCAGCCAGCCGGAAAAGAATCCCGCAATCTCGTGCAGGCCGCGTTGTGCATAGGTATAAACAGAGCCCGCGAGCGGAAAAGCCGCGGACATCGAGGCGTAGCTCAGCGCCGTGAAGAACATTCCAACGAGGCCGACGAGATAGGCCAGCGGAACCATGCCGGCAGCCTCTTTCCAGACGAAGCCGAACACGCCGAAAGGCGCGATCGGCACCATGAAAATCATGCCGTAGACCAGCAGGTCGCGCAGCCCGAGCGCACGATCGAGCTGCTCCTTGTAGCCGAATTGATCCAGGGACGACATGGGTGGCGCGAGTGTAGCTTGAATTGCCGCACGCGGGAGGCTCGGTGCTAAGCTGGCCGGATTTCCATGTGGGGAGAGGCATCGATGATGAATTCGCAGATTTTGCCGGGAATCGCAGCCCTGGCGGTCCTCGTGACGCTCGCGAGCACCGGTGTCGGCCCTGCGCTCGGGGCCGATGCAGCGCTTGCGGCTGATGCAGCGGTCACCTCCCGTCCGTCCTTCGGTCCCGATAACCCCTTCTTCGCGCCGAGCACCTTGCCCTTTCATGCACCGCCTTTCGACAAGATCAAGGATGCGGATTACCGACCGGCCATCGAGGCCGGCATGGCGGAGGAATTGACCGAGGTCCAGGCCATTGCCGACGACCCCGCACCGCCGACGTTCGCCAACACCTTCATCGCCCTGGAGACCGGCGGCAGCCTGCTCGCGCGGGCGCTCGCGCCGTTCCGCGCCGTCACGGGTGCGGATACCAACCCGGTGTTGCAGGCCGCCGATGCCGCCCTCGCCCCCGAGCTCGCGGCGCATTCCGACGCGATTTATCTGAACAAGAAGCTCTTCGCCCGCGTCGCGTCGGTCTACCGGCGCCGCCATGGGCTCGGACTCGATCCGGAATCGTTGCGGCTCGTCGAGGTGACTTATGCGCAATTCCTGCATGCCGGCGCCAATCTGTCCGCCGACGCACAGGCGAAACTCAAGGCGCTCAACGAACGCGAGTCGACGCTGTCGAACACCTTTGAGACGCGCCTGCTCGCAGCGACGAAAGCGGGCGCCTATCAGACGACCGACAAGACGGCGCTGCAGGGCTTGAGCGATGCTGAATTGGCGGCGGCGGCCGAGAGCGCGAAGGACCGCGAGGTCGGCGGTTTCGTGCTGCCGCTGCAGAACACGACGCAGCAACCCGTGCTCGCCGCGCTCGCCGATCGCGCCGTGCGATCGGCCATTTTCCAAAACTCCTGGGACCGTGCCGAACGCGGGGATGCGAACGATACACGCGAAACCATCGCCACGCTCGCGCAAGTCCGCGCGCAGCGGGCGGCACTGCTCGGCTTTCCGGATCACGCCGCCTGGCAGCTCAGCGATCAAATGGCCAAGACGCCCGCGGCCGCGCTCAAATTCATGGCCGACCTCGTACCCTTGGCGACCGCGAAGGCACGGAGCGAGGCGGCCGATATCCAGGCTGCGATCGACGCGGCCGAGGGCGGATTTCAACTCGCTGCGTGGGACTGGGAGTACTACGCGCAGCGTGTGCGCAAGCAGAAATACGACTTGAACGAGGCCGAAGTCAAACCCTACTTCGAACTCGATCATGTGTTGCAGAACGGTGTCTTCTACGCCGCGCATCAGCTCTACGGCATCAGCTTCCAAGAGCGCAAGGACATCCCGGTTTATCAGGCCGATGTGCGCGTCTTCGAGGTATACGACGCCGACGGGAAGCCGCTCGCGTTGTTCTATTGCGACTATTTCAAGCGTGACAACAAATCCGGCGGTGCCTGGATGTCGAACCTCGTGGATCAATCCAGTCTGCTCGGTACGCTGCCCGTGGTCTATAACGTCGCCAATTTCCAAAAAGCCGCGCCCGGTGAGCCGGCGCTGATCAGCTTCGGCGACGTCACGACGATGTTCCACGAGTTCGGCCACGCGCTGCACGGTATGTTCGCCGATACCAAGTACCGCAGTCTGTCAGGCACGGCCACACCACGGGATTTCGTCGAGTTCCCGTCGCAGTTCAACGAGCACTGGGCGATCTACCCGGAAGTTTTCGCACATTACGCGCGCCACTATCAGACCGGCGCGCCGATGCCGCCCGAACTCGTCGCGAAGCTGCGGCGCGCGCAGAATTTCGGCGAAGGCTACAGTCTCACCGAAACGCTGGCGGCCGCCGAACTCGACATGCAATGGCACGTGCTGCCGTCGAGCGCGCCGCTACAGAACCCCGATACCTTCGAGAAACAGGCGCTCAGCATGGCGCACATCGACTTGCGGGAAGTCCCTCCCCGCTATCGTTCGAGCTACTTCATGCACATCTGGGCGAACGGTTATTCGGCCGGCTATTACGCCTATCTGTGGACGCAGATGCTCGACGACGATGCCTATCTTTGGTTCGACGAGCATGGCGGTCTGACGCGCGCCAATGGCGCACGGTTCCGGCGCATGGTGCTCTCACGCGGCAATACCAGCGATTTGGGAAACCTCTATATCGCCTGGCGTGGACGCGCGCCGACCGTGGCGGCGATGATCAAGTATCGCGATCTCAAGCCGGATGCTGGCGCAATGCACTGATGAAGGATTCGCCGTAACGTGCGAGCTTCGCTTGGCCCACACCGGGCAGGTCGGCGAATTGCGCCAGCGTGAGCGGCCGGCGCAGGGCCATTTCGCGCAAGGTTGCGTCATGGAAAATCACATACGGCGGCAGACCTTGCTCGTTCGCGAGGCGCTTGCGCAATTCGCGCAGGCGTTCATACAGTGCGCCCTGCGCGGGATCGGCGGTCTCGGGATGCGGGACGGCGCGTGGCTCGCGCTCCGCGGCGTCACGCGCAATGGTTACGGGGCGTTCGCCGCGTAGCACCCGCCAGCTCTCGGCATTCAGACACAGCACTGAAAAGCCATCCTGGGTCTCCTCGACGAGCGCCTGATGAGCCAAGCTGCGGGCGAGCCCGCGCCAGTCGGCGAGTGAGCGTTGTTTGCCGATCCCGTAGACCGACAGGCTGTCGTGGCCGCGCGCCAGCAGCCGCTCGGAGCGGGCGCCGCGCAGGATGTCGATGACGTAGGCCGCACCGAAGCGCTCACCGCGCTGGGCGAGCCGGGCGACACAGGAGAGAAATTGGCGCGCTTCCGTGCTCCGATCGACCAAGGTCTTCGGCGCGCTGCAGTTGTCGCAGGCCCCACAGGCGCCGGTGAAGCTCTCGCCGAGATAGGAGAGCAACACGGCACGCCGGCATTCGGTCGATTCGGCGTAACCCCGGACCTGGCGTAGCTGTTGACGACCGAGCCGTTGTTCGGCTTCGAGCGCCTCCCCGGTTTCAGGATCCACCTTTTGCTGGATCAAGAATTCCGCGGTGCGGATATCCGCGGCGCCGAAGTAAAGGCGGCAGTGTGCCGGATCGCCGTCGCGCCCCGCGCGGCCGGACTCCTGGCTGTAGCCCTCGAGCGTCTTGGGCAAATCATAGTGCACGACCCAACGCACATCGGGCTTGTTGATGCCCATGCCGAAGGCCACCGTGGCGATCACGACCTGCAGATCATCGCGAATGAAAGCTTCCTGGGTTTCGCGCCGCAGTTCGGCGGCGAGCCCCGCGTGGTAGGGCGCGGCGCGGACGCCATCGCCCTGCAGTTGTGCGGCGAGTTCCTCGACTCGCCGCCGTGACAGGCAATAGACGATGCCGGCGCCACCGGCCCGTGCCAAAGCCGCGAGCTCGGCGTAACTGCGCTTCGTTTTGGGCCGCACCTCGTAGTGCAAGTTGGGCCGGTTGAAGCTTGTCAGATGGATTGCCGGATCGCGCAGCTCGAGTTGGGCGATGATGTCAGTGCGCACGCGCGGCGTCGCGGTCGCCGTGAAGCAGAACATCGGGATCGTCGGGTGGCGGCGCCGCAGCGAGGATAATTGCCGATAGTCGGGACGAAAATCATGGCCCCACTCGGAGACGCAATGCGCCTCGTCGACCACGAAGGCATTGAGTCCCGGCCCCGCGGCGATCCGCGGCAGGGTAGCGGTGAGGAACTCCGGCAGCAGCAACCGTTCGGGCGCGAGATAAAACAGTTGGTACTCGCCGCGCAGCAGCTGGGCAAGTCGCTGCGCACCCTCGGCTGCGGGCAGGCTGGAATTGACGAAGCTCGCGGCGATGCCGTTGTCCCGCAACTGGCGTACTTGGTCCTGCATGAGGGCGATCAAGGGCGAGACCACGAGCGTGACTCCGGGCTTGAGCAGCGCCGGCAGTTGGAAGCACAGCGACTTGCCGCCGCCGGTCGGCATCAGCGCCAATAAGTCCCGCCCCGCGAGCGCGTCGCGCACGATCGCTTCCTGGCCCGGCCGAAAGTGGTCGAAGCCGAATATTCGTTTTAATGCAGCCGTCAGTTGCGCCATGATGCGCAATTCTACTTGGCCGGAGATCCGTCATGGAGCATTCGCATACCATCCACCGCCATCAACACCATCTGGGGTGGGACCATGCCTTTGCACCGGTGCTGCGCATAGCGCCCGGAAGCTCGGTCGAATTCGAAGTGCTCGATGCGGCCGGCGGTCAGCTGTCGGCCGACTCGACCGTCGCCGCAATCGGGGCCCTGGATTTCGGACGCATCAATCCGGTCGCCGGACCCGTCTACGTCGACGGAGCGGAGCCCGGCGACGTGCTCAAGCTCACTTTGTTGTCGTTCACTCCCTCGGGTTGGGGGTGGACCGCCAATATCCCCGGCTTCGGATTGCTCGCGGACGAATTCCCCGAGGCGGCGCTGCATCTTTGGCGCTACGATGCGGCGACGCTGGCCCCCGCGCTCTACGGCCGCTGGGGACGGGTGCCGCTCAAACCCTTCACCGGTACGATCGGCGTCGCACCGGCCGCGGCCGGCCTGCACAGCATCGTGCCGCCACGGCGCATCGGCGGCAATATGGATGTGCGCGACATCGCCGTCGGTACGGAACTGTATCTGCCGGTCGAGGTGGCCGGTGCGCTGTTCTCGGTCGGCGACACGCACGCGGCACAGGGCGACGGCGAGGTCTGCGGGACCGCGATCGAAAGTCCGATGAACGTCGCGATCCGCTTCGATCTCGTCAAGCAGACGCCGTTGGCATTTCCCCGCTTCACGACGCCCGGCCCGGTCACCGGTCATCTGGACGCCAAGGGCTATGAGGCGACGACGGGGATCGGTCCGGAGCTGATGGCGGCGGCGCGCGGCGCGGTGCGCGGCATGATCGATTTGCTGGGCGTGCGTTATGGCATGCCCGCGATCGATGCCTATCTCTTGTGCAGCGTCTGCGGCGACCTGCGGATCAGCGAAATCGTCGATCTGCCCAACTGGACCGTGTCTTTTTACTTTCCGCGACTCGTGCTCGAGTGAGCCTAAAGAATTCGCGCCCGCCGCCGATTCTCGTACCGTGTCCGAACCCCCCGACTGGAAGCAGAAATACCGCAACTCGGTGCTCGAAATGGAGGCCGAGGAGAAGCGTTGGCGTCACGTGGAAGAGGTGCTGCGGCGCCTCGTCAACCGGCTTTGCGCGGCCGGCATGGACGGGAGTGGGCCGCTCGACGACGAACTCGCCACGATTGCGGAGGCTAACCGCCGCCAGGCGGCGGTCGAGGAGCTCGAGGCGCTCGCGAAAAACTTGACGCGCAAGGTCGTCGCCGTCGAGACGCAAACGCTGCGCCTGTCGCTGCCCGAAACCAGCCGGCCCGGCGCGGCGACCCGCGCTTCGGTGCGCACGCTGCTCGAGCGCATCGCCGACGACGATGCGCAGAATCCGGTCGTGATCGCGCTCGCCGGGGCGTTGCAGGCGGCGAAAACGGACGCCGCCCTCGCCGAGGTGCTGCTGCGGATCGCCGACCTCGTGTATGAACGCGGCGAACGCATCGCGCGCGAGCGGCTGCAAGCTGCCACCGTGCTCGCCGACGTCGGCAAGCGCCTCGAGGAGATGCTCGATTTCTTTGCGGCGACGGCCGAGGACTCGCGCAGCAGTCGCGAGGCCACCGTGAGCTTCGATGTTGCAGTCATGGCACAGGTGCGCGATCTGTCGGTGGAATTCGAGGCCGCGACCGACCTCCACGCGCTGCAGTCGCTGGTCGGGCGCGGGCTCGAGTCGGTGAGTCGCTGCGTTCACGATTTTCGGCGCCAGACCGAGGACCGTCTCAGCGAACAGAGTGTGCGTAACGAAGCCATCTGTGCACGTGTCGCGACGCTCGAACAGGAGGCGCGCGAACTCCACGGTCGCCTGGCCGAGGAGCGGGATCGCGCCCGCGTCGATTCGCTGACCAACGTCGCGAATCGCAAATCCTTCGACGAGCGCCTCGCCCAGGAATTGGCGCGCATGCGGCACACGGCCGGGCCGGTCACGCTGCTCGTCTGGGACCTGGACAACTTCAAGGCGATCAACGACAGCTATGGTCACCGGGCCGGGGATCGCGTGCTGCAAAGTGTCGCGCGCTGTTTTGCGACCGGCGTGCGTTCGACGGATTTCGTCGCGCGCATCGGCGGCGAGGAGTTCGCGATGATCATGATCGGCGTGCCGCTCGACACCGCGGTCGGCATGGCCAACGAGTTGCGGGCGGCGGTCGAGATGCTGCGCTTTCATTTCCGCGGCACACCGATCCGGGTCACGGCCTCCTGCGGCATCACGGAAATCAAGGACGGCGAGACCGCGGAATGCGCCTTCGATCGGGCCGATGCGGCGCTCTATCGCGCCAAGGATGCGGGGCGCAACGCCTGTATCGCGGCCTGATCGGCGCTACCGACCGGCTGCAGTCGCGAACCGTGCCGATAGGCAAACACGCAGGTGAATTCCGCGCCGAGCAGGAAGATCTGGGCGGAGTAGTAGACCCAGAGCAGCAGGACCACGAACGAACCGGCCGCGCCGTAAGCCGAAGTCAGTGAGTTGCGGCCGAGATAGATGCCGATCAGCGCCTTGCCCACCTCGAACAGGCCGGCGGTCACGAGGCTGCCGATCCAGACGTCGCCCCAGGCGATCGTTTCGCGCGGCACGTATTTGTAGATCAGCGCGAACAACAGTGTGATCAGCAGGAAACCAATGATCAGATTCAACACCGACAGTACGCTGTGCCATTCGGTGGTGAAGCTGCCGATCCAATTGCCGAGTATCGTCAGCGCGGCGCTCGCGAGCAGCGAGACCAGCGCGAGGAAACCGACAACCAAGATCATGCCGAGCGATAGAAAGCGCTGACGCAAAAACTGCCAGATGCCGACCTCGGTGCGGGCGGCCGGTGTCGCCCAGATGACGTTCAGGGCATTTTGCAGCTCACCGAAGACGCTGGTGGCACCTACAGCCAGAATCACGATGCTGATCGCGGCCATGCCGCCGCTCTTGCGCCGTTGATCGATGCCGGCCAGCAAGGCCTGCACCGCGCTCGCACCCGTATCGCCGATCAAGCCGCGGATTTGATCCAGGATGTGCGTGTTGGCGACAGCACTGCCCAAGAAAGCGCTGGCGAGACTCACCGCGATCACGACGATCGGCGCGATCGCGAACAAGGTATAGAACGCGAGCGCCGCACCGGTGCTCGATGCATCGTGCGCGATCCACGCCGTGACGACTTTTTGGCCGATCGCCCAGGCTTCTTTCGCGTTCGCCCGAAACTTCATGTGGAGACTTATCGCATGGATCGAAGGGCGCTAGCAGTCGGCCGACCCCTACAAGCGTCCCGCGGAATCACGCTAAGCTACCGGCAGAGAGGGCATCGGCGCGTGCCGCGCTGCAACGAGGAGTAGGCGATGGACACGGACGAGGTCGGATTCGACCTATGGGACCTACGCGTCGAGGTCGTCGGGCCTCCGGACGCGCCGATTTATTGCGGTGCAAAATTGGGCGATTACTTCGAATTGCATGGCGAAATGCTCAAGTTGCCGCCTGGACAGGGGTTCTCTCTCTATTCCCTGGCGGCCTTGTTGCCCTTGCTGCCGGCGAAGCAGCGCGACACCCACGCGCACGATTGGATGAGCACGGATTCGGAAGTAGCCTGCCCCGATCCGCATTGTCCGACACGATTTCGCATCACGCGTACCGGCAAGAGACACTTTCGGCGCGCGGCGGTGACTGCGGTCGCCTTACCGATCCCCTAGCAGCGATCCCCTAGCAGCGATCCCCAATAACGGCGATCCCTAACGGCCGCCACCCGGCGAGGCGGCGGCGCCCACCGGCACGGTCGCAGTGAGCGAGGCGGTGTCGGGCCGAGGCGCGAGCACGGGATCTTTGGCCGTCTTGGTCGTCACCGACGGCGTGGACTCTTCGGGCGCAGGGGCGGGCGCCGCGGGCTCAGCTTCGTACCCCGGTGTGCCCGGCACGGGTCGCGGGCCGCCGGGGCGCACGAGTTCCGGGTAGTACTGCAGCATCGGCGCGCCGTAGAGCGGCTTGTTCGAGCCGTTGTGGCAGGTCGCGCAATAGATCTTCGGAACGTCCCCGCCGGGACCCAGGCGCTCAGCCGGCAATTCGGTCTTCAAGGGCAGCATGACGTTGTTGTTCAAGTCCCGCACCATGCGAATGCCGTACCAGGCCGTCACGCGTTGCGGCGTACTCAGTTCCCAGGAAGCGAGCGCGCGCGTATTGTGGCAAAAATCGCAGTTCACGCCCAAGGACTCCGACATCACCATCATCAGCGTGTAGGTCTGGCGCGCATGCTGCACGGAATTGCGATTACCGGTTTGCAGCGCCGTGGTGCCGTTGACGCGGATGTTATCGTCATGCAGCAGATACTCGGTCAAGGAATCGGCAGGCAGCGAGGAATCGGCCGCCGCCGGGGTGGGCGGGCGCTGATACGGCCGCTTTTGCATGAGGCCGCCATCGTTTTCCGTGGCCTGATACCAGATCTTGGGCGGCACGGCCTGACCGCGATGACACGTGTAGCAGGTCACGCCGGTCTTGCCGACATGGGCCGTCCAGTCCGTGTTGATGTGTCGAGTCATCTCGATCATCTTGCGCGCGACGCGCTTCTGGTATTTTTCGTCGCTGTTGTAAATCGGGGCGGCGTGACAGAGGTTGCAGCCGACATCGGGCGCCACCCAACTCTTGATCGACAGCATCGTGCGCGCGAATTGGCTCTTGCTGAGATCGCCGAGCACGTGCACGTTTTCGTACGTCTCGGCGGCGGTCGGGCCGTCGGTCTTCGCCGCACCCAAAGGCTTGGGGAACTTGTTGATCTCGTCCTCTTTGACGAAGTAGCTTTCGCGGTAGAGTTGATTCAGGGCTGTGCCGCGATAGCCACGTTGCACGACCTCGGTGCGGTGATAACCGGCCAGCAAGCCGACGATCACGACCAAGCCGGCACACACCAGGGTCATGAATAGTTTGAACGGATTCATCGCAATTCCCCTACGTTGCGAAACGATCGGGGTGGGCCTGACGGCATCTCGTCGCCCATCCGACGCAGACCCGACGCCAACCCCCTCGCCGCAAGATTACCTCAAGTACCTGCCTTTTTCGCGCCAACCGCGTTTTTGTCCGTCCATCCCTGGCAGTAGCAATGCGTGCAGACGTCGCCCTCGAGCAGCGCGCAATCGCCCGAGTCCTTGCCGTAGAGGCCGGTGCTCTTCGGCGTGAAATTGATGCAGCCAGGGCAGACTTTACCGTCTTCGCCCGGCTCTTCCTGGAAATAGAAGTCCTCTTTGGCGGCTTTCGATTTCGCGTATGCCGGCCGGACCCCGGCGACCACGACGGCGATCGCGGCGAGAGCCCGCGCACCCTTGGCCAGGGCCTTGCGGCGCGTGAACTGATGGCTAGAACTCTGCTCGTTCATCGGCTTCACCTCCGTTGTTCATGGCCACTGCATGGAGCATCCACGTGCCCAACCACCAGACATATTCTGCCGGCGGTCTTCCCGTACCCTCGTGTGTCGTGACCGCCATCGAACCGGCGACAAGACGCTCCCCCGCAATGACCTTTGTGTTGTAAAGTAATCGTAGCGGTCAACTTCGCCACTGAGAGCATCTCTGCAGTGTGCTGTTGTTTACCCGCCAATCACCAGACCAAAGTGAAACAAGTCCGCAGGCAAGTAAACCGAGGATTTCCACACATTGGCGTTAGAAATCTTTATGTTGCTACCGGCGCGGTGCCATAATCCGCCGAGTCGTGAGTTGCTGGGGGGCGCGCACGACAGGGCTGCCGGAACGGTCGGGGAAATCGAGCGACGCGACCAAAGCTCGGTCGTGAGATGCGGTCCGGAACCCGTTGTTTCATCTAAGGTCGACGAGCGATTCGTCGGCGTATAGGGCTGGAAGGAGTAGGCGGGTGCGCGGTGCTTCTTTGCGTCAATTGCGTGCGTTCGCGGCGGTGGCCCGGCACCACAGCTTCGTGCGCGCCGCTGCCGAACTGCACGTCACGCCGTCGGCCATTTCCCTGCAGATCAAGGAACTGGAACAGGCGGTCGGCCTGTCTCTTTTCGGCCGCAGTGGGCGCGCCGCAGCGCTCACGCGAGCCGGGGAAATGCTGCTCGTCGACGTCAGCCGGGCATTGCTCGCGCTCAAGGATGCCGAGGAAACCTTGAGCCGTTTGCGCGGTGCTGAAACCGGTGTCGCCGCCGTCGGCATCGTCAGCAACGCGAATTACTTCATGCCGCGCTTGCTCGCGCGATTCCACGCCGCGCACCCGAATGTGGAGCTGCGGGTAACGGTTGGCAATCGCGAGCAACTCGTGCGTCAGCTCGGGTCACGCGAGATCGATCTCGCCATCATGGGCGAACCTCCTGCGGACACGCCCTCCCGTCATGACCTGCTCGCACCGCAGCCCTTCGGCATCGTCGCAGCCCCGGAGCATCCGCTCGCCGCGGAGCTGCGCATCCCGCCGTCCGCCCTGGACGGCCTGGCGTTCCTGGTCCGTGAGTCCGGTTCCGGAACGCGTGCGGCGATGGATCTGTTTTTTCGTGCCGCGCAAATCGTTCCGGCGCGCGTCATGGAATTGACCAGCAACGAAACGATCAAGCAGGCGGTGATTGCCAACATGGGTCTGGCCTTTCTCTCGTTCCACACGGCCGCCGACGAGCTGCGCAGCCGCCAGCTCGTCGCCCTCGACGTCGTGGGACTCCCCATGATGCGGCGTTGGCATGTAGTGAGCCCCGATGGCGATCCCTTGAGCGACACCGCCGAGTCCCTGCGGCGCTTCATCGTCAAGATCGGAGCGGACGTGATTGCCCAGCAGTTCGAGGGCGTGGGATCGGAGCGGCCCGGCGCCCCGGCGACACCGGCATCCGACGGTTTGGCGGTGCCGAAAGCGGCGGCCATCGCGGATGCAGAAGGCGCAGACCTCGCTGACCCGGTCTCCGCGGTCGGCGAATGACGGCGATCGATTTACGCAGCGACACGGTGACTCGTCCCAGCGCCGGCATGCGCGCGGCAATGGCGGCGGCCGAAGTCGGCGACGATGTTTATCGCGACGACCCGACCGTCAACCGCCTCGAAGCACGGGTCGCGGAGCGCTTCGGTTTCGCGGCCGCCGTTTTCTTCGCGACCGGAACCCAGAGCAATCTCGCCGGACTCATGGCGCACTGCGCGCGTGGCGACGAGTACTTGGTCGGCCAGGAGGCACATACCTACAAGTACGAGCAGGGTGGGGCGGCGGTCCTCGGCAGCATCCAGCCGCAACCGCTCGAGAACGAGCTCGACGGCTCGATCGCGCTCGAGCGTATCGCCGCCGCGATCAAACCCGACGACATTCATTTCGCGCGCACACGTCTGCTCGCGCTCGAGAACAGCATCGGCGGTCGCGTCTTACCGCTCGCGTATGTGCGGGCGGCGACCGAACTCGCACATGCACGTGGGCTCGCGACGCATCTCGACGGCGCGCGGATCTTCAATGCCGCGGTCAAGCTCGGCGTCGTCGAGGCGGACGCAGTCCGGGGATTCGACTCCGTCTCGGTCTGCCTGTCCAAGGGTCTCGGCGCGCCCGCGGGCAGCGTGCTCGTCGGCACGCGCGAATTCGCGGCGGCCGCGCGGCGCTGGCGCAAGGCCTTGGGCGGCGGGATGCGCCAGGCCGGCATCCTTGCGGCCGCCGGCCTGTATGCGCTCGAGCACCACGTCGCGCGCCTGGCTGAGGATCACGCGAACGCGGTATTTCTCGCCGACCGGCTGCGCGCCGCCGGCCTGAGCGTGGATACGCCGCAGACCAATATGGTCTATCTCAGCCTGCCACCCGCGCAGGTTGCGCCGCTCGCGGCGCACCTCGCTGCCCACGGCGTGCTGGCGTCGATCGGCGAGCGCACCCGCTTGGTCACGCACCTGGATCTGTCGCGTAGCGCGGTGGCCCGGGTTGCCGACCTCATTAGCGAGCACGTCGGCCGGCGCTGAGCATCAGGGAAGCCCCGTCCCGTTTGCGCACTCGCGTCCGCGTGGCCGTTGCGGCGCGCGTCTTTACGGAAGCTTTACGCCCATCGATACAATCTCTGCCTGCTTTTTCGACCAGCCTAGCTAATTTGGCTTGGCTCGGGGCTCAATCCCGGGTATCGGGAGATTACCGTGGACTTCGTGTTTGCCGGCGCGTACCTCGCGCTCTTGTTGTCGACTTTCGCCCTCGTCAAGGGCTGCGCCGCGCTCGAGCGACGCAAATGAACTTCTCTTACGTGCTCGCGGGCGTCCTGGCACTCGCCCTGTTGGTCTATCTGCTCGTTGCCTTGATCCGCGCCGAGGATCTGTAAGCGATGAACGGGCAGGCGTGGACGATGTTGATCGTTTTCTTAGGGTTGTTGTTGGCGCTCGCCTACCCCTTGTCGTCGTGGCTCGCGCGCATTTCCGATGCGCGGCCGATCGCGGGTCCCGTCGGGCGCTGCGAGGCGCTGCTGTATCGTGCCGCGGGCGTGGATCCGGCCGATGACATGAGCTGGGTCCGCTACGCGACCGCGCTGCTGGCGTTCAATGCGCTCGGCGTTCTTGTGGTGTATCTCGTCCAGCGTCTGCAATTCGTGTTGCCCTTGAATCCGCAGGGCTTCGCCAACCTGAGCGCCGATTCGGCGTTCAACACCGCCGTGAGTTTCGTCACCAACACGAATTGGCAGGCGTACTCCGGCGAATCGACGATGAGCTATTTCACGCAGATGACCGCGCTCGCTGTGCAGAACTTCCTCTCCGCGTCAACCGGCATGGCGGTCGCCTACGCGCTGATTCGCGGCTTCGCGCGCCGCTCCGCGCAAGGAATCGGCAATTTCTGGGTGGATCTGACACGCAGCACGCTCTATGTCCTGCTGCCGCTGTCGCTGCTGCTCGCCACGGTGTTCATGGCTCAGGGCGTCATTCAAAATTTCGACGCCTACAAAGACGTGCATACGATCGAGAGCTTGAGCTACGACAATCCCGAGCTCGATGCCGACGGTCAGCCGCGCAAGGACGCCGTCGGCAATCCGGTCACGACGCGCGCGACGACCGAGACCCAGACCCTGCCGATGGGTCCGGTGGCCTCGCAGGAGGCGATCAAGATGATCGGCACGAATGGCGGCGGATTCTTCAATGCGAACTCGGCGCATCCCTTCGAGAATCCGACCCCGTTGACCAACTTCGTGCAAATGCTCGCCATGTTCCTGATCCCGGCCGCGTTTTGTTTCGTGTTCGGCCGCATGCTCGGCGACCTGCGCCAGGGCTGGGCCGTGCTCGGCGCGATGACCGTGATCTTCGTCGTCATGGCGGGAGTCGCGTTGTGGGCCGAGCAGCAGGGCAACCCCTTGTTCACGCCGCTTGGCATCGACCAGGCGCAGACCGCCTTCCAGGCCGGCGGCAACCTCGAAGGCAAGGAGACGCGCTTCGGCATCGTCGCCTCGGCCCTGTTCGCGACCATCACGACCGCGGCGTCCTGCGGCGCCGTCAATGCCATGCACGATTCCTTCACGCCCTTGGGCGGCCTCGTGCCGCTGTGGCTGATCCAGCTCGGCGAGGTCGTATTCGGCGGTGTCGGTGCCGGCCTCTACGGCATGCTGATCTTCGCGATCATGGCGGTATTCATCGCGGGACTGATGATCGGTCGCACGCCGGAATACGTCGGCAAGAAGATCGAAGCCTTCGAGATCAAGATGACCTCGATCGTGATCTTGGTGACACCGCTGCTGGTGCTGGTCGGCACCGCGATCGCGGTGATGAGCAGCGCGGGCCAGGCGGGTATCGCCAACCCCGGCGCGCATGGCTTCTCGGAGATCCTCTACGCGCTCTCCTCGGCCGCCAACAACAACGGCAGCGCCTTCGGCGGTTTGTCGGCGAACACACCGTTCTATAACAGCCTGCTCGGTGTCGCGATGTGGTTCGGGCGCTTCGCCTTCATCGTTCCGGTGCTCGCGATTGCCGGTTCGCTCGCGCGAAAAAAGCGCATCGAAGTCACCGCGGGCACCTTGCCGACGCACGGGCCGCTGTTCATCGCGCTGCTCGTTGGCACGGTCGTGCTCGTCGGTGCGCTGACCTACGTGCCCGCGCTCGCGCTGGGACCCATCATCGAGCAGCTGCAGCTGCACTCGCAGCATTGAGGAATAGACCGTGGTCCGCAAGAGTCTGACGTTGTTCGATCGCGCGCTGCTCGGGCCCGCGATCTTCGATTCGTTCCGCAAGCTCTCGCCGGCCGTGCAGATCCGCAATCCCGTGATGTTCGTGGTCTACGTCGGCAGTCTGCTCACGAGCTTCCTGTGCATCCAAGCGTGGCGGGGCGGGGGCGAGGCGCCGACCGGCTTCATTTTCGCGATCTCCGCCTGGCTGTGGTTCACCGTGTTGTTCGCCAACTTCGCCGAGGCACTCGCCGAGGGCCGCAGCAAGGCTCAGGCGGCCTCGCTGCGCGGCCTCAAGCAGGCGGTCAGCGCCAAGAAGCTGCGCGTGCCGACCTATGGCAGCGAGTGGACCGCGACCCCTGCGCCTTCCTTGCGCAAGGGCGACCTGTTCCTCGTCGAGACCGGCGACGTGATTCCGGCCGACGGCGAAGTCGTCGACGGCGTCGCCTCGGTCGACGAGAGTTCGATCACCGGCGAATCCGCGCCGGTCGTGCGCGAATCGGGCGGCGACTTTTCGGCCGTGACCGGCGGCACGCGCATGCTGTCCGACTGGCTCGTCGTACGGGTCGCGGTCAATCCCGGTGAGGCGTTCATCGATCGCATGATCGCGATGGTGGAAGGCGCCCGGCGTCAGAAAACGCCCAACGAGATCGCGCTCACGATTCTTCTGATCGCGCTGACGCTGGTGTTCCTGCTCGCGACCGCGACCTTGCTGCCGTTCTCGGTGTTCAGCGTCGCGATCGCGAAGCTCGGCGCGCCGGTGACGATCACGGTGCTGGTCGCGCTGCTGGTCTGCCTGATTCCGACGACGATCGGCGGACTGCTGTCGGCGATCGGCGTCGCGGGGATGAGCCGGATGATGGCCTCGAACGTGATCGCGACCTCGGGACGCGCCGTCGAGGCGGCCGGCGACGTGGACGTGCTCCTGCTCGACAAGACCGGCACGATCACGCTCGGCAATCGCCAGGCGGCGGCCTTTCTCCCGGCCGAGGGCGTCACCGAACAACAGCTGGCCGATACCGCACAGCTCGGCAGCCTCGCCGACGAAACGCCCGAGGGGCGCAGCATCGTCATCCTGGCCAAACAGCGTTTCAACCTGCGCGAGCGCAACATGAGTCAGCTCGAAGCGACCTTCGTGCCGTTCTCGGCGCACACCCGCATGAGCGGCGTCAACATCGGCGCGCGCGAGATCCGTAAAGGCGCGGCCGATTCCGTGCGGCAGTACGTCGAGGCGCTGGGCTTCAGCTTTCCGGCGCGCGTCACGCAAACCGTCGACGAAGTTGCGCGCAACGGCAGCACGCCGCTCGTGGTTGCCGATGCCGGCCGCGTGCTCGGCGTGGTCGAGCTCAAGGATATCGTCAAGGGCGGCATCAAGGAACGCTTCGGCGAATTGCGCCGCATGGGCATCAAGACGGTGATGATCACCGGCGACAATCGCCTGACGGCGGCTGCGATCGCGGCGGAGGCGGGCGTCGACGATTTCCTCGCGGAGGCGACTCCCGAAGCCAAGCTCAAGCTCATACGCCAGTACCAGGGCGAGGGACGCCTGGTGGCGATGACCGGCGACGGGACCAACGACGCGCCGGCTCTCGCGCAGGCCGACGTCGCGGTGGCGATGAACTCCGGTACGCAGGCTGCCAAGGAAGCGGGCAACATGGTGGATCTCGATTCCAATCCGACCAAGCTCATCGAGATCGTCGAGGTCGGCAAGCAGCTGCTGATCACGCGCGGATCGCTGACGACCTTCTCGATCGCAAACGACGTCGCGAAGTATTTCGCGATCATTCCCGCGGCCTTTGCGACCACCTATCCGCAGCTCGCGCTGCTCGATGTGATGCACTTGACGAGTCCGAATTCGGCGATTCTCTCGGCGGTGATTTTCAACGCGCTGATCATCGTGCTGCTGATCCCGCTCGCGCTCAAGGGGGTCAAGTACCGCGCGCTCGGCGCCGCGGCCTTGTTGCGCCGGAATCTCACGATCTACGGGCTCGGGGGCATCGCCGTGCCGTTCGTCGGTATCAAACTCATCGATATGGGCTTGGCCGCGCTGCGCCTGGTCTGAAGGAATCGCCCCATGAAAGCTCTGTTGCGTCCGCTGTGCGTGCTGTTCCTCGGCTTGACGCTGCTGACCGGCGTCGTTTATCCGCTGCTGGTGACCGGGATCGGCCGCGTCGCCTTTGCCGATCAAGTCGCGGGCAGCCTCGTGAGCGTGGGCGGGCACACAGTCGGCTCGGTCCTGATCGGTCAGTCGTTTCAGGATCCGAAGTATTTCTGGGGACGGCTGTCGGCGACCGCACCCCAACCCTACAACGGTCTCGCCTCGGGTGGCTCGAACTATGGTCCCTTGAACCCCGCCTTGCTCGATGCCGTCAAGGCGCGCATCGCCGCACTGCACGCAACGGATCCGGACAACCCGATGCCGATCCCCGTGGACCTCGTGACGGCGTCCGCGAGCGGCCTCGACCCCGAGATCAGCCCGGCAGGCGCGCTCTATCAAGTCGCGCGCGTCGCGCGCGCACGGCACATCGATCCCGTGCGCTTGCGGCAACGCGTGCTCGCCGCCGTGCAGGGACCGCAGTGGCATTTGTTCGGCGAGTCGCGCGTCAACGTTTTATCGCTCAATCTCGCCTTGGATCAGCCACAATAGCGGCAGATGCCGACTTCGAGCGAACAACGCCCCGACCCCGACGAACTGCTGGCCAAGGTCAAGCAGGAAGAGGCGGCGGCGCAACGCGGTAAACTGCGGATCTACTTCGGCTCTTCGGCCGGCGTCGGCAAGACCTATGCGATGCTCGTCGCCGCGCGCAAATTGCGCTTGGAAGGTCGCGACGTGGTGCTCGGTGTCATCGAAACCCACGGCCGCAGCGAAACTGCGGCCTTGCTCGGCGAACTGGAAGCCTTGCCGCTGCGGCAGATGCCTCACCGCGGCAAGCTGCTCGCCGAGTTCGATCTCGACGCCGCGCTCGCCCGGCGTCCCGCGCTGATTCTCGTCGACGAACTGGCGCACTCGAACGTGCAGGGCGCACGCCACCCGAAGCGTTGGCAGGACGTCGAGGAACTGCTCGCGGCCGGGATCGACGTGTTCACGACGCTCAACGTGCAGCACCTGGACAGCCTCAACGACGTCGTCGGCGGCATCACGAACGTACGCGTTTGGGAGACCGTACCGGATACGGTGTTCGACGATGCCGATGAGGTGGTGCTGGTCGACATCCCCGCCGACGAATTGCTCGACCGGCTCAAGGCGGGCAAAGTCTATGTGCCTCATCAGGCCGAGCGCGCCGCCAGCAACTTCTTTCGCAAGGGCAATCTCATGGCGCTGCGCGAACTCGCGCTGCGCCGGACCGCGGACCGGGTCGAGGGCGACGTGCAGGCTTACCGCGTCGGCAAAGCCATCGGTTCGGTCTGGAAGACGGCGACGGCCTTGCTCACCTGTGTCGGTCCCGACCGCGGTGCCGAGCGCGTCGTGCGCGCCGCCGCGCGTCTCGCGAGCCAGTTGAACGCCGACTGGCATGCCATCTATGTCGAGACGCCGTCTTTGCAGCGCCGGCCGGCGGCGCAGCGCGAGCGCATTCTGGCGACCCTGAATCTTGCCAAGGAACTCGGTGCGACCACCGCTGTGATCGCGAACCCGAATGTCGCCGAGAGCGTCATCGGCTATGCACGCAAGCACAACCTCTCGAAAGTCGTGATCGGGCGCGATGCGACCCGCCAACTCCTGCCCTGGCAGCGATCGAACGGTCAACGGCTCGCGATGCTCGCGCCCGACATCGATCTCGTGGAGATTGGACGCGCCGGACCGGAGGCGGCGGTGCCTGCGAATCATGGCGCGCCCGATCCGGGTCTCGTGAACTCCGAAGGCAGCGAGCGGCACATGCGTAAACGGCGCCGCTACCTCTGGGCGGCGCTTGCCTGTTGCGGCGTGACGCTGCTCGCTGCGCCGCTCGCGCTGCGCTTCGACCGCGCCAACATCGTCGCCCTGTACCTGCTCACGGTCGTCGTGGTCGCCTGGCGCTTCGGCCGGGGACCCGCGGCGCTCGCCGCGGTGCTCAGCGTCGTCGCCTTCGACTTCTTTTGCGTGCCGCCGCGTTTTTCGTTCGCCGTCAGCGACGTGCAATATCTGCTGACCTTTGCCGTCATGCTTGCGGTCGGCCTGATCGTCGGGCAGTTGACGGCCGGCCTGCGCTTTCAAGCGCGTGTCGCCTCGCATCGCGAGGAGCGCGCCGCATCCCTCTACGAAATCGCGCGCGATCTGTCGGGCGCCGTGCAAATCGAACAAGTCGTCAAGATCAGCGACGAATCCATCGAGCGCACCTTTCGCGCGAGCGCCGCACTGTTGTTGCCCGACGAGCAGGGCAAGCTCGCCGCCGCCGAGATTGCCGTTGTCGCCCCGCTCAGCGTCGACCTAGGCATCGCGCAGTGGGCCTTCGACAAAGGTCAGCAGGCGGGTTTCGGCACCGATACGCTGCCGGGCAGCGACGTGCTCTACATTCCATTGCGTGCGCCCGAGCGCGCGCGCGGCGTGCTCGCGGTGCGCGCCAACAACCGGCGCATGCTGCGCATCCCCGAGCAACGGCAACTGCTCGACACCTTCGCCGCGCTGATCGCGATTGCGCTCGAGCGCGTACACTACGTCGGCGTCGCCCAGGACGCGCTCGTGCGCATGGAATCCGAGCGTCTGCGCAATTCCCTGCTCGCCGCCTTGTCGCACGATTTGCGCACGCCGTTGACCGTACTCGTGGGTCTCGCCGAATCGTTGGTGCTCGCGAAGCCGCCCTTGCCGGGCGCGCAGATCGGGATCGCCGAGGCCATGAAGGACGAGGCGCACCGCATGAGCGCGCTGGTCGGCAATCTGCTCGACATGGCGCGCATCGAGAGCGGCGAGGTCAAGCTCAATCTCGAATGGCAGCCGCTCGAGGAGGTGGTCGGCTCCGCGCTGCGCGCGGCGCGCAGCATGCTGACGCATCACCGCGTCGAGGTCTCCTTGCCGCGCGATCTGCCGCTCGTACGCCTCGATGCGCTGTTGATCGAGCGTGTGCTCGTGAACCTTCTCGAGAATGCCTCGAAGTACACGCCGGTCGGCAGCCGCGTGAGCCTGTCGGCGGAAGTCGTCGGCGATCGCTTGCACGTCACGGTCGCCGACGATGGCCCCGGACTGCCGGCGGGTCGCGAGGAGGCGGTATTTCAAAAGTTCACGCGCGGCGAGCGCGAATCGGCGACGCCCGGCGTCGGGCTGGGGCTCGCGATTTGCCGGGCGATCGTCGAATCGCACGGTGGCCGGATCTCGGGCCAGAACGCCCGTGGCGGCGGCGCCGCGTTCACGCTGACGCTGCCGCTCGGCAACCCGCCGGCGCACGCCGTGGAAACCGAGGCGGCCGCCCATGGCTGAACCTGCTCCGGTCGCGATTCTGATCGAAGACGAGAAACAGATCCGGCGGTTCGTGCGCAATGCGCTCGAGGGCGAGTCCTGGCTCGTGCACGAAGCGGAGACGCTCAAGCAAGGCTTGAGCGATGCCGGCACACGCAAGCCCGATCTGATCATCCTCGATCTCGGGTTACCGGACGGCGACGGCGTGGAGTTCCTGCACGATCTGCGCGGATGGTCGCAAGTGCCGGTCATCGTGCTGTCGGCGCGCGTCAACGAGGGCGACAAGATCGCGGCCTTGGACGCCGGCGCCGACGATTACCTGACCAAGCCCTTCGGGGTCGGCGAACTGCTGGCGCGGGTACGCGCCGCTCTGCGCCGACGCCAGCAGACGGGCCCCGCGGGGTCTTCGGTGTTCGAATTCGGCGATGTCAGCGTCGATCTCTCGCTGCGTGTCGTGCGCAAAGCCGGGGAAGCCGTGCACCTCACGCCGATCGAGTACCGCCTCTTGACCTTGCTCGTCACCAATGCAGGCAAGGTCATGACCCACCGGCAGATCTTGCGCGAGGTCTGGGGACCATCGCACGCCGAACACGGCCATTACGTGCGCGTCTACATGGGGCATTTGCGGCAGAAACTCGAGGACGATCCGGCGCAACCGAAGTACATCGTCACCGAAACTGCAGTCGGTTACCGTCTCGTGCCGCAGCCTCTGGCGTAGCGGCGGCGGGCACGCGTCAGGTCCGCCGGCGTATCGACGTCGAGTTCCGCGCTCGGCAACGTCACGAGTCGCAGCAGCGTGGGGGGCACGACGGCGAGCCAGTCGCGTAAGCCCACATCGCCTTGCACCGCGGCCGCGGCGCGGAACCAGGTTTTCGGCAGAACCACGGGAACACCCCCGCGAGCGGGTGCTGCTCCGAGCCGGCGCGCGGCGATCCGCCGCCGTGCGCCGCACCAACACCGTAGCAGTCGGGCGAGATCCCGGGTTTCGAGTTCGGCCAAGTCGACCGGCAGCAAGAGGATCGCTGCGGCATATCGGCCGCGCGCCACACCTAAGCGCACGGAACTCGACAGGCCCAGTCTGCGTTGCTGATTGACGGCGATGTGCGCGCCGAGTGCCCTGAGTTCGCGCACCGTGGACCCCGACCGCGACGGCAGGATGCACAGCGGCGGCAGAGTCGTGCAGGCAACGCAAATCCGCAGCGTTCGCCGGATCAAGCTCACCCCGCGAATCCTCGCCAGCGCCTTGGGGCGACCGAGTCGCCGGGAAAATCCAGCCGCGAGAATCACGGCCCGCGGCTGCGTCAATCCGTAGCCTTTCATTGCTATGATGTTGACATGGTGAACGGCGGCTTGAAGAAAAACTTCCCGGCACTCAAGCGCCAGCCGTTCTTTTCGCCGGTCTGGCTGGCCGGAATCGCCACACTGGCCGGGGTCGCGGTTCTCATGCTCTTGGGCTTCGCGGCCTGGACCTACAGCCGCGCCGAGTCGACCACGGTGATCGTCGTGCGGCACGCCGAGAAGGATTCGAGCGTCGCCGCCGATCCGCCGCTGAGCAGCGTCGGTGAGTCGCGGGCAGAGCAGCTCGCCGCGCTGTTCGGTTCACCGACACCACCCGGCAAGCTCACCGCGATCCTGAGTTCGCCGGTCTTGCGCTGCCGGCTCACGATCGCGCCCTTGGCGGCCAAGCTCGGCCTCACGCCGGTCATCGTGCCGGAGGCCGCCGACAGAAGCGCGGCAGGGGCGCTCGTGCGGCAGATCTTGCGTGACTATGACGGCGGTCGGGTGCTCATCGCCGCCCACGGCGATACCATTCCCGCGATCGTGGCCGCCTTGAGCGGCCGCGCCGACATCCCGCCGATCCCGGTCGACGAGTACGGCACACTCTATATAGTCACCGTGCCGCGTCTCGGCACGGCGAATTTGCTGCGCCTGCACTATTGAGCCAAAGCCCTCAAATGAGCGCGCGCCGTAGCTGCAGGGCCTTGATGATGAAGTCGGCGTGGCGGCCGATGCGAAAATCGGCGAGCACTCGATCGCGCACACGCCGGCTCGCGTCGACCAGATAAGTCGCCCGGCGCACGCCGATTCCTAAGGGTCCGTTGACGCCGTACATATTGATCACTGTCTTGTGTTCGTCCGAGAGCAACAGGAACGGCAGCCGGTATTTGGCGCAGAACTTCGCATGCGATGCCGGACTCTGCGGACTGATCCCGACCACGGTCAAGCCGCAGCGCTGGATTTCCGAGTGCAGGTCGCGCAGGGCGCAAGCCTGGCCGGTGCAGATGGGCATGAAATCGGCGCGGTAAAAATAGACAATCAGCCCGCCCGCGGACAAAAGCCGAGTCAGCGCCTGTTCCTGACCATGCTGATCAGGCAGCGAGAATTCGGGCGCGCGTTCTCCAACTTCGAGCATCGAGGGCCTTTGGCAAGCGCCAACATCCTGCGTCGCTGCAGCGTCTGGCTAGCTTAGCGGGTCCCCGGGGCTAGTCCTAGACCATGTCGCATCGGCGCGCAATACTTTGGTTTGGCTCACTTTGCTGCTACCATTCGTCGCCCTTAACGGGGGAGTAGCTCAGTTGGGAGAGCGTCGCGTTCGCAATGCGAAGGTCGAGGGTTCGATCCCCTTCTCCTCCACCAATTCATAAAGACCGGAGTACGGACTCCGGTCTTTACGGCCTACCTCGCCTCGGTAGCTCAGTGGATAGAGCGAATGCCTCCTAAGCGTTAGGTCGCCGGTTCGATTCCGGCCCGGGGCACCATCTTGGAACTGCATTTATTCCATCGTGCCTTGATCGCCCAGCCCGTGCACGGGCTGGGTGGGTCGCTTTTCAGGGTGACGAAGTGTCGTCGTCGCCGGCCGACGTGGTGTCATGCGACTCAGTACCGGATAACGTAGAAATGTACTCGACGACGGCGTCGATCTGATCATCGGTGATGTTGGCGACATTTCGATTCATCAATTTGTTTTCGCGCAACTTGGTGTGATAGTAGTGCAATTGTAACGCCAGGTAGCCTTTATGCTGGCCGGCCAGTCGCGGTACGTTGTTTGTTCCTGCACCAACCTCACCGTGACACTGGGCACATTTGACGACCTTTGGTTCCTTTACCCCATTAAGATAGATGTCTTTCCCTTTTGCCGCGAGAGCGGGGTTGTCTGATGGTTTCCCGCTGACGGCAGGAAGGGCTGCGAAATACTCTGCCAGTCCTTGGATCTGCTCGTCGGTCAGCTTGTTGGAGATCCCCCACATGAAGGCGCGCGCATGGGGATCAGCGCGATAGTGCTGGCGAAGGAGCTTCAATTGCTCGCTGATATAGATGGGATTTTGTCCCGCGAGAATCGGGAACAGAGGCGAGATGCTGATGCCATTGGCACTGGCGCCATGGCACTTCGAGCATGCCCAACTGGCAAGGGTGGTTGCGCTCCTTGCCCCTGGATCAGGCGGTAGAGAAATGTCCGCCGCCCGTACAGTACCAGCCAGCGTGCAGGCGAGCGCAATCGCGCCAATCGAGAACGAGACCGTCAGCGAATGAGTGGTTAACTTTTTCATTAGTAGTCCATCCATAGTCCGACTATCCACGTGTTGTTGTCCGAGGCTTTGATATTGGGAAAGCCGGGGGAGTTGGGGAATGCGTTGTTGCTCAGATTGAAGGGACTCTGGTTGTTGGCCACCACCTGATAGGCGTTGTATTGCAGGATGAACCGGAAGTTCAACCAAGGCATGTAATCGAGCTCGAGGACCTCGTATTGATTGGCCGGTGAGCCGTTGCCCCCATAGGCGAGCGGATCGTAGGTGCCGGTCGTGCGCGTGAAGCTGACGAGTCCGCCATAGCGCCGATCGCGCCAGTACTCCGCCGTGGCCAACACCTGCGTGAGCGTGTCCGTTCCGTTGCTGTAGATCGGCCCGCCGACCGGACTGGTGAAGGTCGCCGCGGTCAGTTGGTCGCTGTTCTGTTGCCGCTCGTGGGTGACATGGCCCAGAAAGCTGAAGATGTTGTGTTGACCGTTATACTGATACTGCCAATCGAGCGTCAGATCCGTATACCGATTGACGGCTCCCGGGTTGAAGGTCTGCGCGGTCGCGTAGGCGGATTGCCCATTGGCGATCTGCGTTGGCGTCAGTCCCGACGCAAGACTTGCTGCATTTTGAGCCAGCACTTGCTGCGCCGAGATATAGCCTACCGAGGGAATCCAGTTGACGTACATCGCGCTCGCGCCGATCTCCGCCGAATGGTAACCCCAGTCGTACTCGTAGGCGAGACGAGTGTACGGCGCGAATTTGTCGAGCACACCGCCATTGACGCCCAGATTGGTGCTGTCAGCGGTGGGAGTACCGCCGCCCGCGAACGAAGAGTGGTATTCGCTGAACTCGAAGTACAGCGAGTCGTTGAACCAGACGTAGCCGCCGAGTCCGGCGACGATCCCAGGCCCGAACGTATTGATGATCGGCCCACTCAGCCCGGCGCCGCCCACGCCACCGCTCCACAGGGTCACAGTATTGAAATTAGGCAGCGAGTAGCTGCCAAAGCCGTTCCAGACGTCCTGGAAGGTGACGTAGTTGTTGGCCGTGACACCCCAGACCCATTTGTTGTCGAAGGTGTGATCGCTGTAGCGGATATCGATATTGTCGACACCCACGCTGCCGCCTTGACCGTTGTAGGTCAATTGCAACCAGGCGCCGACCTTATCCGTGACGGCTCCTGCATAGACCAGGCTGAACTGATCGGGGAACTGATAGGAATCGCTTTGCGCATGGGCGGGATACGGCTGTCCCGTGTCCGGCGGCGCCCGGTCGTAATGGTCGTAGCCGATTTGTGCGAGCACGGCGATTCCCGGCAAATCGGTGAGCCAGACCGTGTTGCGCTTGTGCTCATCGATGTCATTGACCAGCGGCGGCCGCGTGGTCAGCGTGTAGCCGTTTAGCTTGAAACGCCGGCCGAAAGGAGTGAGTTCGGGCGGTGCCGTGTGACAGGCCTCGCAGGCCAAGCCGGTCTGCCGGGCGAAGGGTGGAACCGCGCTTGCCGGCTGAGAAAGCAACAGCAGCGCCGATCCGCCCAGGAGGCACATGCTGGCCATTGCGCCGAGTCGTAGCAGCCTCACGACAAGAACCCTTGGCCGATCATAGGTAATATAAGACCGAAAGCTATCGTTCTCATTAATTAGTTCCCCGTTTTCGCGCGTGTCAGCCCAACCACCCGAGACCGCACTATGCGTCGCTTTCTATGCTTCGCTATATCCGCCGAAGGCCCTTGCGCAGCCCCCGGGGCCGCTCTTGTGCGCGACGGTCTCGTGCGGCAAACTTGCAATGGGAGTGCGCGAAAGTAAAACGAGGATTTCCACACTCGGTCTTTTGAATTCCTTATGTGTGGCGTCGATGCAACGCAACTAGGCAATTGACCGAGCAGTGAACCCACGACAATCCGGCGGCTCGAGGTCTTGCCACCCACGGGTCGCCTGGCCGTCTTTTGGCAATTCGCTACTCGCCGGTATATAGTTAAAAAACAAGCTAGTAGGCGGGCGATCAACGCCAAGAAGATCACCGGAGGTTTGCCGATGGGTGCGCTACGTATGATGAAACCAGCTTGCCTCTTGCTCGGTCTCGGTGTTTTTTCCGCAGCGATTTGCGCTGAAGAGACAGACCCCTGCGCTGGATTGGAAGGCTCCTCCTTGGCTCAGTGCCACAGTACTCAACAGACCCTGCGCCTGCAGCAGCAGCTGGAACAACAGCTGCAACAACAACAAGAGCGACAAAATCAGCTCGACCAACAGCAACGAGAAGTGCAGCAACAATTGGAAAGCATGCGACAGCAAAACGAGACCCTGCGTCAACAACTGGAGCGTGAGACCGCCAATCAAGCCGCGCGACCCGTGGCAACGGCGGCGGTGGAGGCCGCGCGCAGTGAAGACGTCAAGAGTTGGAAGGTGGAAAATCCCTGGTTCGGCACCGACTATACCAAGACGCAATTTGCCATGCGGTACGTCAAGCAGCTGCAAAAAGATCGTCCCGATCTCGCCGGCCGGCCCTTGCTCGATGCCTTGTCGACGAAGGTCAATGAAACGTTTGGAGCAAGCCACTAAAATCAGCTAGGACTCCATCGGGGGCGCGGTCGTGCTACAACCCAGCCGATGTGGTTGCGAGATACGACCGGCCCTGAGCGCCGCAGCTTGATCGCCGCCTTCGCGGGCTACGGCCTCGACGGCTTCGATTACATGATCTATACGTTCTTGATTCCGACGCTCCTGGGGCTTTGGGCCATGAGCAAGGCGCAGGCGGGTTTGATCGCCACGGGCGCGCTGCTCTGTTCCGCGGTCGGCGGCTGGGCGGCCGGCGTGCTTGCTGACCGGCATGGCCGCGTACGCATCCTGCAATTGACGGTCCTCTGGTTCGCGCTGTTCACGTTCTTGAGCGGTTTCACGAGCTCTTATCCGCAGTTGCTGCTGACACGTTCGTTACAGGGCCTCGGTTTCGGCGGCGAATGGTCTGTGGGCTCGGTGCTGATCGCCGAGACCATCGCGGCGCGCTACCGCGGGCGGGCGGTCGGACTCGTGCAAAGCAGTTGGGCCGTGGGTTGGGCGCTGGCTGCGCTCACTTACTGGGGGATCTATGCGCTCGCGCCGCCCGCCTGGGCCTGGCGAATCGTATTCTGGCTCGGCGTGCTGCCGGTGCTCCCCGTGCTCTACCTGCGCCGACTCGTCAACGATCCCGCCGTGTATCTCGCCAGTCGGCGTGCCGCCGGCAACGCCGGGGCTGCCGATTTCCTGGCGATCTTCGCTCGGCCCTTGCTGCCGACCACGGTTCTCGCGAGCCTGCTCTGCGGCGGCATGCTGGGCGCCTACTACGCGGTCACGACCTGGTTGCCGACCTATCTCGCGACGGAGCGGCATCTATCGGTCGCGGGGACGACCGGGTATCTGTTGATCCTCATCAGCGGCTCGTTCGCCGGCTATCTCGCCAATGCCTGGGCCTGCGATCGGCTCGGCCGGCGGCTCTGTTTCTCGCTGTTTGCGGTCTGCGGAATCGCTGCGATACTCGTCTACACGCATTTGGCGCTCGACGGAGCCCTGCTGCTCGCGCTCGGCTTTCCTTTGGGTTTTTTCAACTCCGGCATCATGGCGGGTTGCGGCGCCTACCTTGCCGAGCTCTACCCGACACGCTTGCGCGGCTCGGGCCAGGGGTTCTCTTATAATGCAGGCCGGGCCTTCGGCGCCCTGTGCCCGGCCTTGATCGGGCGCTGGGCCCAGCACGGGACGCTGACCGAGGCGATCAGCCTCGTGACCGTGGGCGCATATCTCGTGGTGATCGTGGTTGCCTGGGCTCTGCCGGAAACGCGCGGCCGCTCATTCACGGCCGTGCCCGACGGGGTCGGCGGATGAGCGCCGCGCCGCGCCGCTGGCAATTCTGGATCGATCGCGGTGGCACCTTCACCGACGTGATCGGCCGCGCCCCGGATGGCGCCTTGCAAACCCTCAAATTATTGTCGGAAGACCCGGCGCAATATCCGGACGCAGCACTCGCCGGCATCCGCCGCTTGCTGGGCCTGAGCGCGGACGCGCCGATCACGCCGGAGCGCGTCGAGTCCGTGAAGATGGGGACGACCGTCGCCACGAATGCCTTGCTCGAGCGCAAGGGCGCGCGCACGCTGCTCGTGATCACGCGCGGCTTTCGCGATGCGCTGCGCATCGCGACGCAGGCGCGGCCGCGTTTGTTCGATCGGCACATCGTGCTGCCCGAACTCTTGTATGAAAAAGTCATCGAGGCCGACGAACGCATGGCCGCCGACGGTACGGTACTCGAGGCGCTCGCCGCCGCGCGCCTGCGGGCCGGGCTCCTCGCTGCCCATGCCGGGGGACTGCGTGCGTGTGCGATCGTGTTCTTGCACGGCTATCGCTTTCCCGCGCACGAGCGTGCCGCCGCGGAGCTTGCGCGCGCGGCAGGCTTCGCGCAGGTCTCGGTCTCGCACGAGGTGAGTCCTTTGCTGAAGCTCGTGCCGCGCGGCGACACCACCGTCGTCGATGCCTACCTCGCGCCGATCCTGCGACGCTACGTCGGTGCGATCGCTGCGCAGATGCCCGGCGTGCCGGTTGATTTCATGCAGAGTTCGGGGGGTCTCACGCCGGCCGCGCTTCTGCACGGTAAAGACGCGATTCTCTCGGGACCCGCGGGCGGCATCGTCGGCATGGTCCGCACGGCCGAGGCCGCGGGCCACGCCCAACTGATCGGCTTCGACATGGGGGGTACGTCGACCGACGTGAGCCATTACGCCGGCGAGTACGAGCGGGTCTTCGATACGGAGGTTGCGGGCGTGCGCGTGCGCGCGCCGATGCTGGCGCTGCAAACGATCGCCGCGGGCGGCGGCTCGATCATTCGCTTCGATGGCGCGCGCCTGCGGGTGGGGCCGGAGTCGGCGGGCGCAAATCCGGGACCGGCCTGTTATGGCCGCGGGGGGCCGCTCACGATCACCGATGCGAACGTCTTGCTGGGCCGTATTCAACCGGAATTCTTTCCGCGAGTGTTTGGCCCCGAGGGGCGCAGTCCCCTGGACCACGCGGTCGTCGTCGCGCGTTTTGCCGAACTGGCTGCGCGCATCGGCGCGGCGCGCATGCAGCCGATCAGCCCCGAACAAGTCGCGAGCGGTGCGCTCACGATCGCGATCGGCCACATGGCCAATGCGATCAAACGCATCTCGGTTGCGCGCGGCTACGACGTCACGCGCTATACCCTGCAATGTTTCGGCGCTGCCGCCGGTCAGCACGCGTGCCGGGTCGCCGATGCGCTCGGCATCGACACTGTCTTCGTGCACCGGCTCGCCGGTGTCCTGTCCGCTTACGGCATGGGACTCGCCGACCGGATCGCCATGCGCGAGACCTCGCTGGAACGCGAACTCGACGCCTCGGGACTCGGCGCCGCTGCAGCCTGCGCGGACAGGCTCGAGGCAGAGGCCACGCAGACTTTGCGGGCCCAGGGCGTGGCCGTCGACTCGCTCACGGTCCGCAAGCGCTTGCACGTGCGTTATCACGGCACCGACACCGCACTCGACTGCGCGTCGCCGCCCGAGAACGGCGCCGCCGGGATAGCCGCAGTCCGCCGCGAGTTCGAGGCGAGTTACCGGCAACGCTATGCGTATCTGATGCCCGGCCAGGCCCTCGTGATCGAAGCGGTCGTGGTCGAGTGCCGCGCGGCCGGCGAGCCCTTGGCAGCGGCGTCCGCTGAGGCTCCGCCGGCGAGCTATGTCCCGGCGCCCGACGCGCAGGTGCGCTGGTACGATCTCGCGGACGGCGCCGGTGCGGCGCCGGGAGAGTGGCGCGATGCGCCGCTGTTCGTGCGCGAAACCTTGCGCCCCGGTGCACGCATCCAAGGCCCGGCGATCATCGCGCAACGCACGGCGACTCTGCTCGTCGATGCCGGTTGGTGCGCCGAGGTCGATCATGACCAGGCCGTGTGTTTGCGCCGCAGGCGAGCGCGCGTCGCGGTGGCGTCAGCCGGCACCCAGCTCGATCCGATCCGCTTGGAGGTGTTCAATAACGCCTTCATGAACATTGCCGAGCAAATGGGTTCGCGGCTGCAGAACACAGCATATTCCGTCAACATCAAGGAGCGCCTGGACTTCAGTTGCGCGCTGTTCGACGCCGACGGCAGCCTGATCGCGAATGCGCCGCATATGCCCGTGCACCTCGGGTCGATGAGCGAGTCGATCCGCACGGTCATTGCGCGCAACCCCGACAGCCGGCCCGGCGATGTGTATCTGCTCAATGATCCTTACCATGGTGGCACGCATCTGCCGGACATGACGGTCGTCACCCCCGTGTTCCTGGATGTCGAGCAGCGACGAGCCGCCTTCTATGTCGCCTCGCGCGGCCATCATGCCGACGTCGGCGGCATCACGCCGGGATCGATGCCGCCGTTCTCGACGCGGATCGACGAGGAGGGCGTGCTCATCGACAATTTCCAGCTGATCGCCCGCGGCGAATTCCGGGCCGAAGCGCTCGCAGCGCTGCTCGCCGCGGGGCGCTATCCCGTGCGCAATGCACACCAGACCCGCGCCGACCTCGACGCGCAGATCGCGGCGAATCAGAAGGGCGCCGAGGAGCTGCGCGCTTTGGTGGCGCAGTATGGCCTCATTACCGTCCAAGCCTACATGCAACACGTGCAGGACAATGCCGAGGAGTCGGTGCGCCGCGCGATTTCAGCGCTACGCGACGGCGCATTCACGCTGGAACTCGACAATGGCGCGCGGATCCAGGTCGCGGTGCGCGTGCACGCCGAGCAACGCGCAGCGACGATCGACTTCGCGGGGACGAGTGCGCAACTCCCGAACAATTTCAACGCGCCGCGCGCCGTGACGATGGCCGCGGTGCTGTACGTCTTTCGCACCCTGGTCGACGACGACATCCCGCTCAATGCGGGCTGTATGCGGCCGCTGGCCGTGCTCGTACCCGAAGGCTGCATGCTCTCACCCCGGTGGCCGGGCGCAGTCGTCGCCGGCAACGTCGAGACCTCGACCTGCGTGACGAACGCGCTCTATGGCGCACTCGGCGTCATGGCCGCGGGCCAATGCACGATGAACAACTTCACGTTCGGCAACGCCGAGTACCAGTACTACGAAACGATTGCGGGCGGCTCGGGCGCAGGCGAGGGCTACTCCGGCACGAGCGTCGTACAGACGCATATGACGAATTCACGGCTCACCGACCCGGAAGTGCTGGAATTGCGTTTTCCCGTGCGCGTCGAGTCCTTCGCAATCCGGGCCGGCTCCGGCGGGGCGGGCCGCTGGCGCGGCGGAGACGGTGCGACACGGCGGATTCGCTTTCTCGTCCCGATGACGGCGGCGATCCTCAGCAACGGCCGCAGCCGCGGTGCTTTCGGTATGCATGGCGGCGGAGCGGGCGAGGTCGGGGCAACCTGGGTGGAGCGCCGCGACGGCAGCCGCGAGGCGCTGGGACACATCGCTCAGGTCGACATGGCGGCCGGCGATCTGATCGTCATCGCGACGCCCGGCGGGGGCGGTTACGGCACATGACAGTAGCGGGAGGCCAGGTCCCAGAGCCAGCGTTGCACGGCGCGCACTTGCGCCGTGCTCGGCCGCGAGAGCAACAGGGCATCGTCGGGAAACACGAGCCGGATCAACAGTGCCGATTTCACGACGCGATAGAAATCCGTGGGATCGACGCGTCGGAAGGCCGGGGTGCGCGCGGCGGCGCGCAGCAGCGCGCGCAGGCGCGTATGCATCGCCGCGAGCGGGCCATTCGAAAAGTTATCCTGGAAAGAGCCGCCGGCCGCCAGCTTGACGTAGTCCATGCCGCCGCCCGGAGTCGCGAAATCGGCCAGGGCAAGACGCACGTAGGCGGGGTGCAGCATCTTGAACTCCACGAAGCGATCGAGCGCTGCCCGCAAGGCGGCGACGGCGCCGAGCCCGGGGGTCGGCTGGAATTGCTCGGCGAGCAGGGCGATGAAGCGCCGCGAGACCTCGACGAGCACATCGTCGCGGCTCTTGTAATGCTTGTAGATCGCCGGGACGCGCACGTCCAGCGGTTCAGCGACGTCGCGCAGTTTGAAGCCGTAGACGCCTTTGTAGGCGATGAGCCGCTCGACTTCGTCGAGGATGCGCTCGCGGGTCGGCGTCTTAGTGCGGGCCATGGCTGATCACGGTAACAAGCTCCAAATGCAGCAGATCCCGACTCTCGCAGATTCGGCAGTGCGCCACAACCCGCCACGGGACTTGCCAGGCGTCGCATTCCTGATTTATTTTTGCGCTCGGTTAAATCAATTAACCCCGCCATCTCCCGCTGTCGGTCGGGGTGCCGGGGCCGCCCCCTGAATCCCGAGGACCCCATGCACCCTGCACGTATAAATTCGGCGCGACTCTGGGCGAGTCTGATGGCCATGGCCGAGATCGGCGCGACCGAGCGCGGCGGCTGCAATCGCCAAGCGCTGACCGACGAGGACAAAGCCGGCCGCGACTTGTTCACGACGTGGGGACGCGCCGCCGGTTGCGAGGTCAGCATCGATGAGGTCGGCAACATCTTTCTGCGCCGACCCGGGCGCCGTGCCGAGGCCGCGCCCGTGCTGATCGGCAGCCACCTCGATACCCAGGCGACCGGTGGGCGCTTCGACGGTGTCTACGGCGTCCTCGCCGGGCTCGAGGTCGTGCGCACGCTTGCAGATCATGCGATCGAACTCGATCGCCCTTTGGAAGTGGCGAACTGGACCAACGAGGAGGGCTGTCGCTTCGCCCCCGCAATGCTCGGTTCGGGCGTCGTCGCCGGCACTTACGATCTTGCCTACGCCTACGCGCGCACCGACAAGTCGGGACGCCGCTTCGGCGCCGAACTCGAGCGCATCGGCTATCGCGGCAGCGCGCCCGCGAGGCCGCGGTCGTTTCGTGCGATGTTCGAAGCGCATATCGAGCAGGGACCGATCCTCGAGCAAACGGCGACGACGATCGGTGTGGTCACCGGCATCCAAGGCGCATACTGGTTCGATCTCACATTGACCGGTGTGTCCTGTCACGCGGGTCCGACCCCGATGGAGGCACGGCGCGATCCTTGGCGCGCCGCGGGTCCGATCATCGAGGGCGTGTTCGCGATCGCGGGCGCGCAGGCGCCCTGGGGGCGGGCGACGGTCGGGGACCTCAAAGCCTTGCCCGGTTCGCGCAATACCGTGCCCGAACGGCTCGTGATCTCGATCGATCTACGCCATCCGGACCGCGACACGCTCGAGGCCATGGTCGCCGAGTTTCGCCGCTTGGCGGCCGCCGCGGCCGCCCGGCACGGGATCGGTCTCGAGATCGCCCAGGTCTGGCACATGCCGCCGACTCGCTTCGATCCTGAGCTCGTCGCGGCGGTTGCGCGTGCCGCAAGCGATCTTGGTCTGAAAGCCGCGGCTATCGTCAGCGGCGCCGGGCATGATTCCCTGCACACGGCCCAGTTCGCGCCGACCGCGATGATCTTCGTGCCCTGTACCGGCGGCCTCAGTCACAATGAGGCTGAGGAAGCGAGCGCCGCAGATTTGGCGGCGGGCACGAACGTGCTCTTCCAGGCGGTAGTGTCCGTCGCCACCGAGAGGGTTTGACGATGCAGCTGCGAACACGCATCCCGGGCGGCGGCACGCCCTCGGCGGCGCCCTGGGGGGTCGACAGCGAGTACGGCATTTTGCGCGACGTGCTCGTCGGGCCCGTGGATAACTTCACCTGGCAGGCCGGCAATGCCGTCGCGGAGCGAGCCGAGCGGGTCGGCCTGCGCTTCGATTTCGCGGTTGCGCAGCGACAGTACGCGGAGATGCTCGATGCCTACCGGCAAGCGGACGTGACCGTGCACACGCTGCCGGCCTCGCCCGAGCTGCCGTATCAGATTTTCGCGCGCGACAGCAGCGTCATGACGCCTTGGGGCGCCGTGATCATGCAGCTGCAAAAGCCCTATCGACGCGGCGAATATGCCGCCTGTCTGCGCTTCTATCTGGATGCCGGGATTCCAATCTACGACCTCATCACGGCCGGGAACGTCGAAGGCGGCGACTTCATGGTGCTGCAGCCGGGAGTTGCAGCCTGCGGCTATTCGGGCGAGCGCTCGATCGAACCGGCGGTGCGGCAGTTGCAGGCCTGGTTCGAAGCGGAGGGCTGGGAATTTTACACCTACGCCTTCGATGCGCATTTCCTGCACCTCGATGTGCAGATCGGCATGCTCGCACCCGGCCTCGCCGTGGTCTGTGTCGAGGCGGTCGAGCCCGAACTGCTCGCCTGGCTGGAAGCCAAGCGTATCCGCGTCCTGCCGATCCCCTACGGGGACGCCATGCAACTGGGCAGCAACGTCGTCGCGCTGGGCAAGGAGCGGGTGCTCGTACCCGCTTCCAGCAAGAGTCTCGTTGCCGCATGTCGGGCCGAGGGGCTCACGGTGTTCGATCCGGACGTCGCCATGATCGGCAACGGCGGCGGCGCCGTGCATTGCATGTGTCAGGCGCTGCGACGCGATTCGGTCGGCTGAAATTTTTCGCGATCGACCCCGGCGTTATGACACATTGGGCTAACCCGCCGATCGTTGCTGTCAGGATAGCGGTTGGCGACATCGCCGGTTTCAGATCAAGAGTGAAATGTCCCCGAGAAACAAAGCCAACGACTGGGTAGTGCATCAATTGAGGGGGCTCCCCCGGCACGCGCCGGGTGTGCTCAGCGATCGTCGCGGCAAGCCGGATCGCCGCCGACGGATCTGGTGGTCGCTGCTCTATGGCAGTTTCAATCCGCGTCGGCGCACGCCACCGCGCCGCCTCGACGATTCCCGCTATCACTCGGTTGATTGGCACGCATCCCATTTGCTTGCCGTGGCGATCGGGATCCTTCTCTTGTCGGTCTGCGATGCATGCCTGACGCTGCGGCTCATCGATGCCGGCGCCCAGGAGATGAATCCGGTGATGGCGCTCGTGGTGCAAGGCGATACGGCTTTGTTCGCGGGACTCAAGATGGCGATGACGGGCTTCAGCGTCGTACTCATGGTCTGCCTCGCGCGTTATCGTTTCATGCGCGTGCTGCGCGTCGAATTCGCCCTCTATGCCATCTTGATCGGCTACATCATGCTGATCGGCTATGAATTTTGGATGCTGCAACTGGGTATGGAGGCTTTCCCCTTCTAAGTTCGTCGCGAATCCTTAAGATTCCCTATTGTGCCGCCTTCCGCTAAACTGGATGCCTTGCCGCGATCCCCTTAAGGCTTTAGCGCGATCCCGATCACACTTCTTATCACCTTGAAGTTCCTGATGTTTTTCCGGTCTACGATATACCCATGAGCCAGTCGCTTGCTGATTTGTTCGCCACGACGGCGTTGTCCGGTGGAAATGCAGGCTATATCGAGGACCTGTACGAACGGTTTCTCTCCGACCCGCATTCGGTCGAGCCGGCTTGGCGCGAGTATTTTGGCGGTCTGACCGGCGCCGGGGTCGCCGGCGGTCCACACGCCGAGGTCGCGCACACACCGATCCGCGAGTCCTTGCTGCGTCGTGTCCAACAGCCCGTCGCCCCAGCCGGCGCGGCGCAAAACTTGTCCCCGGACGAGGTCGGCGCGAAACAAAGCGGCGTCGCGCGCCTCATCCAGGTGTACGCCAATCGCGGCCACCTGGTCGCGAACCTCGATCCGTTGGGAATGCAGGTACCGGCGACTCCCTATGTGCTGAGCCTCGAATACTTCGGCCTCTCCGAGGCCGATCTCGACGCGGAATTCTTCACCGGCAGCCGCACCGAGGAATTTCCCAAACGCGCGAAGCTCAGGGACATCCTGGCGGCTTTGCGGCACGTCTACACCGATACGATAGGCGCTGAATTCGCGCATGTTTCCGACACCGAGGAGCGACTCTGGCTGCAGGATCACTTTCAGTCGGAGCGCACGCTGCAAAGGTTCGGCAGCGACGAGAAGAAGAACATTCTCTGGCAGCTGACCGCGGCCGAGGGCCTCGAACGCTACCTGCACACGAAGTATGTCGGCCAAAAGCGCTTCTCGCTCGAGGGCGGGGACAGCCTGATCGCGTTGCTCGACGACCTGGTGCAAACCGGCGGCAAGCTCGGGATCGAGGAGACGATCATCGGCATGGCCCACCGCGGGCGCTTGAACGTGCTCGTCAATCTGCTCGGCAAATCGCCCAAGGATCTGTTCAACGAGTTCGAGGGCCAGTACGACCTCGCCAAACTGCGTGGCTCGGGCGACGTCAAATATCACAAGGGCTTTTCCGCCGACCTGAAGACGCCTTCGGGCAACGTGCATGTCGCGCTCGCCTTCAATCCTTCGCACCTCGAGGTCGTCAACGCCGTCGTCGAGGGTTCGGCGCGTGCGCGCCAGGAGCGGCGCGGCGATCTGTCCGGGGAGCGCATCTTGCCGGTACAGATCCACGGCGACGCTGCTTTCGCGGGTCAGGGCGTGGTCATGGAGACCTTGCAGCTGTCGCAGGCGCGCGGTTTCTCCACCGGCGGCTCGGTCCACGTGATCATCAACAACCAGGTCGGCTTCACGACCAGCGATCCGCGCGACGCGCGCTCCACCTTGTATTGCTCGGACGTCGCCAAGATGGTGGAGGCGCCGATTTTTCACGTCAACGCCGACGATCCGGAAGCCGTTTGCTTCGTCGCACGACTGGCGCTCGACTACCGCATGAAGTTCCACAAGGACGTGGTCATCGATCTGGTCTGCTACCGTCGCCATGGACACAACGAGGCGGACGAGCCGGCGGCGACGCAACCGCTGATGTACCAGGTGATCCGCAAGAAGCCCACGGTCCGGCAGATGTACGCCGAGAAGCTCGTCGCCGCAGGCGTGCTGACCGCGGCGGAGGCCGCAGCGATGATCGAGCAATATCGCGACGGCCTGGATCAGGGCAAGCCCCAAGCGAGGGCGGCACTCGGGTTGATCGGCAACAAGTACACGGTCGACTGGAGCGAATACCTCGGCGCCGACTGGGCGGAACCGGTCAAGACCGGCATCGACATGCCCCGCCTGCGCGCCCTCGGCAAGGCGATCACGAGCTATCCGGCCGACTGGAAGCTGCATCCGCGCGTGCTTGCGATCATGCAAGCGCGGGAGAAGATGGTCGCCGGCGAGCTCGAACTCGATTGGGGCTGCGCCGAGAACCTCGCCTACGCGAGTCTCGTGCAGGAGGGTTTCCCGGTGCGCCTCACCGGACAGGACAGCGGTCGCGGCACCTTCTTCCATCGCCATGCCGTCCTGCACGACCAGATGAGCGGACGCACGTTCGTGCCCTTGCAGCACTTGGCGGTCAACCAGCCGAAATTCACGGTGATCGATTCGATTCTCTCGGAAGAGGCCGTCATGGGCTTCGAGTATGGCTTCTCGAGCACCGAGCCGCATTGCCTGACGATCTGGGAAGGCCAGTTCGGGGACTTCTCCAACGGCGCCCAGGTCATCATCGATCAATTCATCAGTTCCGGCGAAGCCAAGTGGGGCCGTCTTTCCGGGCTCACTTTGTTCCTGCCCCATGGTTACGAGGGTCAGGGGCCTGAGCACTCCTCGGCCCGCCTCGAACGCTTCCTGCAGCTCTGCGCCGAGTACAACATGCAGGTCTGCGTGCCTTCGACGCCGGCGCAAATGTTCCACATGCTGCGCCGGCAGATGGTCCGCGCGCTGCGCAAACCCCTGATCGTGATGACGCCAAAGAGCCTGTTGCGCCATCCCTTGTCGGTCTCTCGGCTCGAGGATCTCGCCGGCGGCGGGTTTCGCAACATGATCGATGAGATCGACGATCTCAAGCCGTCGGCTGTCACGCGCGTCGTGCTCTGCAGCGGCAAGGTGTATTTCGATCTGTTGAAAGCGCGCCGCGAAACCAAGAACGATGCGGTCGCGATCGTGCGCATCGAGCAGCTGTATCCGTTCCCTTCGGACGAGTACGAGGCGATCATCCGCAAGTACGCCAACGCGCGCGAGATCGTCTGGTGTCAGGAGGAGCCGCAGAACCAGGGCGGCTGGTATCAGATTCGGCACCGCCTGCAGGCGAAACTCGGCGGCAAGCAGGAATTGCTTTATGCCGGCCGGGCCGGCGCGGCGGCGCCCGCGACGGGAATCTCCGCACTCCATGAACAGCAACAAAAAAATCTCGTCAGCGCCGCGCTCCAAGGCGTTCCGCCCGAAGAGACCTCGCGACAGACGATGCGCTTACCCGCGCAAACCAGGACGGGTTCATGACCATCGAAGTTCACGTTCCTCAGCTGCCGGAATCGGTGGCTGATGCCACGCTCGTGGCCTGGCACAAGCAACCCGGCGACCGCGTCGCGCGCGACGAAAATCTCGTCGACTTGGAAACCGACAAAGTCGTGCTCGAAGTGCCGGCCCCGGTTGCCGGCATCTTGACGGAGATAAAACTCGGCAACGGCACGACCGTGACCAGCGGCCAGCTGCTCGCGGTGATCGAGCCGCTGAGCGCCGAGGCGAGCGCCGCCGCAGTCGCGAATGGAGGCGCTGCCGCAGGCGCAGCCGCGAGTGCCGAGAAGAGCGTCGAGCCCAAGGCCGCCGCCGACGGCACGGCGGGCAAACTCTCCCCGGCCGCGAAGCGCGTCGTCGAGGAAAACAAACTCGACCCGGCCGCCGTGGCCGGCTCCGGTCGCGACGGCCGCGTGTCGAAGTCCGACGTCATGAATTATCTGGCCGCCAAGGACGCGCCGTCGACCGCCACCAGCGCGCCGGCTGCGCCGGCCTCGGCGGCTCCGACAGCCGCGGCCAAGGCGCCCGCGGCGCCGCCTGCGCCGACGGCCCCGGTCGCGCGCAGCGGCCGCGGCGATCAACGGGTCCCGATGACGCGGCTGCGCGCGCGCATCGCCGAGCGCATGGTCCAGGCGCAATCGACGCAGGCGCTGCTGACTTCGTTCAACGAAGTCGACTTGAAAGCCGTCAACGAGCTGCGTGGCCGGTACAAGGATGCGTTCGAAAAGCAATACGGCGTCAAACTCGGCTTCATGTCCTTCTTTACGAAAGCCTGCGTCGAGGCGCTGAAGAAGTTCCCCTCGGTCAATGCTTCGGTCGACGGCAACGACATCGTCTATCACGAATATTTCGACGTCGGCGTCGCCGTGTCGACCGATCGCGGCCTGATCGTGCCGGTGTTGCGCGATGCGGATCGGCAAAGCTTCGCCGACATCGAGAAATCGATCGCGGCCTACGCGGCACGTGCGCGCGCCGGATCCATCACGATCGAGGAACTGACGGGTGGCACGTTCACGATCACGAACGGTGGGGTGTTCGGCTCCCTGCTGTCGACGCCGATCGTCAACGCGCCGCAGAGCGCGATCCTCGGCATGCACAAGATCCAGGATCGGCCCGTCGTCGTCGACGGGCAGATCGTCGTGCGTCCCATGATGTACCTCGCCCTGACCTACGACCATCGCATCATCGACGGCCGTGAGGCCGTGCAGTTTCTGGTCACCGTCAAGCAAGGCCTCGAGGACCCGGCGCGGCTGGTCCTCGGCGTATGAGCGATCAATACGACGTCGTCGTCATCGGCGGCGGTCCGGCGGGCTATCCGGCTGCGATCCGCGCGGCGCAGAACAAGCTCAAAGTGGCCTGTGTCGACCAGTGGCAGAACTTCGACGGCAGTTACGCGTTCGGCGGCACCTGCCTCAATGCCGGCTGCATTCCGTCGAAGGCGCTGCTCGAGTCCTCGGAGTTGTTCCATCGCGCGCGGCACGAATTTGCGGCTCACGGCATCGAAGTCGGCGAGGTGAAACTCGATCTGGCCGCCATGCAGAAGCGCCGGGCCTCGGTCGTCAAGACCATGACCGGTGGTATCCTGGCTTTGTTCAAGAGCGCCGGCGTCGTTGGCCTGCAAGGCCACGGCCGCCTGCTCAAGGGCAATCAAGTGGAAATCACCGCGCCCGACGGCACGAAGACGGTGGTCGGCGCCAAGGATGTGATCCTCGCTTCGGGATCCACGCCCGTGCGGCTGCGCAGCGTGCCGCACGACGGCAAGTTCATCGTCGATTCGTGGAACGCGCTCGAATTCGACGCCGTGCCGGCGCGACTCGGTGTCATCGGCGCGGGCGTGATCGGGCTCGAGCTCGGCAGCGTCTGGCGCCGGCTCGGCAGTGAAGTCACCGTGCTCGAGGCCACCGACCAATTCCTCCCCATCGCCGATGAAGCGATCGCGAAGGAAGCGCAACGGCATTTCAAGAAACAGGGTCTCGACATCCGCCTCGGGGCCACGGTGCTCCGCGCGAGCGTCAACGGCGCCGCGGTCGACGTCGCCTTTCGCGATGCGCAGGGCGAGCACTCGCTGCAGGTCGACAAGCTCGTCGTCGCGGTCGGACGCCGGCCGTTCACCGACGGATTGCTCGCCGAAGACACGGGTGTCAAGCTCGACGCTCGCGGATTCATCGAGGTCGACGAGCATTGCCGCACGGGCGTGCCGCATGTCTGGGCCGTGGGCGACGTCGTGCGCGGTCCCATGCTCGCGCACAAAGGCAAGGAAGAGGGCGTCATGGTTGCGGACCTGATCGCCGGTCTGTACGGCGAGGTCAATTACAAGGTCATTCCCTCGGTGATCTACACTGCACCGGAGATCGCCTGGGTGGGACTCACCGAAGCCCAAGTCAAAGCCGGCGGCCGGCCTTACAAGGTCGGTACCTTCCCGTTCGCGGCCAGCGGCCGGGCACGCGCGATGGAAGCCGCGCTAGGCATTGCCAAGGTCATTTCCGCGCTCGACGACGACGAGATCCTCGGCGTCCACGTAATCGGCCCGATGGCCGGCGAACTCATCGGCGAGGCCGTGCTCGCACTCGAATACTCGGCGAGCACCGAGGATTTGCAGCGCACGATCCACGCGCATCCGACCTTGTCGGAGGCGATTCACGAAGCGGCGCTCGCGGTCGACAAACGCGCGATCGACGCGATCAATCGCTGACAAGAGTCGGCACGCTGCGCATCGACGCGTCACGACGCGCGGCGCGCGCCGCGTTCAATACACTTCACGCTGGTAGATGCGGGCGGGCGTGCCCGGAAAGACTCCGAAGGTAGCGATACCGATCGGACTCGTGTTGCTGCCCGAGCTGGTCTGCCATAGATATTGCAGCCACGCGGGGGCGGTTGGCGTGACGCTCACAGCCCCGCTATTGCCCGCTCCGGGCGCGGCGAGAATCAAGTTGAACGCGCCGTTCACAGGCGTCGCCGCGTACCGGCTCGAGGCCGCAGTGGTGCATCCCTGGCCCGAGACCCCGGGCTTGCCCGAATCGCGCACGCAAACGGATGTCAGGTTCAGCTGATAGTTGCTGAAGCCGATAGTGGGCGCCGCCGTGCACGTATCCGCCGTGTTGGTCACGAATGCTTGCGCGGTGCTGAGGAAGTACTGCGTCACGAGGGGCATGGGTAGGTCGAGCAGTTCGGAGCCGAGCGCATTGCCGATGGCCAAGCGTCCATAGTACTGCGTGGCGCCGCCGACCGTGCTGAATGCGATGCCGCTGCCGGCGCCGACGGTAACCGGATTCGACGCGCTGACATTGTCCAGATCGACGACGTTGATCGACAGGGCGATGTTGGCGCTGAACGGTGGGATCGGGCTGCCGCGTGCGAAGCTGATTCCGCTGCCGGTGCTGAACGTCAGGCTCACGTGCCCGTTGGTGAGATCGGCAATGGTCGGATCCGTCGTCGTGGCCGGCAGACCGGTCAGCGTCAGGGCGGGACTCGCCGGGGTCGGCGTATACGTCCGTCCGTTCAAGGTTCCGTTCGTCAGGCGCATCAGCGCGCCCGTGTAGTTCTGGGTCGTGGTGCCGCCCAGCGCCTGCGCCGTCACGGTGAGGACCGGCTGGACGGCATAGCCGAAAGGCTGACCGACATAGCCAAAGTTGCCGGCAAGGCACGCAGCGCCAAACAGCGGCGAGGTCGTCACTGCGGTCGCAAAGTTGTTGGGAATGAATCGCCCGACATTGCCCGACGTCGTGCCGGTCAGCGTCGTGCCGAAGTAGCTGGCAACGGTCGGGGTCAGCGTCATGATCCCCACCTCCGGCCAGCTGAATGTCGTACCGCTCGCGATGCCGCCGGCAAAGCCGTTGAACGTGCCGCTGACCGTTGATTTTTGGCCGCTTGTCGGCAGCACCAGGGCGGGCGACAAGGTCACCGCAGCGGGGGAGGTCTCTTTTCCGAAATTGGGTGTTGCATTGCCGAGGTAGTTCAGCGCCGTCACGGTGGCCGAGAAGGCTTGCCCGGCGCCGAGAAACACGCTGCCCGAGGCGGTGCTCGCGGCCGGATTGGCCGTGCCGCTCGCGGTGCCTTTGATCGACGACAGGGCGAGGGTACTTGGCTGCACGACGAATTGACTCCCACCCACCATCGTATTGGCCGAGCCCGTCCCGCTGCCGAGCGGAATCGTGTACTTCGACGCGAGCGTGATCTGGCCCGCGTCGGAATAGGTGAGGTTTATCAAGGCCTCGCCGTTCGCCGTGCTGAACGTCAGGGGCACCGATGTGTAATTCGTAAGGCTGGAGTTGGGATTCGACAGGATCGCGGTCGTCGTGCCGTTGTTCGTGACGGTCAGCGTCTGTCCGGCGATGCACATGGTCGGATTATTGCACTGGTAGGCGAGGCCGATGCTCTTGGTCGTGCCGCTCGCGAACACGGTCGTACAGGCCCCCGTTTTTGTGTCCGTGCGTACCGCCTGCAGAGCAAGCGACTGGGTGGACGTCTTGCCCGCAATCTGCGTGCCGATGGCGGTGGCGACGTTGCCGCCATTGGTCGTGATGAATCCGGACGCGACGAACGGCAGCGGGCTGTCCTCCGAGGCGGTCGCGGTCCCCGACGTCGCCGTCACGCTGCCGTCGGTCACGTTGATGGTCACGGTCTCGGGGTAAGTGTCCCGCAAGGCAAACACGGCAGTCCCATTGTCCGCCGCGACGTACTGGTACGTCGCTGTGCCGCTGTTGGAACTGCCCGCCGTGAATATGCCGCTGCCGGTCGTCAGGGTCCAATCGCCATGGCCGGTGCTCGTCGTGATCGCGATGCCATCGGTGGTCGCGACCACGGCGTGAGTGCTCGAGTGGCCGGTGATCGTCACGGCCGCCGGCGCACAGTTCACCGCTGTCCCGGGGGTGCTCACCGCGTAGTGATTCGGCACGTTGTAGGCCGGACAGGGATGCGTGGTCTGCGCCCAGACCTGCAACGACGGTATCGGCAGGTCATACAAGAACATCGTGACTTCATCGATATTGCCGGCGAAGTGCGCAAGCGCGCCTTGCGATTGCCCGTCGTCGCTGCCGCCGACGGTTGCGTGACTGCCGGTCCCGGCCGAGAAGGAACTGCGGGACAGGCTGACCGTGTCGAGGTTGTTCCCGGCGCTGTCGAAA
>Ga0116230_10000125_pt1 | contig 59554 bp, 59 predicted proteins | sample S1TSphfallax_3_FD_88678 | JGI IMG/M metagenome (GOLD analysis project Ga0116230, IMG submission 88678) | Host-associated microbial communities from peat moss isolated from Minnesota, USA - S1T2_Fd - Sphagnum fallax MG | ecosystem: Host-associated > Plants > Peat moss > Unclassified | place...
TATTAGAGATAGAAAGCTTTACAGTTCGTTGACCGTTTTGTGACCCTTCGCGTGATGCATGGGAACCGCGGCATCTTTTTGCACCTCGTTGTCGGAGGCGTTCCAAGCCGCGAGCAGCAGTCCAAGGGCGAGCCAATTGAGCGAGGCTTCGCGGTGCTTGGACCAAAATTCGCGTGGCGTCTGGCAGCGCGCGAGTCGTTGCGAGTGGGTCATGACGGCTTCCTCTGTTGACTGGACACTGTCGCCAGATTGCGCAGGAAATCGGCACCCGCACCGCTGCAAATACGCGGCAAACGAGGCGAATTCTGATCAATTATGGCAAGCAGGAATCGCGGCATTTCCGACTCCGTCATCGGCTATGATCCTGCAATGAAAAAGCAGATTGCGATCGTCGAGGACGAGCCTGCGCTGCGCGACAACTACGCGGCGGCGCTGTCGCGCCAGGGCTATCAGGTCAAGACTTACGGCAACCGCCGCGTGGCCATGCAGGCCTTTCATGGCCGCCTGCCCGACCTCGCGATCATCGATATTTCGCTGGAGGACGAGGCCGAGGGCGGCTTCGATCTGTGCCGCGATCTGCGCGCGATGTCCGCGGAGCTCCCGATCGTGTTCCTGACGGCCCGCGATAGCGAGCTCGATGCCGTCTCCGGATTGCGGCTCGGGGCCGACGACTTTCTGACCAAGGACGTGAGCCTGCCGCATTTGGCGGCGCGCGTCGCCGCCTTGTTCCGACGCATCGATGCGCTGCGGCGCCCCGATGGCACGGCCGAGATCTTGCAACGTGGTGCTCTGCAAATTGACGCGGAGAAAATGCAGACCACCTGGAACGGCACGCCGGTGGTCTTGTCACTGACCGAGTTCTGGATCGTGCATGCGCTCGCCCGTAACCCGGGGCATGTCAAGAATCGCCAGCAGCTCATGGACGCCGCGAACGTCGTCTTGGACGATGAGACGATCACCTCGCACATCAAACGCGTGCGCCGCAAATTTCAGACCCTCGACGCCAACTTCGACGCCATTCAAACGGTGTACGGTATGGGCTATCGCTGGGTCGAGTGAGCATCCGGTCTCAATTGCTGATCGTGGGCTTGAGCACGCTCGTGCTGCCTTGGGCCGGGTGTCAATACGCCAAGGAACTGGAACTCGCGATGCGCGGCTCCCAGGAGCAGGCCTTGCGCGCGAGCGCGGCAACGATCGCGAATGCGCTGTCGGCCGAGCCGCAGCGCGTGTTTCGCGACGGCGCCGACTCACCCCCCTTCGACAAAAGCGCCGGCGACCTGTACGTGTTTCCGCTCGGCCGCCAGCCGCTGCTCGATGGCTATCGCGATGACTGGGACATCGCCCAGGATCCGGGGCCGCTGCCCGAGCATTTGATCCCAGGGGGATCGCCGCTCAAGAGTCGGGTGCAGGCCGGTGTCACAGAGCGCTATCTCTATGTGTATCTCGACGTCGACGACCCGCACTTCAAGCCCGAACCCAGCGATCCGCAAGTCGGCAGCGCGCGCTTCGACCGCGTGGAATTTCTGCTGCAAAAGCCCGACGGAACTTTGGAAAGTTATTTCTTCGCGACCAATGCGCCCGGCTTGATCGAAGCCCAGCGCGTCGTTCACGATGCGGACGGTTCGGACCACATCGGCAACGAGCCTCGGTTGCAAGCGTACTGGCTGCAGACCAAGTCGGGCTTTCAACTCGAGGCCCGGCTGCCCTTGACCTTGCTCGGGAATCGGCTCTGGATCGCCGCCCGCGACGGCACGAGGGACCCGCTCACGGCGGAAGCGCCCGCCCTGGAGCGTTTGCAGGGCGGACGACTGTTCTTTGCCCCGCGCGATCTGGACGAATTATTGGCGACCTTCGTGCGGGCGGGTACCCGCGTCACGGTCGTCGATGCGAACGGCTTCAAGTTCGGATCGGCAGGCAGCGTCGAGAGCGGCACGGATCAGCAGCCACCGGCGGACTTAGGTCGCAGCTGGTTCAGAAACCTGCTCGCGATCGACAACTCCCGGCTGCCGGCGCGCGGGGACACGCCGGACCGTCTCGAAGGACCCCAGGTCGCACAAGCACTCAACGGCGAAGCGGCGACGATCTGGTTGCGCACAGGTCGTAAGGATGTCGCTTTACTCTCCGCGGCAGCGCCCATCACGATTGACGGTACGATACGCGGCGCGGTCGTACTCGATCAGATCGGCGACGCCTTGATCGGCTTGCGCGATCGCGCGTTGGCGCGCTTGTTTTATTTGACCCTCTTGGCGACCGCCGTTGCGGTCGCCTTCGTGGTCGGCTTCGCCACCTGGCTCAGCGTGCGCATCAACCGACTGAGCAGGGCTGCGGATTCAGCCGTTGGGCGGGACGGTCGTATCCGGCTCACGATGCCGGAGGCGTCGCAAGGCGACGAAATCGGCGCGCTGGCCCGCAGTTTCGAGTCGATGCTGGCACGGCTCAACGAACATACGCAGTATTTGCAAACGCTGGGCGGCAAGCTCTCACACGAACTGCGCACGCCACTCACGATCGTGCGGTCCTCCTTGGATAACCTCGAATCCGAAGGTTTGCGCGAGGACCAACGCGCATTCGTCGATCGCGCCCGTCAAGGGAGCCTGCGCTTGCAGTCGATCTTGAGCGCACTCGGTGCGGCTGCGCGTGTCGAAGAGAGCATCAAGCAGACCGAGCGGGTAGGCTTCGATTTACGCGAGCTGCTGCTATCGACTGTTGCTGCCTACCGCAGCGGCTTCCCCAACTCGAGATTTGACCTTGAAGTCCCGGGCGAAGCCGCGTTCCTGCGCGGCGCGCCGGACCTCATGGTGCAACTACTCGACAAACTCATCGACAACGCCGTGGATTTTTGTCCCATCGGCGGCAAGATCACCGTGGGCCTTGAGCGCAGCGCCGGCAACTACGAACTCACCGTGAGCAACGATGGACCGCCGCTGCCGGAAGCCATGCAGGGAAGACTGTTCGAGTCCCTGTACGAGCGACGCACGACCCACGATGACAAACCGCATTTCGGCCTGGGTCTTTATATCGTGCGGCTGATCGCCGAATTTCACGACGGCGCTGTGACCGCCGCGAACCGCGCTGACGGCACCGGCGTCGTGTTCACCGTGAGTTTGCCGATCATCTGATCGCCGCCAACCCCTGGCCACGCGCGCAAGGCGCTCACGCAAGGCTTCGGTCACGGCACGCGTCAACCTCTCTCCGGTGATTTGGGCCAGTTGCCGCGCGCGTGCATGCGCTTCGGGATCTTTGATATTCAAATCCATTACCACCCGATTAGCTCTCCTTGGCGACCGGATACCGCGGCCTCATGCGCCAACAGCCATTGCTTGCGCGGCAAGCCGCCACCGTAACCCGTCAAGGAGCCGTCCGCGCCGATCACGCGATGACAAGGCAGGATGATGGAGATCGGATTGCGGCCATTGGCGAGGCCGACCGCGCGCGAAGCGCCGGGATTGCCGAGATATCTTGCCAGTTGGCCATAGCTCCAAGTCTCGCCGTACGGAATCTCGCTCAACGCCCGCCAGACTCGCCCCTGAAACGGCGTACCATGAAGCTCGAGTGGCAGGTCAAACTGGCGACGTGTGGCCGCGAAATATTCGCGCAGCTGTTGCGCTGCTACCCCCAGTGCGCCCGCGCTCGGATCACGACAAGCTCCGACCGTGAGATCCGGTTCGCCAGATCTTGGCGGAACGTCCATGTAAACGCCGATCAGCGCGGTCTCCCTCGAAATCAACAAGAGACGGCCGATAGGACTATCCATATGCGCGAAGTAATTCATCTGGCCGTCTCAGCGACCACGTTACCTGCCAATTTCTCGCGAAGCTTCCGGGGCATCTGAAACACGAACGCCTTGCCTTCACGGTGTTTTTCCAGGAGCCCCAAATCGACGAGAGTCAGGAGATCCGTGCGGGCGGTTTCATACGTGACTTGATTGGCGTTCTGGTGCTCCTGGATGCGGTAGACGACGTCAGTATGCTTTAGAAAGTGATCCATCGCGGCTAGCTGCCGATGATTCAGCTTACCCCTTAACTTCGGAGAGGACGCAATCAAGCTACGCGTGTCGGCGATTTCCTTGGTCTTATTCGCAAGATAGTCATGCAGCGCTTTAATGGCGTCAGAAATGACTTTGAGCTGATGTTCAATGAAATAGGTGAGATCGTTATCGTCAGTCTCCGTGTAAAGGTACGCTCTTGCATACTGCGCGGCGGCCTTCTTGATGACGCGCGAGATAGACGTAAATTCAATGAGCCAATAGCCGCTCTTCGCCATTGACCAATAGAACAGCGCTCTTGCAGTGCGCCCATTTCCATCCACGAAGGGATGAATCCAGCCCATCATGAAATGGATCGCGATGGCCTTGATCAACGGATGGATGAACGGATTTTCGTTCGAACCGTTCGCAAAGCGGCAGAGTTCGACGACAAGCTCGTTAACGTCCTCAGCCGGCGGAGGCACGTAAAGCACTTCATGGTTTCGCTCGTCCACGACTCGGACATCTTCCTCTGGGTTCCGCCAGCGTCCGGATGCGCTTGGATCCTCCAGAGTCAGATCGGTCATGATCGATTGGAGCTGCAATATCAGCTCAGGCGTCATTGGAAGATGCTTGTGAATCCGAATGAATTGCATCGCGGCATAGTTGTTGTAGATCATCTGCTCGCTGTGATTGCGAGGCTTGCGGCCTTGACGCAACATCTCTTTCGCCACTCTATGCGTGGTGGCGGCGCCTTCGAGCTGGCTGGAGGTGATTGACTCCTCCATTAGGGAGTTCACCAAATACCGATCCCGTGTCTGACCACTCGTGACGAGTTCCGCAACCTCGATCCTGCCGCTCGCATCACGGTCTATCTCGTGCAGGAGCTTGAAGAGTTGGTCGGGGACTGAATAGATAAACGCCTTTTGCTTGGCATAAGCGAAGGGAAGAGTATGGCCATTACGCCGAGACAGCTTGACCGCAAGCCACCACTGTCGATGGGTGAATCCCTTCGGTGAGGGCAAATGACGCAAGGCGTCCCAATGTAGATACGCCCCTTTGGGACGCCTATCGAGATCTGAGCCCAACACCTCAGCGAATTTGCTGGCATCATCTTTGGCGAGCTCAGCGACAATCTCATGGATTGGCGGTGGTTTTTGCGGAATTTTCATGGTTTCTACTAATCTGGCTTGATTTAGTAGAAAAATGGTAGCAGAAAACCAAGCGAAGTACTAATTTTGACTAAATTAGTAATATATTAGTAGTTGACGACAAACCCCAACAGGCCCGCCTATGCGTCACGGCACCGAGTGCACCGCCCTTGGGACCGCTAACTAATGATTCGCCGTCGTGGCCAACTCCAGGTAATCGAGTATCCCCGCAGCGGCCTCGCGCCCCTCGAACACCGCCGTCACAACGAGATCCGAGCCGCGCACCATGTCGCCGCCCGCGAACACCTTGGGGTTCGTGGTTTGAAACCGCCGCGTCGCGCCGGTGGCGACGCGCACGCGGCCATTGCCGTGCAGCTCGATGCCCTGCGGCTCGAACCATTCGGGTGGGTTCGGCAAAAACCCAAAGGCCACGATCACCGCATCCGCTTCGATCGTCTCTTCCGTACCCGGTACGACCTCAGGGACGCGCCGACCGCGTCGGTCAGGCTTGCCGAGACGCGTCTGGACGAGCTTCACGCCCTGGACGCGATCGGAGCCCACGATCTCGATGGGTTGCCGATTGAAAAGAAAGGTCACTCCTTCCTCTTTGCTGTTCTTATAGTCGCGGCGCGAACCCGGCATGTTGTCCTCATCGCGCCGGTAGGTGCAGGTGACGCTGCTCGCGCCCTGACGAATGGCCGTGCGATTACAATCCATGCCCGTATCGCCGCCGCCGAGCACGACCACGCGCTTGCCGCGCATGTCGATGAACGCGGCCGGGTCTTTTGCGATCCCGAGTTCGCGATCGATGTTCGAGATCAAGTACGGCAAGGCCTCGTAAACGCCGGGCAAATCCTCGCCCGCGAAACCGCCCTTGACGTACTGGTAAGTCCCCATGCCCAGAAACACCGCATCGAACTCTTCGGTGAGCCGTTCGAACGAGAGATCGCGGCCGATTTCCACGTTCAAGCGGAATTCCACGCCCATGCCTTCCATGATTTCTCGGCGCTTCTCGACGATCTCTTTCTCGAGCTTGAAGGGCGGGATGCCGAAGGTCAGCAGGCCGCCGATTTTCGAGTACCGGTCGAACACGACCGGCTTCACGCCGTTGCGCGCGAGAATATCGGCACAGCCCAAGCCCGCGGGTCCCGCACCCACGATCGCGACGCGCTTGCCCGTGGGTTGCACGTGCGAGAGATCCGGCTTCCAACCCAGCTTGAACGCCTCGTCCGTGATGTATTTCTCGATCGAACCAATGCTGACCGCGCCTAGCCCATCATTGAGCGTGCAGGCGCCTTCGCAGAGCCGGTCCTGCGGACAGATGCGTCCGCACATCTCGGGCAGCGAATTCGTCTGATGCGACAGCTCCGCGGCCTCGAACAACTTGCCGGCGTTGACGAGGTTCAGCCAGTTCGGAATGTAATTGTGCACCGGGCATTTCCACTCGCAGAATGGATTGCCGCAGGAGAGACAACGCCCCGCCTGCTGCTTCGCGATGTCCGCGCTATAGGGCGCATAGATTTCGCGAAATTCCGTGGTCCGCACCTCGAGCGGCAACTTGTCCGGGTCTTTGCGCGGAAACTCGAGAAACTGTAGATTTTTGTCGGCCATGATGGTTGATGAAGTTCGACGATTCTTGGGGCGAACGCGGCGCGCTCACGCCGCGCGGCGCAGATTTTCCAACAGCGAGCCGATCGCCGCGGCCTTCGGCTTGACGACCCAGAACTTGCCGATGAAGCTGCGAAAATCGTTGAGCAGGGTCGCACCCCAGGCACTGTCGGTCGCCGCGACATGCTGCTCGATCAGCCCGCGCAGATGTTGTACATGGGTCCCCATGCCCTCGGGCGAGACGCGATGAATATCGATGAGGTCATGGTTGTAGCGATCGACGAAATCCCGTTCCATATCGAGCACGTAGGCGAAACCGCCGGTAAACCCCGCGCCGAAATTCACGCCCGTGCGCCCGAGCACGCAGATGACACCGCCGGTCATGTACTCGCAGCAGTGATCGCCGGCACCCTCGAGCACGGCGAGCGCACCCGAGTTGCGCACCGCAAACCGCTCGCCCGCGCAGCCCGCGGCATACAGTTCGCCGCCCGTGGCCCCGTATAAACAAGTATTGCCCATGATGATGGTCTCGCGCGCAAGGAAGCTGGATCGCCCGGGCGGTTTGATCACGATCCGGCCGCCTGCCATGCCCTTGCCGACATAGTCGTTGGCCTCGCCCTCGAGCTGCAGATGCAGGCCGCCCGCGTTCCAGACGCCGAAGCTCTGGCCGACCGAGCCGCGCAGGGCCACCACGATCGGCGCCTCGCTCATGCCGTGATTGCCCCAAAGCTTGGCAATCTCGCCGGAGAGGCGCGCGCCGATCGAGCGATGAAAATTGCTGACGCGGTACTCGAAGCGGCCTCCTGATTTCGTGGCGATCGCCTGCCGCATGTCCGAGAACATTTTCTCCGCGAGCACACCCTTGTCGAATGGGGCGTTGTGCGGATCCACGCAGTACTGAGGTCGGTCCGAAACCAGCTCGCTATTGGCGAGCAAAGGACTCAAATTCAGCTTGCGCTGCTTGTCGGTCTCGCCCGGGAGAATCTCCAGCAACTGCGTTCGACCGATGAGCTCGCCGAGGCTGCGCACGCCCATGGACGCCATGATCTCGCGGACTTCCTCGGCGACGAACTTGAAATAGTTCATGACCATTTCAGGCAGGCCGACGAAATACTTGGTACGCAAAATATTGTTCTGGGTGGCGACACCGGTGGCGCAGTTGTTCAGGTGACAGATACGCAAGTACTTGCAGCCCAAGGCCACCATCGGCGCCGTGCCGAAACCGAAGCTCTCGGCGCCTATGAGCGCCGCTTTGATCACGTCGAGGCCGGTCTTCAAGCCACCGTCGGTCTGCAGTCGTACGCGGTGTCTCAGCTCGTTGGCACGCAAGGTTTGATGCGTCTCGGCGAGACCCAGCTCCCAGGGCGTACCAGCGTACTTGATCGAAGATAGAGGACTCGCCCCCGTGCCGCCGTCATGCCCGCTGATCGTGATTAGGTCGGCGTACGCCTTCGCGACGCCCGCTGCTACCGTGCCGACGCCGGGCTCCGCAACCAGTTTGACCGAGACCAACGCCGTCGGATTGACCTGCTTCAAATCGAAGATCAGCTGGGCGAGATCCTCTATCGAATAAATATCGTGATGCGGCGGCGGCGAGATCAGACCGACGCCGGGCCGCGCGAAACGCAGACGCGCGATCATGTCGTTGACCTTGTGTCCGGGCAGTTGGCCGCCTTCACCGGGCTTGGCGCCCTGGGCGATCTTGATTTGCAAAACTTCGGCATTGATCAGGTATTCGGGCGTGACGCCGAAGCGCCCCGAGGCGACCTGCTTGATCTTCGAGTTCTTCTCGGTCCCGTAGCGAATCGGGTCCTCGCCGCCCTCGCCGGAATTCGAACGCGCGCCGAGCCGGTTCATCGCGATCGCGAGCGACTCATGCGCCTCGGGCGACAGAGCGCCCAGGGACATGCCCGCGCTGTCGAAGCGCGCAAGGATCGCGCTGAGCGGCTCGACCTCGTCGATCGAGATCGGCGCGGCGGCGGGTTTCAATTTCAAGAGATCGCGGATGCAGGACACGGGTCGCTCGTTGACGAGGCTCGCGTACTGCCTGTAGAGCGCGTAGTCGCCGCTCATCACCGCGGCCTGCAAGGTGGCGATGACGTCCGGGTTGTACATGTGGTACTCCCCGTTGTGCACGTACTTGAGCAAGCCGCCCTGGTCGATGCTGATCATCGGATTCCAGGCGCGCGCCGCGAGATACTCGTTATCGCGCTTCAAGTCGGTAAAGTCCGCGCCGGCGATGCGGCTATCCGAGCCCTCGAAACACAGCTCGACGACCTCGTCGGCGAGCCCCACGATCTCGAACAACTGCGCGCTGCGATAGCTCGCGATCGTCGAGATCCCCATCTTCGACATGATCTTGAACAGTCCCTTGCGAATGGCCCGTCGATAGCGGCGACCGATCTCCATTTGCGTGTCGAAATCCATCTTGAGCGAGCCCTTGCGCAGCAGATCGAACAAGGTCTGATAAGCGAGGTATGGGTAGACGGCCGTCGCACCGTAGCCGATCAAGCAGGCGCAATGATGCGCATCGCGCGCCGTGCCCGTTTCGACCAGGATGTTGCACTTGCAACGCAGCCCCGACATAACGAGGCGGCGATGCACGGCGCCCGTGGCAAGCAAGGCATGGATGGGCAGTTTGCCCTTGACCAAATAACGATCCGACAGCAACAGTACGAGCTTGCCGGCGCGCACCGCCGCCTCTGCCTGATCGCAGACCGCGATGATCGCGGCCTTGAGATCCACGCCTTCGTCGTACTGCAGGCTGAGGAATTCATGCGGCACACCGGAATCGGCGAGCGCCATGATCTGGCGCAGTTTGCGCTGCGAGAGGATCGGGGAACTCAGCACGATTTGTTCCGCGTGCTGCTGCGCCGGCACGAAGATGTTGCACTCGGGTCCGATTTGCGTCTGCAGGGACATCACGATGCTTTCGCGCAGCGAATCGATCGGGGGATTGGTCACCTGCGCGAATTGCTGGCGAAAGTAGTCGTACAGCGAACGCGTTTTTCGCGACAGCACCGGCATCGGCGTATCGTCGCCCATCGAACCCACGGCTTCGCTCTCGTCCTCAGCCAGCACGCGGATGATCTCGTCGCGCTCCTCGGCCGACACGTTGTACATCTTCTGGAACAGCGCGAGCGTCTCGCGATCGAACGGTTCTGCTGCGAGACGTGGGTCGATCAGATCCGTTTGCAGGTAGCGCACGCCTTTCTTGAGCCAGGCCTTGTAGGGATGGCGGCTCTTGAGCAGGTCATCGACGCGCTTGGTATCCATGAGCTCGCCGGTCTGTAAATCGAGCGCAAGGATCTCACCGGGTCCGAGCTTGCCCTTGGCGACGACGTCCTCGGCCGCGTAATCCCAGACGCCGGCCTCGGACGCGACCGTGATGTGGCGATCCTTGGTGATCACCCAACGCGCGGGTCGCAGGCCATTACGGTCCAGCGTGCAGCAGGCGTAGCGACCGTCCGTGAGCACGATGCCGGCCGGACCGTCCCAGGGCTCCATGTGGGTCGCGTAATATTCGTAGAACGCCTTGAGATCCGGATCGATCATGTCCACCGACTGCCAGGCCGGCGGAATCAATAGGCGCATGGCATGCATGGGATCGAGGCCGCCCATCAACAGGAGTTCCAGCATGTTGTCGAGCGACTGGGAATCGGAACCCGTCAAGGAGACCAAGGGCAGGATGTCGCTGAGATCCGGCAATACCGGCGATCGAAACAGCGGGCCGCGCGCGACCGCCCAACTGCGATTGCCCTGCACGGTGTTGATTTCGCCGTTGTGCGCCAGATACCGATACGGATGCGCGAGCCGCCACTGCGGCAAGGTGTTGGTCGAAAAACGCTGGTGGAAGACCACGACGGACGCTTCCATACGCGGATCTTTGAGGTCCGCATAGAACTGCGCCAGGAACTGCGGCATGACCATGCCTTTGTAGACGATGGTGCTCGCCGACAAGGACGGGACGTAGAAGGCCGTGTCGCTCGAATCGACCTTCTTCTCGGCGCGACGCCGCGCCAGGAACAGCCTGCGATTGAACGTGGCCTCATCGACGTCACCCTGGACATTGACGAACAACTGTTCGATCACGGGCAGGCTCTTCAAGGCCTCGTCGCCACAAGCGGCCGGGTCGACGGGAACGGTCCGGAACCCCGCGACCTCGAGATTCTCGCGCTGCAACTCGGCACGCAGGGTCGCACGCGCGGCCTGCGCCAGCGCTGGATCGCGGTTCAAGAAAACCAGGCCCGCCGCAAACAAGGGGCTGAGCGTGAATCCAGCCTCGGCGGCGGCGGCGCGCAGAAACACCACGGGCAACTTGAGCAGCAGACCACAACCATCACCGGTCTTGCCGTCGGCCGCGATCGCGCCGCGGTGAGTGAGCCGATTGAGCGAGCTGATTGCCGTCTGGACCAGCCAATGGCTGGCCCGATCGTCGAGGTTTGCGATCAAACCGAAGCCGCAGGAGTCGCGCTCATAGGCGCGACGGTACAGACCCCAGTCCTGATCCCGAGCGTCGAGACCTGAGGCGATCCCCAATGAATTCACCAATGTCGTGCCCATAGCGCCCCGCACCTTACGGCTTTACGCCATAAAGTCTCATCAAAACAACCACTTAAATCTTAAATCGTTGCGCGGCACACACACAGTGCGCCAGGTGGGGCAAGCGCTGCGGAGCGCGCCGATGTATGACAGTCATGATACCTAGCTCGCAGGCACGGTCAACACCACCACCAGCCGCCAGGGAAACGCTACTGTAGCGTTTATGACCATCGAGAATGCGACAGCCGGCAATCTCAGAGCCGGCGACCTAACGGCCGGCCCGGTAGCCGGCGGCCACGAACCCGACCCGACAAGCACACCGCCGGTTGCGGCCGTGCGGCCGCACACGGTCGCATCGCCCCACGGCGACCGCGTCGACCCGTACTACTGGCTGCGCGACGACGAGCGGGCCGATCCCCAGGTGCTCGCCTACTTGCGGGCCGAGAATGCCTACACGGACGCGCAAATGCGCGCGCTGAAGCCCCTGGAAGACACGCTGTTCGAGGAAATCGTCGCGCGCCTGCAGCAGGATGACGCCTCCGTCCCCTATTTGTTGCGCGGCCATTGGTATTACACGCGCTACGAGGTCGGCAAGGAGCACCCGATCTATGCGCGCCGACCGGGTTCCCTCGATGCCCCGGAGCAGATCATGCTGGACGGCAATCAGCTCTGCGAGGGCCATGACTATTATCAGATCGGAGGCTTCGCGCTGTCGGCAGACTCGAACCTGCTCGCCTTCTGCGAGGATAGAGTCGGTCGGCGGGAGTACCGCCTGCGCGTCAAGAACCTCGCGACGGGCGAGTTGCTGGACACGGGCATCGAGCGCATCGAGGCCAATCTCGCCTGGGCCAACGACAATCGCACGCTGCTCTATGTCGAAAAGGATGCCGAGACCCTGCTTGGCCTGTACGTCAAAAAGCACCGTTTGGGCACCGACCCTGCGCTCGATGTATTGGTCTACGAGCAGACCGACAAGAGCTTCTACACCAGCGTCGCGAAATCGAAATCCGAGCGCTATCTGTTCATCCAGATGGACAGCACGGTGGCTTCGGAGTGGCATTACGCGCTCGCCGACGACCCCGAACTCGTGTTCCATGTGTTTCTGCCGCACGAACGCGATCACGAATATCAACTTGAGCACTTGGACGATCGCTTTCTCGTGCGCACCAACTGGCATGCGAAAAATTTCCGGATCATGAGCGCAAGCATCGGCAGCGGGTCCGACCGCAGCACTTGGCAAGACGTGGTCACGCACCGCGACGACACGTTCATCGAAGATTTCGAGGTATTCGACACGTTCATCGCTCTCAGCGTGCGTGCCGGCGGCTTGCGCAAGATCAGCGTGAAACCGTTTCATGCCGCGGAATTCTTCATCCAGAGCGATGAGAACGCGTACGCCATGTCGCTATCAGCGAATCCGCAACTGCAGACGAATTTGATTCGCTATAGCTATTCCTCGCTGACCACGCCGACCAGCATCTACGACTACGATGTGCAGAGCGGCGCGCGCACGCTGCTCAAGCGCGATCCGGTGCTGGGCAATTTTACGCCGGAAAACTACCGCACCGAATTCCTGTTCGTGCCGACGCCGGACGGAGCGAGGGTTCCAGTTTCGCTCGTCTACCACAAGGACACGCCGCGGGACGGCACGGCGCCCCTGCTGCAATATGCGTATGGTGCCTACGGACTATCGATGAGTCCGAGTTTTTCGTCCGCCCGGCTGTCGCTGCTCGACCGCGGTTTCGTCTACGCCATCGCACATGTGCGCGGTGGCCAGGAAATGGGCCGCGCCTGGTACGACGCGGGGCGGCTCGGAAATAAGAAGAACTCCTTCCTGGATTTCATCGCCGTGACCCGCGCCCTGATCGAATCCGCTCATGCATCTGCGCAGAAGGTCTTCGCGATGGGCGGCAGCGCCGGCGGCTTGCTCGTCGCGGCGGTTGCCAATCTTGCACCGGAGTTGTATCGGGGTATCGTCGCGCAAGTCCCCTTCGTGGATGTCGTCACGACGATGCTCGACGACAGCATCCCGCTGACGACCAACGAGTACGACGAATGGGGGAATCCGGGCGATCCGAAAGACCGCTCGTTCTACGAGTATTTGCTGTCGTACTCGCCGTACGACAACGTCCGCGCCCAAGCCTACCCGGCGATGCTGGTGACGACCGGACTCTGGGACAGCCAAGTCCAGTATTACGAGCCCGCCAAGTGGGTGGCGAAACTGCGGGCGCTGAAGACGGACCGGAACCTTTTGCTGCTACACACTGACCTGGAGGCCGGTCATGGCGGCAAATCAGGCCGGTTCCAGCGCTATCGGGAAATCGCCAAGGAGTTCGCGTTCATCCTGAGCCGACTCGGAATCACGCAGTAGCTCGCGCGCGATGCCGGCCGCGCGCGCGACCCGCGCATCGATGCCGCTCAGGGCAAGGCGTCCGTCGGCCCGGCGCACGAGCATGGTCGCTTGCGGACTGCCTTCGGGGATCCAGAGACTGACGATTTTCGATTGCATGGTGAGTCAAGCCAAAGCAAGGCTCGTGCCAATCGAGAACTCTATATAATCAGGTACTTGTGGCGTTGCGCCGTGACGCAAACTGACGCAATTTGTCACTCATGGTGCGCTTTGGGCAGCACGATGCAGGCTTCCTTGTGGGCGACCAGCTTCTTGCACATCGCGTGCGCGCTGGCCTCGGCGAGCCCCCTGACTTGCAGCCGATAGACTGACTTGCCGGAAGCGGCTTTGGAGGCATGGACCGATGGGGTTAAGCCCTTGAAAATACTAGGATATTTGTGCTTCAGCACAGCCCAGTGATGGGCCGCAGCCGCACTCCCCGAGCTAAACGCACCCAGTTGCACGATCGTGCCGCCGGATGCCTTGCCCGAAGACTTGGACGTAGCACTACTCGCTGGGTGGGTCGAATGCGCGGCCGGCGCGGCGGGTGGCGCGCTGCTCGCGGAACCCGCGGCAACCGCTGCCGCGGCGGCGGCGGTCCCCGCAGCAGCCGGCCCAGCCGGCCCCGATGTCGAAGCAGGCGGTGAGCCGTCCGGGCCTGCGGGTCCCGTCGCAGAACCGTCCGCTGCGGTCGTTGGCGTGCCGCCCGGGGCCTGTGCCAGGGAGAAATTCTCGACGCGAATCCGCGCCTCTTCGGTCCACTTGCCCTCGGGGTACTGCTTAAGGAACGCTTGGTAGGCTTCTTGGGTGTCGGCATCGCGGGCCTTCTGCCAGTCGCGTTCCTCGTAGATTTCCTTGAGCCGCGCTTGCGCCTGGGCCGTGAACGATCCGCTCGGATATTTCTTGACGAAGGCCTCGTAGGAATCGGCCGTGTTGTCCGTGTGGGCCTTCTCCCAATCGCTTTGTTCGCGGCTACAGCCCGCGACGCCGAGCAAGCAAACCATGGTCAAGGCCAAAACGAACTTTGGTCGGTGCATCGATTGTCGGTACATTGCGAATCTCGCGAAGTGGCTTTATCCCGCCTATTCTACGTCGATTTCCGTCGTCTGTCGGCGCCGCCAAGCTCGTCACACCACGGTCGACCATGAATGGGGTAATAATTCTCGATGAACGACGACAACCCTGAAGTCCTGTCAGCGCCGGCCAAGCGCCGTTTTTTGGACCGCGCGTCTGCCAGCCCGACCGTGATCGGCGCGGGTTCGCTGTTCGTCGGCAACGTCCGGGTCGCAGGCCCGTTCGTGCTGTCCGGTGAAGTGCACGGGGACGGCGAACTCGCGGGCGATCTGAACATCGCCGTCGGCGGCGGTTGGCTCGGCAACGTGCGGGCGCGCCGTGCGATCGTCGCGGGCTCGATCGTCGGCAGCCTCGAGGTCGAGGACAAATTGGAAATCGGCCACACCGCCGTGATTCGCGGACGCGTCAGCGCGCGCACGATCGCGATCGCGAAAGGCGCGATCGTCGACGGCGAGATCGAGGTGACGTCGGGGGGACCCATCCTGCAATTCGAAGAAAAGCGCGGCGGCTAGCAGGCATTGAAAGACTACGATGTCATTGTCGTCGGCGGCGGCATCCACGGCGCCGGCGTGCTTCAGGCGGTCGTTGCGGCCGGCCATCGTGCGCTGCTGATCGAAAAGCAGGGAATTGCGAGCGGCACTTCGAGCCGCTCGAGCAAGTTGATCCATGGCGGACTACGCTATTTGGAGAGCGGCCAGTTCGCGCTCGTGCGCGAAAGCCTGCGCGAACGCGCCATTCATCTGAGGATCGCGCCGAGTCTGGTCGAGCTCAGACCCTTCTTCATTCCCATCTACAAGGAAACGCGCCGACGGCCCTGGCAGCTGCGGATCGGCTTATGGCTCTATGCGCTGCTCGGTGGCTTCGCTGCAAGCACTCGCTTCGGCACCGTACCGCGCTCGGAGTGGGCCTCGCTCGACGGCCTGGATACGCGCGAACTCGATGCCGTGATCCGCTATTTCGATGCACAAACCGATGACGCCCAGTTGACGCGCGCGGTCGTGAGGTCCGCGCAGGAACTCGGCGGCGAAGTCGCCATACCGGCGAGCTTCGTGAGCGCGACCCTGACCGAGGACGCCGTCACCGTCGTCTATCGCGACGCGACCGGTACGGTCGAGTGCCGCGCGCGTGTGCTCGTCAATGCCGCAGGTCCTTGGGCCGACGAGGTCAGCCGGGCGGTGCACCCGGCGATCGCGACGCCCGCGATCGATCTGGTGCAAGGCACGCACATCGTCGTGCCGCTCGCGGTCCGCGCTGGGATCTATTACGTCGAGAGCCCGAAAGATGGCCGTGCCGTGTTCATCATGCCCTGGCACGAGGGCACGATGATCGGCACGACCGAGACGCCCTATGTCGGCGCGCCGGAACGCGTGCACCCTTTGCCCGAAGAAGAGGAATACCTGCTCGACGTTGCGCGACATTACTTTCCGGCGTTTCAAAAACTGACCCGCGACGACATCCGCGAGCGTTTTGCGGGCCTGCGGGTTCTGCCCGCGGCGAGTGAAGCGGCCTTCGCGAGGTCGCGCGAAACGATTTTCAGCACGGACCGCGTCTCGAAGCCGCGCGTGCTCGGCATCTATGGCGGAAAGCTGACCGGTTGGCGTGCCGCCGCCGCGGAAGTCTTGGACCGAATCGCTCCGTCCTTACCCTCGGGTCGCCGCGTCGCCGCGACCGAAGATTTGATTTTGAGGAGAACCACATGATTGGGAAAAAGACCGCGTTACTGACGCTGACAGCGTGCTTGGCCGCGGGCGCGGCGTTCGCCGACGGCGACTACGTCAGCCCCACGGATGCCCGCTTCGCCTTGACGCTCGGAGCGGTCGAGGTGTCGCCGTCGACCGTGGTGCGCGTCGACAGCAAGACCGGCACGCTCGGCACGACGTTCAACGGCGAGGACGACTTCGGCTTGGATAGTCATCGCGTCGAACCCAAGTTCGACCTCATGCTACGCGCCGGCGAGCGTAACCGGCTGTTCTTCGACTACTTCACGCTCGATCGCAGCGATACCAAGAATCTCGCGTTCGGCCCGGCGAACTTCGGCGACGTCGTGCTGCTCGAGGGCGATCCGGTGCAAGCGGAGTTGAGTCTGCGCGTGCTCGAGCTCACCTACGGATACTCGTTCTGGCACAGCGAGAAGCTCGAGGTGACCGGCACGATCAGCATCAACGACACCGAGGTTGAATCGAGCGTGCGCGTGCAAACCGCGACGCGTCACGTCTACGACTCGCAGTCGACCGCCGGCCCCTTCCCGACTCCCGGCATCACCGCGACCTATGTGGCCAGCAAGCGATTTTATTTCGACGGCACCTTCCGATATATGCGCATTTCGATCGATCACCTGGAGGGTTCGACGACGATCTACGATTTCGAGGCTCTGTATCGCTTTCGCCCGAACGTGTCCTTCGGACTCGGCTACAGCGGCCTGCGCGCGGACTTGCTGTCGCGCAAGTCGACCGACACCGGCTACTTCGATTTCAGCGCGAAGGGCCCGGAGATCTTCGTCCGCGTCGCTTTCTAGCCTAGGGCGCCACGCCGGGCTCGGCGAGGAACTCGACGCGGTTGTTGGCGGACGCCGCCTTGTTCCATTCCCCCGCTGTCAAGGAATCGCTGCGGGCCGGATAGGGCGTGACCGGACGCGAGTCGTTCGCACTCGCGACCACGACCGTAATCGCACCCGCGGTGCGCTGGCGAATGTTCTGGACCAAATTCGCAAACGCCACGGATTGATGTTGCTGAGTCACGGACGATTCGTCCACGGGGTTTCCGACCAGGTCGCACTTCGAGAACGGTAGCGCGGCGTTGGCGGGACTGTAACCGTCGGCGGCATTGCCGCTCAGGCAAAACAGCCCGGCAACGCTCGTGACCTTGAGCACGCCGTGAAAGCCTTGCGCTTCGAGTTTGCCCAAGACCTCGCGCAAGGTCTCGAGGCGTGCCCGGTCCAAGGGCAGCTCCCCGTAGGGAACCGGTTCGGTGCGCACCAAAGAGGGCACACCGGCAGCCGCGAGCGCGGTCGTGCTCACGGTGCCCGCGGCGCCGGCCGCTACCGCGCTGGTCAGATCCTTGACGGTGTCGCCGAGGTCCTGACGCGCGCGCGTGAGTTCGGCATTCGCCGCGGCGAGGCTCGCGACTTGCAGCTGGGCTTTGACCAGCGCGTCGTGCGACGAGGCCCAGAGCACGCCGAACACGGCGGCCAACACGCCGGCAGCAAGCAACGCGAGCAGCCATGGCCACCGGACTTGTTTGGGCGACGGCGCGGGACCCAGCATGGGCGCGGGCTCGCCGACCGCTTTCAAGGGCGGCATCGCCTCACGCACATCGCCGGCAACGCGCGTAGCGAAGCTGTCCAAACTCGCGACGATGAAGCGGCGCAGATCGGCGGACTGCTCCTTGACGGTCGCTTCGACGCGTCGCCCCCAATCGATGCCGGCTGCACCCGTCGCAGGGCTCTGGGGCACGGACGGGGCGCTGTTCGCAATCGGCGCGATCGGCGGGGAGTCGGCCTCGGTGGGATTGGGCACGAGCTGTAAATCGTGCAATACCTTGGAGACGTCGACGGGCCGCATCTGTTTCGGCAGCACGCCCGAGGCGCCAAGCGCCCGCGCCTGCCCGAGATACAACTCACCCTCTTGCGAGGTGTACATCATGATCGGAATCGTCGCGGTGTGGGCATTGCCCTTGATCGCCTGCAGCGCCTGGAGACCATCCATGCCGGGCATCAAATGATCCATGAAAATCGCATCGGGGCGATTGTTCTGCAGGTACTCGATCGACTGTTCCGCCGACTCAGCCGTATCGACCGCGATATCGTATTTCTCGAGCATCCGGCTCAAGACTATACGGGCCGATTTGGAATCATCGACGATGAGTGCGCGCTTGCGGTCCATCGGAATAGTTCAACGCCGGGCTCGCCAGCGCATCCTAGGTGCGCTGGCGGCGCTTGCGCGGCCGACCGGCGTGCCGGCAGCCGTCGCGCCTTTAGGTGGCGTCCTTTTGTTCGGCTTCCTTGTTTTGTTCGATCCAGGTCAGCGCCGATTCCACGTCCGCAAGTTCAGCGGCGGTGAAGCCTTCGATTCGAACGCCGGTGGCCGCGGCCTTCTTGCGCGCGAGTTCCGCACTGGCGACACCGTGGACCCACACGAGACCGCGACGGACCTTGGCGGTAAATTTCTGCTGCTTTTCTTCGCTCATTGCATCGACTCCTTCATGAAACCCTGCTTGAGTTAGGCACGATACACGACTCGCTACGGTGTTGCGACGACCGGTGCGCCCGCGACGACCTGGTCGAGCGCCTCTCGATAGGCATTCAGCCGACCCGCGACCACGATCACGTACTGATTTGCCTCGTCCCAGTGGCGATCCTCGATCGCCTCGCGAATTGCGGGCAACGTCTTCGCCTCATATCCGGTGTGCAGTCCGGGCGCATAGATCATGTGCCGATACCATTCTCTGCGCGGCAGACCGCGGGGATCCGTCAAGCGGGCCTCCAACGCCGTCAAGACCGCGTTCAGGCGTTCGCGACGCGCGGGCGCACCCGCATCTTGCGCACTGCACTCGCGCGCATACACTTTATCGAAGGCTTCGCTGCTATGCCCCAGCGCATCGACGGCATTGTCGAGTGCGGTAAAGCTCAGATAGGGCACATCGCTCTCGCGCTGCGGTGCGGTGCGTGTCTGCGTCGGGTCCGCCGCGAGCGCGAAGGCGCCGCTATCCAGGAGTTTATTCTGCGCGATGGTCTGCGCTCGCATGTGATCGGTCAATTGATGCAATTCCTCGTCATAGGTCGCGATGCTGCGCGCGAAATCGCTCGCGTCCAGCGGCAACAGCTCCGCCTCGGAGGCGCGCAAGACGACGCGTCCGGCGACCTTCGCGAGCGCCGCTTCATAAGCGAAGCCGGGATCGACGAAGCGCCGGAAATGATCGAACGAGTCGTACGCCGAGTGATAGACGCCGTACTGCGATTCGCCGCTGAATCCCAAATTGAGCGAAGTCACGCCGAGGTGCTGCAGAAACGGCGTGTAGTCGGAGCCTGAACCGAGAGGACCCAAATGCAGTTCGTCGCTACCGCCGTCCATGTCTTGGCCGGCCGCATCGTGGCCGGCCGCATCGTGGCCGGCCGCATCGTGGCCGGATTCGAATGCGCGGACGCGCCGCTCGGCGAGCGCGCGTCGTAATACGCTGACGTCGGTCTCGGGATCCTTGACGTCGCGGGCCGCTTCGCTGACGAAAAGCTGCAGAGCATGCGTGCCCTCGGCGCGCAAGAAGCCGCGCTCATTGTTGTCGGTATTGACGTACAGCGCGGCTTTGGCCTGCAGCTCCGTCGCGTGCGTCTCGGCCCATTCCGTCGAGCCGATCAAGCCGGGCTCCTCGCCGTCCCAGCTCGCGTAGATCAGGGTTCGCCGCGGACGCCAGCCGGCCTTGACGAGTTGGCCGATCGCCTTCGCCTCGGAGAGTTGCGCGACCGTGCCGGACAAGGGATCAGCGGCGCCGAATACCCAGCCATCGTGATGATTGCCACGAATGATCCAGCGGTCGGGCTCAACGGAGCCCGTCAGTTTTGCGATGACATCGTAAAGCGTCTTTTGATTCCAATCGGACACGATCTTCAGGTGCACCTGCGCGGATCCCGGACCGATGTGATAAGCGAACGGCAGACCACCGCGCCACGACGCCGGCGCGACCGGCCCACCGAGCGCCGCAAGCAGCGGTGTCGCGTCCGCGTACGAAATCGGGAGCACCGGAATCTTGAGTATGGTCTTGGCATCCGCAATCGCCAGGCGCTTGGCATCAGGCGTTGAGCCCACACCCGGCGTCAACGGATCCCCCGTGTACTGCAGAATATCCTGCACGGAGCCACGCTGAACCGCGTCGGCCGGGCGGTAGCCGCCCGCGGGATAAATGTCCCCCTTGCCGTAGCCATCGTCCGCCGGATCGGAATAAATCAAACAGCCGATCGCGCCGTGCTCGTACGCCAGCTTCGGTTTGAGGCCGCGCCAACCACCGCCATAGCGCACCAGCACGATGCGGCCTTTGACGCTGATGCCTTGGCGCGCAAGCTCGCGGTAATCGTCGGGCATGCCATGATTGACGTAGACCAATTCCCCGGTGACATCGCCGTCCGCGCCATAGACGTTGTACGGCGGCAATTCATCGCGTGTCTGGGTCGAGGTGCGGTCGCCGCTGATCGGCGGCTCGCGCAGTTTGGCGACGTAGTGCGTCGGAGCCGTGAGTTCGAGCCGCAACTCCCGCGGCGTCGGATAGAGAACCTGGAAAGTCTCGATGGAGGCATCCCAGCCCCATTCGCGAAACTTGGTGAGAATGAACTCGGCGTTCGCCTTGTCGTGCGGGCTGCCCACGTGGTTGGGGGCGGCGGTCAACTTCTCCATCCAGTCACGCTCCTCGGCGGCGGATACGTCGGCGTCGAAGCGTTGTTCCAGTTGCACCTCGGAGGCGGCGCCACTCGATGAGAATCCCTCGAGCACAGCGTCCCCGGGCGACTGCTCGGCAGCGATGAGGCAGCCTGCGAGCAGGCAGCTGAAAGCTAACGCGCCGCCGCGGCGCCAGGTTAAGACCGCCATCGTTTGACCCCTATGTGATTGCCCGCAGCCTCATTCGCGAATGCCGGAACCTCGATTCATGAACGTCACCGCCAGCGTGAACATCAAGACTGCGGCGCCTATCATAATCGCAAATGCAACCCGCAAATCCACGTCGGAGGTATTTAGGAACCCATAACGAAATGCACTGACCATGTAAAGAATCGGATTCAGATGTGAGACGGCATGCGCCCACGGCGGCAGCATGTTGATCGAATAGAAAACACCGCCAAGATAGGTCAGGGGAGTGAGCACGAAGGTCGGGAACCAGGAGATCTGGTCGAAATTCTTCGCGAAAATGGCGTTGATGAATCCGCCGAGGGAGAACACGATGCTGGTGAGCAGTACGGCCGCGATCGTCGCGAACACGTGTGCCAGAGCGAGATGCGTGAAGAACATCGCAACGATGGTGACGACCGCACCGACGAGCGCCCCGCGCGTGATGCCGCCCGCGACATAGCCGCAGACGATGAGCCAGTTGGGCAGCGGCGAGACCAGCATCTCCTCGATATGCTTGCCGAACTTCGCACCGAAGAACGAGGCGACGACATTGCCGTAAGAATTGGTGATCACGGCCATCATGATCAGCCCGGGAGCGATGAACTGCATGTAGTCGTAGCCGCCCACCTGGCCCACGCGTTTGCCGATCAGACTGCCGAAAATGATGAAATACAGCACAGCCGTGACTGCCGGCGGAACGACGGTTTGTCCCCAGATACGCACGATGCGTCCGAACTCGCGAATCAGTATGGTCTTGAAGCCGATCCAATCGCTGAGTGCGCGTGATGGAGCGCTCATGACGCGCCGCTCGCCGCTCCGGCTCCCGTCGAAGGCGTACCCCGGCCGTCGACCAGACGAATGAACAATTCCTCGAGTCGGTTGGCCTTGTTGCGCATGCTGCCGACCTCGATGCCCTGGGCGCTCAAAGAGGCGAAAATATCGTTCAGACTCTGACCCTGGGATATCTCCACCTCGAGCGTATGGTTGTCAGGCTGGCTGAGTCTGAACCCGGGTAACACCGGCAGCACGTTCATCGGATGACGGGAATTGAACACGAACACCTCGGTCTGCAGCTTGCGCAGCACGTTGGCCATGGTGTCGCGCTCGATGATGCGGCCGCGATCGATGATGGCGACGTTGCGGCACAGATTCTCGGCTTCCTCCAAGTAGTGAGTCGTGAGGATGATGGTCGTGCCCTGTTCGTTGATGTTGCGCAGGAACTCCCACATCGAACGCCGGACTTCGATATCGACTCCGGCGGTCGGTTCATCGAGGATCAGGAGCTTGGGCTCGTGCATCAGGGCGCGCGCGATCATGAGACGGCGTTTCATGCCGCCGGACAAGGAGCGCGCGATCGAATTGCGCCGATCCCAAAGTTGCAGCTGCTTGAGGTACTTTTCGGCGCGAACCTTGGCGACGGCGCGGTCGATGCCGTAGAACCCCGCCTGGTTCACGACGATCGTGAAGATCGTCTCGAATTGATTGAAATTGATCTCCTGCGGCACGACACCAATGCAGGACTTGGCCGCAGCGAGGTCGGTGTCGAGGTCGTGACCGAAAACCTGGACTGAACCGCTGGTCTTGTTGACCAAAGAGGTCACGATGCCGATCGACGTGGTCTTACCCGCACCATTCGGGCCGAGCAAAGCGAAAAAATCTCCTTCGTCGACCGTCAAGTCGATGCCGGCCAGCGCTTTGATCCCGTTCTTATAAGTTTTGGTGAGCTGATGGAGTACGAGGGCTTGCATAGGAGCCGCGTAGCCTAAACCTCACGAGGCTTCGGCCGCAATGGCAATTGCGCCGCCGCCGCAAGCTGGATGCCCGAGAGTTGCACACGTCGCAGCTGGGTGGTATCGGGTCGCGAAGCGGCCCTCGCGAGCGCGCTCCAATAGCCGTCGCAATGACTCCAGCGCGCACTCAAGTGACCGGACTCGGTTAGCCCTAAGTCCGTGAGCCGGCTCATCGTGCTGCGCGCAAACGCCGCCGCGGTGCGTTCCGGCATGCCCAGCACCAACAAAGCCGAGGCGCGCGCAGTGGAGGCGATGTACCAGGCGTAGAACAGCGCGAGCCGCACGAATTCAACGAGTTCGCCGTCGATCTGCGGTGTATCGGCGACGTGCCACAGGCCGCGTTCGGCAAGCCGCAACTGCCAATGCGCATCGTCGTGAAAACGCAGATCGAACAGGGCATAGGGACAGTCCGCGACCGCGGCCCGCTGTGCCGCCGAGAGCTGCGCGAGCCGGCCGCCGAGATCCGCGCGATAACAGCTCAATTCCAGGAATCGGCGGTTCAATTCACCCAAGGATGCATCCTGCATGTCGGTCTCCGCAAGGCACTGGATTGCCGTCGCCGGCCGCGCCCCGGCCGGCGACTTTTTCGCATTTTGAGACGAATCCGTCGCGAAATGCGCGGGCGCGGGCTCTGGCAATCACGCTAACTTTGTGATTAATTTCTGTCAAATTCTTTTTTGATCGAAAGCGCGCGATTTGTGAGGACTTGGGAGAACACTATGAGAGTGTCCGACGATCGTTACACGCGGGATCGGCAGCGTCTGGACTTGGCCTGGCGGCTGATCCATCACGAGGCCCGGACACTGACGATTCGCGAATGGACTGGTCTCAGCGACGATCGGATTCGCAAGCTGTACCGCAGCTATGTCGGGACGCCCGGCGTGCGGCCCGTGCGCCGGCATCGCGGCAAGTCGCCGCGACGCGCGGCATTCTTCTTCCGGTCGCCCGATCTGCATTTTCAGGCGGCGCAGCTCGCGAGCCTGTTCGTGATCTACGGTCTCCTATGTGCGACTTTCATCGGCGTGGAGTCACGTTATCGCCTCGGCTCGCTCGAGTCTGGGCTCCTGCTCTGCCAAGCCTACGAGACTTACCTCGAACTGCACGCCCCCGCCGGGATCTCGTTCGAACATGCCTGGTTCCTGCTGTTCGCGCTCGCACGCCGCGAAGAGCTGGGCCTCGCGCGCTGCGAGAACTGTGGTGGAGTCAAGCTCTGCGATCTATTGGCGGGGCGCGAACTTGCCTGCGGCAACTGCGCGCACACGTCCGCGAACGGCGGTTTGGGACAGCGGGCGCCCTGCTAAACTCCGTCGGATGGAGCGGAGAAACCTGTTCGCGGGTCCGTATCTGGACCGTAGCGCCCACTTGCGCCAGGATCCGGCGTGGTTTGAACGTGCGCTGGCCGATCCAGGCAGCCGCGCGATTCCGGTCTGGCAATCCCGCAGCCTCGTCACGGATGAGGAATCGCCGCGTGCCGTGCTGCTGGAGCTGAGCAACATCGCCGCGGAGGCGCACGACCCCGAGCATTTGATTTTGCTCGGCGTGTTCGGCGGTGTGCACTGCTTCGCCTACGAGATCGAGGCGCTCGAGGCGCCGCAATTACAATCCGGCGCGCGCTTCGAGGACTTGCGCCTCTTGACCTCGCGCCTCAACACCGCGGATGCAGGGCTATTGGCCTATGCCAGGGCGATGATCACCTGGCGCAAGCGGCATCGATTTTGCGGCAGCTGCGGTGCAGCGACGCTGGCTTCGCGCAGCGGACACGCCCTGGTCTGCATCAACCCCGCATGCCGCACGGAACAGTTTCCGCGCATCGACCCTGCGATCATCGTGCTCGTCAGCGACGGTGACCGCGCCTTATTGGGACGCCAGGCCACTTGGCCTCCGGGGCGTTACTCCACGATCGCGGGCTTCGTCGAGCCGGGCGAGTCCTTGGAAGACGCGGTCGCGCGCGAAGTCCTGGAAGAGACCGGCATCCTGACAGGCACGGTCGCCTACCACTCGTCGCAACCCTGGCCATTCCCTGCTTCCTTGATGCTGGGGTTCACCGCGCAGGCGATCTCGACCGAGGTACAACGCCATGACGAGGAACTCGAGGATGCGCGCTGGTTCACGCGCGCAGAGCTCGCCGCGGGCGCGGCGATTCTGCCGCCGCGGCAATCAATCTCCTTCGCCTTGATCGAGCATTGGTTCGATCAGGGATCCGCAGGGCGACTACAGGACATCCGCGGCAGTGAATTTTGGCAGCGTCCGGCCTGAAGCGAATGCACGCGACGGCGCGTGCAACTGCGCTATTGGTGGCTGCGCTCCCAATGCCCGGGCTTTAAGACCCAGCCGTCGCCCTGTCGTACCCAGGTGTGGGGAACCCACTGTTTTCCGGGGCGTGGCGCCTGCCAGTGGCCGGGCACCCATTCATGCCGATTGCCGACCCAGGCCCAATAGCCACTCAACCAGACGTAGCCGGGCACCGGTGGTTCCCCAATGACTTCATCACGCGGCGGCGGGGGCGCGACCAGGACAACACCACCCGCGTAGTGACTTTGGTCAGGCGCGACGACGCAGGAGGCAAGTATCGTCGTCGCGAGCAAAGCGCCTAGGAAAGCTGCGTGGGAGATCCTTGGGTAACGCATGGTCAACGCTGCCGGATTCGGGTCCGAGCGGTTGCGCAAGCCAGCCGCTCGGACGCCGCCCGGACGCACTCTCTCAAGGCGCCGGAGGTTCCAATCCAGGCGATGGCACCGGTTCTGCTTCGACCACCGGAGCTGGCACCGGCGCGTCGACCATCACCGGCCAAACGACCGGGGGCTTCTTCTTGGGAGCCTTTTTCTTCGGTGCGGCTTTCTTCGCAACCGGCTTCGGTTTGGCAGCAAGCTTCGCCTTGGCCTTCTTCGGCGCAGCCTTTTTCTTGGCGACCTTTTTCTTCGCAGCCTTTACCAACTTCTTCGGCTTCTTGGCCGCTTTGGTCGCCGCCACCTTCTTTTTCGCTTTCGCCACTGGGCGTTTCTTCGCTTTGCTCTTCTTTGCCATGGTCACTCATCTCCTAGCGGGTCGGTCCGATCCTCATGGTGAGAGTAGCCCCGAAAAAGGCGGCTGTCATCAGGGTTGCGCGCTGGAGTTGCGCGCGCACATTGCGTACTCTGCGTCTTACTTGATCTCGACCGTTCGATGACCGACGAAACGCCCAATCCACCGCTCAGGCCTTGGCACGATGTCTGGCTAAAACCGCGACGCGTGTTTCGCACGCTCGCGACGACGCCGATCGGTAGAGTCGATTTCGGTTTGGCCGCTGCGCAGGGAACGGTGAACTTTCTTGCGCTTTGTCGCGGCGGCTCGGTCGCACAATCCGGCAGCGTCGCTGAAATTCTCGGTACGGCTTTCGTGATCGGACCGCTCACCGGTATCTTGGGGCTGTACTTGATGACCGCGATTTACGTGCGCATCGGCATCGCGGCCGGCGGCGCGGCGACGAAAGCCCAGATATTTCACGTCCTAGCGTACAGCGGCGTCCCTCTGGTCTTCTCGTTGGGGCTCTGGTTGATCGTGGCGTTCCTGGTCGGCGACTCCACATTTCTGGAAACGCCGCGACCCGGCCTCGATGGCTTCTTGAGCTTGTTGCTCCGAGTCCAATTGTTCGCGCACGGCGCCTTGCTGCTGTGGAGCGTACTCCTACAGGTCATGGGCTTGAGCGAGATGGAACGATTGACGGTCCCGAGAGCCCTTGGTCTGTGGGCCATCGGTCAGCTGCTGATCGTGTTTATCGCGATCCTGCTCGTGCTGCTTCTCGATCTATTCGGTCTCGGCGGCGGCGCCGCGGGCTCCTAATTGGTGCCTGCGGCTACCGTCGCCGCCGGCGCCGCGGGCGGAACGGCAGGCATCGCGGGCGCAGCGCCATCGAGTCGCTTGATCACCAGTCGCGCGACCGTGGCGGGGCTGCGCACCGGCTTCTTGCCGACCGGGGCCGGCGTGGCGCTCGCCTTCGCGGCCTCAGGCTTCTTCGTCGCAGCTTTGGGTTTCACGGGAGCCGGTTTCGCGGCTGCACCTTTGGCATTAGCTGCCACCGCGGGCTTCTTCTTTTTTGCTTTCGCCTTCGTCGGCCGCGATTTGGCCGGCTGCAAGGCGCTCTTGGCGGACTGCGCCTTCTTTCTGGCTTGTTTCGCGGCTTTCTTGGTCAGCTTGGAGGCTTTGCGCGCCTCTTTGAGCTGCGCCTTGGCCAAGCGAACCTGCTTCTTGGCCGCCTCTGCGCGACTCGTCGCCTTCTCGGCCTCGGCGGTCAGTCGTTGGACTTCCGCTGCTTTCTTAGCGGATACCGTGGAAGTCGCTGGAGTAGCCACAATGTCACCTCGGTCCTTGAAAGAATGTAGGTCTCCCAGCTTAGCCGCGCCACACGCCCCTGTCACGCAATTGTCACAAGGGCGGGAGCACCCGCAGCAGGAAAGCGCGAATGTCGGCGACCTCGGCCGGGCACACCGAATGCGCCATCGGATAGGCGTGCCAGTCCACGGCAAAACCCTGCTCGCGCAGCCAGTCGCGGGACGAGAGTCCGAGGGAGATCGGTAGCACCTGATCGCCCTCGCCGTGCGCCATGAAGATCGGGGTCGTTTGGTTGGCCGCGTTGCGCTCCTTGCTCAAGCGGCCGGCCAGCGGAAGATAACAAGAGAGCGCGAGCACCCCGGCAAGCCGCTCAGGATACCGCGGCGCTGAGTAGAGCGAGACCGCGCCGCCCTGGGAAAACCCGCCGACGACGATGCGACTCGCTGGAATTCCTGCGCCCGACTCGCGCGCGATCAGGGCCCGAATGCGCGCATCGGCGTCCCAAAAGCCGGCGAGATCCTCATCGGCATTCGGATCGATCACCGCGCCGCGCCCTAGGCTCTTGATGTCGTACCAGGCACGCATGGGCATACCGCCGTTCACGGTGACGGGCCGCACGGGCGCATTGGGAAAGACGAATCGCCATGCCCGTTCGCCGGGCGCCACGAGCGCGGGAACGATGGATTCGAAATCGTGGGCATCGGCCCCCAGGCCATGGAGCCAGATGATGGCGGCGTTGGGCGCGGGTGCGGTTTCAATATCGAGGGTGTCGAGCAAGATGGCGGGAGCCTACCGGGAGCCGCGACCGAAGTCTCGTTTTTGAGGGCCATGCCCGAACTGCGCGGCCCGGGCAGTTGACAGTGCCTGCATTTTTATGCAGGATGCGCGCGAATTTATGCAAATAGAATCCAACAACGCGCCTGCGCGCCGCCACCAATTGGCGAAAATCATCCGCGAACAGAGCGTCGGGCGGCAGTCCGAGCTCGTCGCGCTGTTACGGCAGCTGGGTTTCGAGGCGACCCAATCGAGCGTCAGCCGCGATCTGCGCGAAATGGGTGTCGCGAAGCGCGGCGACCGATACGTTCTCTCGGACACCGCCGTGTTGCCCAAAAGTGATTTCTCCAACGTCCGGCAATTCGTCAGCGGCCGCATGACTGCCGGCGTCAATCTCACCGTGCTCAAAACCCGCATTGGCTCGGCCCAAAGCGTCGCCGTCGCGATCGACAGCGCGCAATGGCCGGAAGTGGTCGGCACCATTTCGGGCGATGACACGATCTTCATAGCCACCGTCGGCGCGCGCGAGCAACATCAGCTCGGCGAGCGTCTACAGGCCATTTTCGGAATCTAAAACCCCATGACCTCGATAGACAACGCGGGCGCTACGCCCATTCTCTTGGCTTTTTCCGGCGGTTTGGACACCTCGTTTTGTGTCCCCTGGCTGAAAGAAACCTATGGGCGTCCCGTTATCACCGTGACGATCGATACCGGCGGCATCGATGCCGCGGCGGCGCAAGCGCTTGGCGAGCGGTCCGCGTTGTTGGGCGCCAGCGAGCATCAGCTCATCGACGCCCGCGCCGCGTACTTCGAGCAGGTGCTCAAGTTCTTGATCATCGGCAACGTGCGGCGCGGCGGACTCTACCCGCTGTGTGTCGGGGCTGAGCGCGTACTCCAGGCACAGACCATTGCGCAAATCGCGCTCTCCCGCGGGACCGGCATGGTCGCCCACGGCTGTACGGCAGCCGGCAACGACCAGGTGCGCTTCGAGGTTGCGCTGCGCACGCTCGCGCCTCAGCTCGAAATCCTCGCTCCGGTCCGCGACCGCGCGTTCAAACGTTCCGAACAACTCCAGTATCTGCAGGAGCACAAACTGCCGATACCACCGTACGGCGCGGCCTATTCGGTGAATCGAGGTCTTTGGGGCGTCACGATCGGCGGCAAGGAAACCCTGACCTCGGCCGCCTCGATTCCGGAGAGCGCCTGGGTGCTGTCGAAGGAAGCGTTCACCAATCCGCGCGCGCCGGAACGGCATTCCTTGCGCTTCGAGCGCGGCGTGCCCGCGGCCCTTGACGGCGTCGCAATGTCGCCCGTCGCCATCATCGAGCAGCTCGAGACCTTGGCCGGTCCCTTCGGCATCGGTCGCGGCATTCATTTGGGTGACACGGTCATCGGCACCAAAGGCCGCGTCGCCTTCGAGGCGCCCGCCGCCGAGGTTTTGCTGACCGCGCATCGCGAACTCGAGAAGTTGGTGCTCACGGGCAAGCAGGCACGCATCAAGGAGTCGGTCGCGCAAGCCTACGGCGACTGGGTCCATGAGGGTCAGCATCTCGATCCCGTGTGCCGCGACATCGAAGCGCTGCTGTTGTCATCGCAAGCGCGCGTGAGCGGCGAGGTGCATTTGTTGTTCCGACCGGGATCGGTCTTCGTCGAAGGCGTGACTTCCCCCTATTCTCTGATGACCGCATCGAAGGGCGTCTACGGCGAGGCGGCCGGCGAATGGACGCCGAGCGATGCGCTGGGCTATTCGAAGATGCTGGCGCTGCCGGGAATCTTTTACCAACGAGCCGGAGCAAATCAACCATGAGCGGTATGCGTAGCGTCGTCGTCGACAAGATTGCCTCGGTGACTCAGGCCTGCGGCCTGTCGCATGAGATTCGTATTTCGAACGAGATCATCTGCGAAGAAGGTGTCGTGCTGGTGGTCGAAATCCTGAACACCAAGGCCAATTACAACACGCTCGAGTTGACCAGCGGGCGCATGGCAAAGATCACGCGCGGCGATGTGGTCGTCGGCGCGCTGGGTCACCGCAAGGCCTTGTTCGGCTATTCGGGCCACATCCCCGAATCGCTCAAACCCGGCGACGTGATCCAGATGTTGAACATCGGCGGCGTGCTCGGCATTTGCGATTCCGCGACGCCCGACAAGGGCAAGCCGTTCGACTGCAAAGTCCTGGGCGCGGCCCTGTCCTTCCCGTTTCTCGGCGAGCGGATCGGCGTGCCGGCGAAGGCCGGTTACAAACCCTTGGACTATGCCGCCGAACTCAACACGCGCGGCATTCCCGTGGTTGCGCTTGCCGGTACCTGCATGGAAGCGGGCAAGACTGCCGCGGCCTCGGCGATCATCGCGCGCATGCGTCATCGCGGGCTCGTCGTCGATGCCTTCAAGGCGACCGGCGTATCGCTGCGCCGCGACATCCTTGCGTTCGAGGACGCCGGAGCGCGGCGTACCATGATATTCACCGATCTCGGCATCGTGACCACCACGGCAAAATGCGGCCCGGCCTTGACGCGCACCATGTTGACCGAGATGGCGAGCGGCCAGCCGGACGTGATCGTGTTCGAACTCGGCGATGGCCTGCTCGGCACCTACGGCGTCGAGGCCATCCTGCTCGACCCCGAGATCAAGCCGGCGCTGACGGCGGTCGTGTTATCGGCGAACGACCCCGTGGCGGCCTGGGGCGGCGTCAAACTGCTGCGCGAGCGCTTCGGCATCGAGCCCTGTGCCGTCACGGGTCCGTCCACCGACAATCAAGTCGGCGTGCAAATCATCCGCGAGCAGATGGGTGTCGAAGCGTTCAACGCCGTCAGCAATCCGGCCGATCTGGGCGATCACATCATCGCGAAGCTCGGGATCCAAAACGTACGCGCTGCCAAGGTCGCCGGCGAGTGAGCGGACCCACGCCCGCAATCGTGCTTGGCGGTACGGGTTATGTCGCCGGCGAACTGCTGCGCCTGATCGCCGCGCATCCGCGGCTGGAGCTGGCCGCGATCCTGTCGGACAGCCAGGCGGGATCTCCAGTGGCGACCGCGTTTCCGCATTTGCAGAGCGTCTATCCGCAGCTGCGGTTTGCGAATCTCGAGGACATCGAATCGCTGGTTGGGCAAAACCCACGCACGGCACTGTTCTCAGCGGCGCCGCACGGAGTCGCGGCCGCTCTGATCGATCGCGTGCTCAAGGCCGCCGAAGCGGCCGGGTCCGAGATCCATTGCGTCGACATCTCGGCCGATTTTCGTTACTCGACCGCGGCGGCTTACGAGGCGGTCTACGGCCACGCACACGGCGCCCCCAAGCGGATCGCCGACTTCAGCTGCGCGGTCCCTGAGCATTTGGCTCGAGCGCCCACGCCGCATATTGCGCACCCCGGCTGCTTTGCCACCGCGACACTGCTCGCGAGCGTCCCCTTGCTGGCCGCTGGCCTCAGCGATGCGCGCCTGTTCGTGACCGGCGTGACGGGCAGCACGGGTTCCGGCCGCAAGCCCACGGAAGGTACGCACCATCCACTGCGGCATGGCGACCTCTATACCTATGGCGCCTTGACCCATCGGCATGTGCCCGAGATCGCGGCCTGTGCGGCGCGGGCCACGGGCGTGGACGCCGAATTCAACTTCGTGCCGCATTCAGGGCCGTTCGCACGCGGCATTCACGTGACCGTGCAGGCGAGCCTCAACAAGCCGATCGATACGGCCAAGGCGCGCGAACTATTTGCGGCTTTCTATGCCGGTTCGCCGTTCGTCCGGGTCACCGACACGGCGCCGCGCATCAAGGACGTGGCGGCCAGCAACTATGCGCACTTGAGCGCGGTCGCCAACGGCCGTTCGATCGCGGTCATGGCCGCGATCGACAATCTCGACAAGGGAGCGGCCGGCGGCGCAATGCAGTGGATGAACCGCTTATTGGGTTTCGACGAAGCAACCGGCCTCGCGGCGCCCGCGCCCGGCTGGACCTGAGGTACGCGATGACGAGTGCGAACAATCCCTTGACGGCCGCGCCGAGCGGCCACCTGGCGCAGGTTTTCGCGCAATATCCGATCGAAGTCGTGCATGGGGATGGCGTTTGGCTGCATGGCCGCGACGGCCGCAAGCTGCTCGATTTCTACGGCGGTCATGCGGTCGCAGGTTTGGGCTACGGACATCCTCGCTGGCTTGCGGCGCTCGAGCGCCAAGCGCGACAAATGACCTTTCAAACCAACGCGCTGCCCATGGCCGTGCGCGAACGCGCTGCGGCGCGTCTCGTGAAATTTGCGGGGCTCGGGCTCGACACGGTGTTCTGGATCAACAGCGGCGCCGAGGCCAACGAGAATGCGCTGAAGCTTGCCTTCAAGATGACGGGCAGAGCCAAGGCCGTGGCCTTGGAGCAAGGTTGGCATGGCCGGACGGCCGCGGCCGGCGCGGTCACCTGGGGCGCACTGGAAAAGTGGTACGGCTTTCCACGTACGCCCTTCGACGTCGCGTTCACGCCGCGTAGCGATCCCGATACGGTCGGACGCCACATCGACCGCGATACCGCGGCCGTGATCGTCGAACCCATTCAAGGGGTCGGCGGCGCCTACGATATCGGCAAGCCGATGCTGCAAGCGCTGCGGCGGCGCTGCGACGAAGTCGGTGCGCTGCTGATCTTCGACGAAGTGCAATGCGGGGTGGGACGCACGGGCGCGCCGTTCGCGGCCAATTTCTATGGCGTCACGCCGGACATCCTGACGACCGCAAAGGCGCTCGGCAACGGCTTCCCGGTGTCCGCTCTCATGCTGTCGCGGCGTGTCGCGAAGCAATTGAAGGTCGACGACATGGGCACGACGTTCGGCGGCGGCCCGATGGCTTGTGCGATCGCCGAGGCAGTCATCGACATCATCGAGTCCGAGGGACTGCTTGCCAACGTGCGCCAGGTATCGACGTATTTGCGAGCCAACTGCCAGGTCGGCCCGGTCACGGGTACCCAGGGCGCCGGATTTTTGTTGGGTCTCAAAACGACGCGGCCTGCCAAGGAAATCCAAGCGGCGCTGCTCGAACAGAACATCCTCGCGGGAACCAGCGGCGATCCGCACATCCTGCGCCTGCTGCCCGCCTATATCCTGAACGAGAGTCACGTCGATCGACTCTGCGACGCGCTCGCAAAGATTCCCGCATGAAGCGCTTTCTCGATCTCGCTGATTTCACGCGCGAGGAAGTGCTCGACTTGCTGGCTCTCGCCCAGTCGCTGCAGGATCGTCCGCAGCCGCAGGCGCTCGCCGGCAAGATCCTCGGGCTCGTCTTCTTCAATCCCTCCTTGCGCACGCTGGCCTCGTTCCAGGCCGGCATGGCACGCCTGGGTGGCGATTCGTTCGTGATCACGCCGGGACAGGGGACCTGGCAGCTGGAGACCCGCCGCAACGCAATCATGAACGGCGCCGCCGCCGAGCATATTCGCGAAGGCATTCCTGCGCTCGCCTCGTATTGCGACGCGCTCGGCGTGCGTGCGTTCGCCGAGGGCAAGAACCTCGCCGATGACTTGAACGAGACGCTGTTCCGCATGCTCGACGGCTTGTGCGACAAACCGCTGATCAATCTCGAGTCGGCGGTCAATCACCCCTGTCAGGCGCTGGCCGATTGGCGCACGCTCGATGAGCTGGCGGTACCGACGCGGGCCAAGTTCGTACTGCATTGGGTTTACCATCCCAAGGCGCTGCCGCTCGCGGTCCCCGCCGCGACCTTGCACATGGCCGCGATGCGGGGCATGGAAGTCGTGGTCGTGCGCCCGGAGGGCTACGCCCTGCCACCCGCCATCATGGACAAGGCGCGCGCGGCGGCGAGACTTTCCGGCGGCGCAGTCGGCGAGACCGCGGACCGCGCCTCGGGGCTCGCCGGCGCTCAGGTCGTGTACGCCAAGGAATGGGGCTCGACCGGCCACTACGGCGATATCGAGGCCGACGCGCGTCTGCGCGCCGACCTCACCGATTGGTGCGTGCGCGAGCGCAGCTTTGCGGCCTGTGCCGCCGAGGCCAAATTCATGCACTGTTTGCCGGTGCGCCGCAATGTCGCGGTGGCCGACGAGATTCTGGACGGGCCGCGCGCAGTCGTAAAGCGCGAGGCCTTCAATCGACTGGTGGTGCAGATGGCCGTTCTGCATCGCATGCTGGCCTGAACGGCTCATCGCTGCGGAGAACATCCATAATGATCATGAATCGACCCGACCCTTCCGTCGCCGTGCGAGCACTGAAGAGCGCGGCGCCCTATATTCGAATGTACAAAGGCAAGATCTTCGTGATCAAGGCGGGCGGCGCCGTGTTCGACGATGCGGCGGCGACGCGCGCGCTCATCGAACAAGTCGCGATTCTGAACCAAGTCGGCATCAAGGTCGTGCTTGTGCACGGCGGCGGTCCGCAGCTCGACGCCGTCCAGAAATCGCTGGGCATTGAGACGCGCATGGTGCATGGCCGCCGCGTCACCGACACGCAGACCATCGATGTGACCGCGATGGTGCTGAACGGATCGATCAATACGCACATCCTGTCGATTTGCCGGGAGCTCGACATCGAGGCGATCGGTCTCTCCGGCGTCGATGCGGGACTCATTCGCGCGCACAGGCGACCGCCGGTGCAAGGCGCGGGAGGCTCCGCCGAAACGGTGGATTACGGTTTCGTCGGCGATATCGATGCGGTGAACGTCGACGTGCTGCACAAGCTGCTCGACAACGGCTTGATGCCGATAGTGAGTCCGCTGTCCGCAGACTCGCACGGCGTCTTGCTCAACATCAACGCGGATACCGTCGCCGCAGCCATCGGCGGCGCAGTGGCGGCGGAAAAACTGATTCTTTGCACGGGTGCGCCCGGTATTCTCGAGCGGGCCACGGACCCGACCTCGGTAATCTCCTACACCGACGTGAAGGGTCTGCAGGCGTTGCGCGCGCAAGGCAGCCTCTTGGACGGCATGTTGCCCAAGGCTACGGCGATCGAAGCGGCGATCCGCAGCGGCGTACGCCGCGTCCATGTGATCAGCTATAAGTCGCCGGATAGTCTGCTCGCCGAGATTTTCACCAACGAAGGCACGGGAACGCTCGTGGTCGCGGACCTGAACGCGCTGAGTCCGGCCGAACAGACGGCCACGCCGTCGCCGCCATGACACGCTTGTGGGACAAGGGCGCGCCGCTCGACCAACGAGTGCTGGCCTTCACGGCCGGCGACGATCATCTGCTCGACAATCGTCTGGTGCGTTTCGACGTGCAAGCGTCGATCGCACACGCGCAGATGTTGGCGGCGCAGGGGCTCCTCTCCGATGCCGACCGCAGCGCCATTGTGAGCGCGCTGACCGAGATCGCCGCAGCACACGCCGCGGGGCAGTGGCGCATCACGCTCGAACAGGAGGACGCCCAGACCGCGATCGAAAATCTTCTGACCGCGAAGATCGGCGCGGCCGGTGGTCGCCTGCACGCGGGCCGATCGCGCAATGATCAGGTGCTCGTCGCGCTGCGTCTGTATCTGCGCGAGACCGCGACGCAGTTGAGCCTGGGCGCCCGCGGCGTCGCCGAATCCCTCGAGGCCCTTGCCGCGCGCGAGGGCGAGATCGCCCTGCCCGGATACACCCATATGCAACAGGCGATGCCGAGCACCGTGGCGCTCTGGGCACTCGGTTTCGCGGCGGAGATTCGCGACGACGCCGCAGGGATCGAGCTCGCCGCGCGGCGCGGCGACAAAAATCCGCTGGGTTCGGCGGCAGGCTACGGCACGCCCAATCTACCCATCGATCGTGAGGCGACACGGGAGAGTCTCGGCTTCGCACAGACTCATGAGCCGGTCACCGCCGTGCAGCTCTCGCGCGGCAAGGCCGAGGCGCATCTGCTGTTCGAGCTCACGCTGCTGACGCAGGATCTCGGGCGCCTCGCGGCCGATCTGCTGTTGTTCTATACGCAGGAATTCAGTTTCGTGAGTCTGCCGGCTGAGATGACGACGGGCTCCTCGATCATGCCGCAGAAGCGCAACCCGGACGTGTTCGAGCTCGTGCGCGGGCGCAGCGCGGTGGCCCATGCCGCGCTCAACGAAGTGCTCGGCGTCACGCAGAAAATGACCTCCGGCTATCATCGCGATCTGCAACTGATCAAGGCACCGCTGTTTCGCGGCATCGATTCCTGTGCGGAGACCTTAGGCATTCTGCCGGCCGCGTTGGGCGGTGTGCATTTTCGGCCCGACCATATTCATTTGGATGCCGGCATTCACGCGGCGGCGGCGGCCAATGCGCTGGTCGTCGCAGAAGGCATACCGTTTCGCGAAGCCTATCGGCGTGTCGCGGCACGACTCAAACCTGAGTAATCGTCCAAGCTAGCAATTGCCATCGCAAATGTCGTATCTTCGGCGCCATGAAAAAAACGACCTTCCGCTTGACTCTGCTCACCGGCAGCACCTGCGTGCTTGCCGCCTTGCCGCTCTGGACCCTGGCGCAATCGCCGCCCGCGCTGGGCGCACCGCCTAACGTCGCGGCACCGGCGCCTGCGGCACCCGCGGCGCCGCAAATCCCATCGGCCGCGGAGGGTGGTTATCTGATCGGCCTCAGTTTCGGCGGCCAATTGCACGCCACCGGCGTGACCAATGAGATCACCGTCGACGACATCTCGCGCGGCATCAAGGATGCCTTGGCCGGCAAGGGTCTGACCGCCGACGAGCAGAAGCAGTTGCAGATTTTCGGCAAGTCCGTGATCGATGGCATTCTCGCGCGGCGCAAGGCCGCGAACGCCGAATATCTTGCAGCGAACGCCAAGGTCAAGGGCGTCAAGACCACGGCGTCGGGCCTGCAATATCAGGTGCTGATTCCCGGCGATGCCAAGGCCGCCTCGCCAAAGATCAGCGATACGGTCACGGTGCAATATCGGGGCAAGCTGCTCGACGGCACGGAATTCGACAGCTCCTACTCGCGCAACCAACCCGCGACCTTCCCGGTCAATGGCGTGATCCAAGGATGGCAGGAGGTGCTGCCCCTGATGAAGCCGGGATCAAAATGGAAGGTGGTCGTGCCCCCGGACTTGGGCTATGGCGCGACGCCGAGGCCCGGAATCCCCGCGGAATCCTTGCTGATCTTCGAAATCGAATTGGACAGCATCACGACCGTGAAGTCGGAAGCCGGCGCGCCGATCAATCACTAAGTCTAGAAGCGCAGCGCGTTCGTGAGGTCGCCCATCGGCGCTTCACCGTGCGCGGCCAAGGCCTGGTCGCGCATCACAACGCCGGGTAGCGCCGGCAGATCGAAGCGACGCGTGATCAGGCGCAGAATCGATGCCGTGTCGTAGGGTGTGTGATCGACGGTTCCGGCTTTTGCAAACGGCGAAATGATCAATGCCGGTATGCGTGAACCGGGCCCGAGCAAATCACCCTTTGGGGGCACGACGTGGTCCCAGGCTCCGCCATACTCATCGTAGGTCACGATGATCATCATGTGGCGCCACTGTGGACCGGACTGGAGTTGCGCGATCAAGCCCGCGATATGCGCATCGCCGTCGGCAATCGATGCGTAACCCGGATGCTGATTCAGATTGCCCTGCGGTTTGTAGAACACGACCGCGGGCAGCCGTCCCGCGGCGCTGTCCGCGACCAGATCCCGATAATCCTTCAGGTGCTGCGCACGCGCGTCGGCATGCGTCTTCGGATCGAAGTCGGCGTAGTAATTGAAGGGCTGATGATGCGGCTGAAAATCGGGATCGCCGGCCGGGGTCATGGGAGTGTAAATCGCCGTGCGCGGCAGGTCCGGCGCGCGCCTGCCATCGGCGAGCGCGGCGTCCCATGCGCCCGAATACCAAGCCCAACTGATGCCGGCCGCGCTCAAGCGGGAGCCGATGGTCGCCTGGGTCTGAGGCGGTAGCGTCGTGTGCGCATTCGGGTCGGCGTATTCGTACGACACATCGTTCGCCGCGGGGACATCGCCGCTCGGTTGATATGGCGGCTGCATCGTATTGATCGCATGAAAAGTCCCGTCGCCGAAGTAGTTGACCGGTGCCAGGTTGCCGCTCTTGACGAACACCGGCGGCCCATCGAGAGCGCTCGCAGGCGAAGTCGCCGCCAGCTTCAATCGCGGCTCGTAGCGACCCTCGGCATCGCGCTCGAGCACGGCTATCGACGGCTTGGCTGGCGCCGTATCCGCGTGCGGATACTCAGGGGCGCAGGCGCAAATCAAATATTGATGATTCAGGAAGGAGCCGCCGAAGGCGCCCTGGAAAAAATGATCGGCAAGCACATAGCGTTGCGCTAGTTCATGCAGCTGCGAGCGGGTCGTATCGTAGTGGCCCATCACGAGACCGCCCGAATCAGCCCAGGCGGCATATTGATCGTTCTTGCCGCCGTCGATCTGCATCTGGTGCTCGAAGAAACGATGATACAAATCCCGAGTCACGACATCCGGACCCAGCATTACACCGGATTGCGCCGAAAACGCCTGCTCGATCGAAAACGGCGCATTAGGCAGGCCAGCGCTCTCTGCCTGGGTCACGACCGGCCTGTAGCCGGCCGCCGTGACGCCGCCCCAAGTTTGCGGCAGGCGCGGCAACACCGAGCCGTCGCGATCACGCTGCGGCTGATACGCAGGCAGCGGGTGCCCATCAGGATCCAGGACATCGCTCAAGCCCGCAGCGCCGGGGAAATTACCGTACAGATTGTCGAAGGCGCGATTCTCGGCGTAGATCACGACGATGGTCTGCACCTGGGCGCGTAGCGCCATGGTCTTCGCATCGGCCGCGGCGACCGCCGGCTCGTGACCGGAGCGCGCGGCGCAGGCCGAGAGAGCCAGCAGAATGCCTGCAGCCACCAGGCGAGTCGGAGTCGCATGCAACCGAGAGACGGACGTCATGGCATCTCAGTATAGAGAAGCCGCGGACGCCCGCGTAGCCAGAGTCACCGCTGGGCGGCGATCAAAACGTCCAGGTCACACTCACGGTCAAGGCGTCAGGATCGCCGTTGCTCGCGCTGATGCGCTCGTATTCTCCGCGCAGGGCGAGGCCACCCCATCTGGTCTGTACGCCGGCCCCATAGGCGAAATTGGTGGTCCAGCTGTCGTTACGGTAGGAAGCACCCGGGTATCCGCAATACTGGCAAGAGTTGTAATAGGTCGTGGTGCTCGACTCCAAGCGCGCAACGCCGGCCTTGCCGTAGATGTCGAGAAACGGAATCGGCAGCGGCAGATAACCGACCGCGAACAGCGCGGTCGCCTTGTCGTCGGTCGACGAGTTATTGAAATAGTTTCCGCCGTAGTAGTAATTCGAGTTGTTGTAGGCACGGCCGAAGTCGATGTATTCCAGCTCGGCCCCGACCGGCGCAATGGGCCGCAGCCCGGCGATCAGTTTCCAGGCCGTCTGATAATCGTGGTAGCCGTAATAGTTGTTGTAATAGTAGCCGTCGTTGCGGATACCGCCCTCGCCCACGCCCGCACCGAGATAGAACCCCACCGGGTTGTCGGCGAGCGCAACGCCGGAAACACCAGCGGCGCCAAGGCCAAAAACGGCGATCGCGGCGGCGGAAATTCTGTTCATGACATTCAGCTCCTGACGACTGGACTGCGTGATTCGACTGGACCCTTTTACAGGAAGTTCCAGGCGAGCAGGCCCCGCGACGCGGGTTATACTATGAAATATGCGTCATCTGTTCGTCATAAGCTGTGTGCTGGTCGGCCTTCTGACCGCTTGCGGCCAGAAGGGCCCGCTCGTTCTGCCGGACAAGACCAAACATAAGACGGTCCCGGCCGTGCCTGCCGCGACACCAGTGCCCCCGACAGGGCAGCCGGCGACCGCACCGGCGCCGACACCGACCCCTTGACCAGCCGTAAGCTCGTCCTCGTCGACGGCTCTTCTTATTTGTATCGCGCATTCCATGCGCTGCCGCCGCTGACGAATTCGCGCGGTGAACCCACCGGCGCGGTGCTCGGCGTACTGAACATGCTGCAGAAGTTATTGAAGGAGGAGGCGCCGGAACGGGTCGCGGTCGTGTTCGATGCGCCGGGTCGCACGTTCCGCGACGATTTATTCGAGCAATACAAAGCCAATCGCGCGCCGATGCCGGACGACCTGCGCGCCCAGGTCGAGCCGCTGCTCGAGGCCGTCGCGGCGATGGGTCTGCCGCTGCTGCGGATCGCGGGGGTCGAGGCCGACGATGTGATCGGCACCCTCGCCATGCGCGGCGCCGAGGACGGCTTCACGGTGCTGATCTCGACCGGCGACAAGGACATGGCGCAGCTGGTCGGCCCGCAGATCGGGCTCGTGAACACGATGAGCAATACCCGCCTCGATCGTGTTGGCGTGAAGGTCAAATTCGACGTCTACCCGGAACAGATCGTCGACTATCTCGCGCTCGTGGGCGACAGCTCCGACAATATTCCAGGGGTCACCGGCGTCGGTCCCAAGACTGCGGCGAAATGGCTCAACCAATTTCATACCTTGGACGAGTTGCTCGCGCACGCGAGCGAGATACCGGGCAAGGTCGGCGAAAATCTGCGCAATGAGCTCGGCGTGCTGGAACTGTCGCGCAAACTCGCGACCATCGACACGCGTTTACAGATCGGAGTGAAGCCGGAGGAACTGACGGCGGCTGCGCCGGACACGGACCGGCTCCGCGCGGTGTACAAGCGCTTGGAGCTGCGCCTGCTGCTGAAATCGCTCGAACCGCATACCACGACGGAGGCCCCATCGAGCAGAGGGTCGAGCCCTGGCGTCGCTCCCGGAGCCCCCGGCGACACGGCGACGCTCCCGGGATTGCCGGTGAATCTGGGCGTGAACAGCGGTTCGGCGACCCAGTCACGCCATTATCAGACGATCACCGACCTGGAGGGCTTGGGCGTCTGGCTCGACAAATTGGCGACCGCCCCCTTGGTGTCGTTCGATACGGAGACCGACAGCCTGAACTACATGCAGGCGCGGATCGTCGGTCTGTCGTTTGCGGTGACGCCCGGCGAAGCGGCTTATCTGCCATTGGGACACGATTACGCGGGCGCGCCACAGCAGCTGGACCGGGAACAAACTCTCGCCGCGTTCAAACCCTGGTTGGAGGATGCCGGCAAATTCAAGCTCGGGCATCACCTGAAATACGACATGCATGTGCTCGCAAACGTCGGCATCAGCGTTGCCGGTCAACGCTACGATTCGATGCTGGAGTCTTACGTGTTGAACAGCGTCGCGAATCGTCACGACATGGACTCGGCGGCAGAGCGATATCTGGGCATCAAGACGATTCGCTTCGAGGATGTCGCCGGCAAGGGCGCCAAGCAGCTGACCTTCAATCAGGTCGACGTCGAGCGTGCCACGGAGTACGCGGCCGAAGATGCGGACGTGACCCTGCAGTTGCATCGCGCACTCTGGCCACAAATCGCCGCCGTGCCGCAGCTCGCGACGCTGTACGAGACAATCGAGCAACCGCTCGTGCCCGTGCTGTTTCGCATGGAACGCACGGGGGTGCTCGTCGACCGCGAATTACTGCGCGTGCAGAGCGGCCAGCTCGCGCAGCGCATGCACGAGCTCGAAGCCCTCGCACACGCCGAGGCCGGCGGTCCGTTCAACTTGGACTCGCCGAAACAATTGCAGGAGATTCTGTTTGGCAAGCTCGGGATTCCGGTCGTGCGCAAGACACCGACCGGCCAGCCGTCGACGGCCGAAGACGTGCTCGATGAACTCGCCGCGGAACATTCCCTGCCGCGTCTGATCTTGGAATATCGCGGCGTGGCCAAGCTGAAGTCGACCTACACCGACAAGCTGCCGGATCAGATCGATCCGCACACGGGGCGCATACATACCTCTTATCACCAAGCGGTGGCCGCCACCGGCAGACTCTCGTCATCCGATCCGAATTTGCAGAACATTCCGATCCGTACGACCGAAGGACGCCGCATCCGTCAGGCATTCATCGCGCCCGCCGGTCATCGGTTGGTGGCAGCGGATTACTCGCAGATCGAACTGCGGATCATGGCGCATCTTTCCGGCGACGCGAGCCTGCTGCGCGCGTTCGCCGAAGATCGCGACGTCCACCAGGCGACTGCCGCTGAAGTATTCGGCGTGGCCTTGGGCGAGGTCAGCTCGGACCAGCGACGCTCGGCCAAGGCCATCAATTTTGGTCTGATCTACGGGATGTCCGCCTTTGGGCTCGCGCGCCAGCTCGGCATCGGTCGCGGCGATGCGCAACGCTACGTCGATCTGTATTTCGAACGCTATCCGGGCGTGAAGCGCTACATGGATGAGACACGCCGCAAAGCCCACGAGACAGGCTTCGTCGAGACCGTGTTCGGTCGCAGGCTCTATCTGCCGGAGATCCAATCGCGCAACCAGGCTTTGCGGCAATATGCCGAGCGCAGCGCGATCAATGCGCCCATGCAAGGCACGGCCGCCGACATCATCAAGCGCGCGATGATCGACGTCGACCACTGGTTACAGTCTTCCCGCATACCTGCGCGGCTCATCATGCAAGTCCACGACGAACTCGTCTTGGAAGTCGCCGAAGAGTCCGTTGCGCCGGTCGTGCAGGAATTGCGGCAGCGCATGGCGGCCGGCGCGAATCTAAAAGTACCGCTCAAGGTCGACATCGGGATCGGCAAGAACTGGGACGAGGCGCACTAGCAGCGGGGGGCGGGAGATAAGAACTGTCAAGAACTTAGGCAAATCCCTGCGTTTGGCGCACAATTTGTAGACTTTTCAGGTACTAGTTGTGGGCCTCCAAAACAGTTACAGAATTTGCGAAACGGCACTGGAACTTATCGCGACCGTCCCCATCTAATCTTTTGAGCGAGCAATCGCTCCCCGCTCTTCTCCCTGAGCGGGCAGACCCGGTTTGTCATCCCCATGCCGGGTTGGTCTGCCTCGACGGTCGCCGCAATGTGGCCGTCGGGGCTTTTTTTTAAATCGGCTCCAACACAGGCTCGTGGACTCCCGCCAACCAGCCATCCATGACCGCGCGCGCGGTCTCAATCCCCTGCTTCGAATGCGCGGAAAAAAGTTGCACCGATACCGCCGCATCGACGCAAGCCGCGCTCGTCTCCTTGAGCACGCGCGTCGCATCGCGCCGGTTGATCTTGTCACTCTTGCTGAGCAAGACATGCGCACGCCGGCCGCGCGCCAACACCCATTCGAGCATCGCGACGTCCTGCTCGCCGAGTCCGCGACGGCTGTCGACGATGAGAATCAGGCCGACCAAGGACTCACGCACGTTGAAGTAGTGCTGCATCAACTCCAGCCAATGGATGCGAACGCGTTCCGGGACCTTGGCGTAGCCGTAGCCGGGTAAATCGACGAGACGTCGCTCGGGGGTCAACTCGAAGAAATTGATCAATTGCGTGCGCCCGGGGGTGCGGCTCACGCGAGCGAGTCCGGCCCGCTGCGTAATGGCGTTGATTGCCGTCGACTTGCCCGAGTTCGACCGCCCGGCAAACGCGACTTCAAGACCGGCGTCCGCCGCCAGTTGATGCGCTTCCGCTGCGCTCGTGAGGAATTTCACATGAGGATAGGTCGACATAGCCGCCGGTTGGACGTAAATTCTTGAGTCTAGTGTACAATTTACTGCTCTCAGCGGGTCAGATAAGCACGGGGTTAGACACGATCATGAAGCGGTTTTGGATCTTTGCGACGGCATTGACGGGAGCCATGCTCGGCGGCACGGCTTGGTCGGCGGGCAACGCGGAAGCCGGTGCGACCAAAGCGGTCGTCTGCCAAGCATGCCATGGCGAAGGCGGTCACAGCGCGAATCCCGAGTGGCCTAGCCTCGCCGGTCTCGGCGCGAACTACATCGCCGCGCAATTGCAGAACTTCAAAGACGGCAAGCGCAACAACCCGATCATGATGCCGAATGCCATGACTCTGAGTTCTGACGACATGGCGGATCTCGCGGCGTATTTCGACAGTCAGAAATTCAAGCCCTCGGAAGCCGACCCTTCTCTCGCCAAGGCCGGCGAAAAAATTTATCGCGGCGGCGATCCGGCACACGGGATTCCCGCCTGCCAGGCCTGCCACGGACCCAACGGCGCCGGCAACGAGCCGGCGAAATTCCCGGCCCTGCGCGGTCAACAGTCGGTTTATATCGTCAATCAACTGCATAATTACGCGTCCGGCGCGCGCGGCACCGGGCCGAACGGCATCATGCAGACCATCGCGGGACGCTTGAGCGAAGACGACATGAAGGCGCTCGCCTCCTATGCTCAGGGCCTTCAATGAGGACGGCTACGAGAAGCGGTGCGCTGCTCCTCGCTCTGACTCTGTTGCTTGCCGCGTGCGGCAAGCAAGACGCGACTGATTCGGGCACGCCCGCGGCGAGCGCCCAAGCGGGCGACGCAACGTCGGCCGCAAACACCTTGCCGCCGAAGGCCGCCGCTGCGACCGAGAAAGCCCCCGCTGTACCGGCGGCGATCAAGCGTATCAACGAAGACGGATCGGAAACGGTCGAAACTGCGGCAGCCGACAGCGGCGTTGTCCATAACGCGATGCTCGCGGCCGTGGCCGGGACCGCGGTAGCGGCCACGTCGCTCAGTGCGCCGAGCCTCTGGCAGGAGGGTGTGAATTACACGCGCCTCGTCCCCGCTCAGCCGACCTCAGTGCCTCCCGGACAGGTCGAGGTGCTCGAGTTCTTTTGGTACGCCTGTCCGCATTGCTATGCGCTGGATCCGCTCGTGGAATCCTGGAAAAAGACCAAGCCGGCCTACATCACCTTCATACGCGTACCCGTGATGTGGAATGAGAGCCATCGGTCGCTGGCGCGCTTGTTCTACACGCTCGAGAGCCTGGGGAAGCTGGAAGCCCTGCACACAGCGATCTTCAAAGAGATTCAGGTCAACAACAATCCGCTGGTCGATCCGGGCAACAACGATGCGGCGACCGAGCGCATTCAAACCACGTTCGCGAAGAGTCAGGGCATATCGCCCGAGGCGTTCAAGACGGCCTACCACTCCTTCGCGGTCGAGACGGCCTTGCAGCGCGCCGATCAATTGACGCAGCGCTACCGCGTCGACGGCGTACCCACGTTCGTCGTCAACGGCAAATTCATCGCCGACGTCGCGACGGCCCAGGGCGAAGACCGCATATTGCCTCTGGTGAGCGATCTGGCCGCCCTGGAACACCGGCATTGAGATCGGCGGTCGCCCGACCCGTATGGGCACCGGTCGTTTAGAGGCGTTCAGCGACGGCGTCATCGCCATCATCATCACGATCATGGTGCTGGAGCTGAAGGCACCTCATGGCGACGGGTTCACCGCCTTGAGCCCCTTGATTCCCGTGTTCCTGAGCTACGTGCTCAGCTTCGTCTATGTCGGCATCTACTGGAACAATCACCATCACCTGCTGCACGCGGCGAGCAAGGTCAGCGGTGCCGTGTTGTGGGGCAACCTGCACTTGTTGTTCTGGCTTTCCTTGATCCCGTTCGTGACCGCCTGGATGGACGACAACCACTTCGCGCCCGCGCCGGTTGCATTGTATGGTGCGGTGCTGTTGATGGCGGGCTTTGCCTACTACTGCCTGGCGCAATGTCTGGCTGCGGTCAACGGCAAGGACTCGGCGCTGGCCGCCGCGGTCGGCAGGGACAAGAAGGGACTGATCTCGCTGGCGCTCTACTTGCTCGGCATCGCGCTGGCCTTCTGGAACCCGAGGATCGCTCTGTTGCTATACGTCGTCGTGGCGGCTCTCTGGTTCATCCCCGACCGGCGTATTGAAATCACGCTCAAGGAATCCCCATGATCACGCATCGCGGTGCATGTCACTGCGCCAGAGTTCGCTTCGAGGTCATTGCGCCGGCCGCTTTGCAGGTCGACCAGTGCAATTGCTCGATCTGCAGCATGAGCGCCTACCTACATTTGATCGTGCCCAAGGAGCGGTTCAAGCTCATCAGCGGCGGCGACGTTCTCAGCTCCTACTCGTTCAACACCGGCACTGCAAAGCACCTGTTTTGCTCCGTTTGCGGCGTGAAGTCTTTCTATGTGCCGCGCTCGAATCCCGACGGCTTCAGCGTCAACGTGCGCTGTCTGGACGCGAGCAGCATCGAGTCTATCGAGATCAGCAGCGTCGACGGCAAGAACTGGGAAGCCGCCTTTCCCGCGGGTCACGGGGCCTACCGATAGCCCGCTGATGGTGCGTCGCTTGGCTGCCGATGGCCGCCGTGTTGGGCCGCCCGCGGCGAGTCGGCGGGACCGGGGGCCAATTGAGCAAATCTGTGACATAGTGCACAGCATCGCGCGAGAAAAGTCTTGAAGCTGCCAGCGACCTCGGTCGCGAAGACGCAACGGATGCTTATGTCAACTTCACGTGCAAGTCTCAGTGCCTACAGTGCCATGCTCGTGCTCTGTTGCCTGTTGGCGCGTGGTGGCTGCGCGCTAGCCGAAGAACCTCGCGTCGAGCCCCGTGGTAACGGCGGTCGACCGGCGCCCGATCGCGCGCCGCCCCCGAACGAGGCCGCGCGTGTAAGCGCAACATCGGAATTCCACTTGGACCTTTCGCCAAGCGCGAAACCCGAGCCCCGCTTCGATCCGCAATTCGACCGCAATCTGCAGCCCAGTCTCGGCGCGGGCGAATGGGGCACTGAGTTCCGACCTCGCGGGCAGAGCTTGTCGAGCAAGCAAACATCGGGCGCTGCACTCGACACCGCACCCAGCCTGCATGCCACAAATGCCTGGCAACGCCTGGAAGATTTCAAAGCACGCCGCGGCATCCGTTTGCTGACCTTGTGGGAAAACAAGTTCAGTACACTCTCGGTGCAAACCGGAAAGTCAGGTAATCCGTCCTTGCAATGGACCAGCCGATCCTTCAGCAGTGGCGATGCCTCGCAGGGACTGTTCGATCGACTGGTGTCGAAGGGATTCGATGAATTGGACAGCCTGGAACATCCGGGCGGCACGCGCCCGGAGACGACTACGGCGGAAAAGTAGTCGGCGTAAGTAGCGCCGGCAGGCCCCCCAGGTCAGCGAGGTTTTCCTCCGTTCGTGTAGTTGCCTCGACCGACTGAATTTTTAGCGGTTCAGTGCGCCCAAGCAATGCCTCCTGCAACTTGGCTTGGTCGCGCTGCCATCGTCACTTCCTAGTCAGCACGTTTCGCAGCGGATTCGCCTGCCCGCGGCTGATGTTGCGTCGGGACATCGCGCGCCCCGGCTATTCTCGGTTTGCCAGAATGCAGCAAGCACAAGGAGATGACGTGAACATGCAGCAACGTTGGAAATTGGGGTTCTTGGCTGCGATGATCATGGCTGTACAACCGAGCCGCGCCGCCGATGCCGATGCCGAGACGCCGTCGACAACAGCTCAATCAGGACGGGACATCGTTGCGTCAGACTTTGCTTCCCTGGTCAAAGCACTTAAGGGCGGATGGGAAACGCTGGTCTATCACGAAGATCCCCAGGGAAGCGCGACTTCTCAAGAAGCGGCAGATCATGGCGAGCAGGTGTGGAGGACCGGGCCCGGAGGACTCACACTGATGGAAGAAGAACACATCGCGTCACGCGGTGGTGATCAATATTTGCTTGCTCTTCATTGGTGGGATCGCAGCATCAATGCCTTGAAGGGAATGCTTTGCAACAATGCTGGCTCCGGTGCGTGCAGCGTCGATTCACTCTACCGAAGCATATTGAATTGGGACGGCAAGCGCCCAACGGTTGATCTTGTGTTTCCTCGGGGTACCAAAATGATGCTTTGGCATGAAGAGTTCGGTGATTTCACCGACACTTCGCTCACGCAGACCGGCGACATTGGTTTAGTCGGCGGTCCGTTGCAGCGAGTCGTCACGATCCGCGCCCGGAAGGTCGGCGAGATCAATTAGGCCCGTGGACCGCATTGCGACTCGGTTGACCTACAGTAAATTTTAGTTGGGTTCGACAGCACGCGATCGGCATGTGCCCGGTTAGGACCCTAGTGGGAATGGTGCGCCCGACTGGATTCGAACCAGTGACCCCTGCCTTCGGAGGGCAGTACTCTATCCAGCTGAGCTACGGGCGCTTTGCTTGGGCTCGCGATAGTACTCGCGAGGCCCAAGCGCCGTCCACCTAGACCTCGCCAAGGCCAGGAATGTGCCAAAGACAGGATTTGACCCGAAGCAGGCCATCTTGAACGTCCGCTGACCGGCAACCAAATCTTGCAATCCCCGCGACCAATCGTAATCGTTGGCGTGAATCTGGATACGCGGACAGTAATTCGGCGGCAAGATGTCGTCGATGATATACTTCGAAACACATGTATATCTACGGAGCAAGCGATGCGAGTCTCGAAATGGGGCAATAGCCTAGCGCTTCGACTTCCCACGACAGTGGTCGAGGCGCTTGGATTGAAAGAAGGTGATCAGATCGAAATCCAGATTGCCGCGAAACACACGTTCGCTGTAGCCAAGGCACCCGGCACGCGCGAGCTATTGGCGCGGCTGCGTAAGTTCCGTGGAAGATTGCCCGCAGCGTTCAAGTTCGATCGTCTCGAAGCAAATGAGCGAGGCTGATCCATTTTTTGATACCAGTGTACTGCTGTACCTGCTTTCCAGCGACACCGCAAAGGCAGATAGGGTCGAGAGTCTACTCTCGACCCGGGGCGTCGTCAGTGTTCAGGTGCTGAACGAGTTTGCGGTTGTTGGGCTGCGAAAGCTAAATATGCCCTTGAACGAAATCCGCGAAATTCTCGACACGATCAGGGCTGTCTGCGCCGTTGAGCCGATGACTCTGGAAACGCATGAACGGGGCTTGGCAGTACTCGAGCGGTACAGATTTTCGCTCTATGACTCGATGCTCGTCGCTGCGGCGTTGATTGCGGGCGCAAAGATCATTTACTCCGAGGACCTCCAGCACGGGCAGGTGATTGATAATCAGTTACGGGTTACCAACCCGTTCAGAGCCCGTATGCCGAACGTCGGGTCCTGACCTATTTTGTTGAACAACTTCCAGAGCGGGTTCGGGCGAAAAATCGCAAGGCTTCCGAGAGCCTTGAATTCCAGTGCGCCGAGGGAACACTTGTTCTCGTCGGTCTCCGCTCTCAATTTCGCTCAGCCAATCACACAGCGAATTTTTCTGGGATTTTAGGCTCTATCTCAATGAATCTGGAAAATCGCGTCGCCACAAGAAACGAGTTTTTCAACAGAATAGACCCAGTGCTGCCCGTCTCCAATGTCCGCTTCCCTACTCGAAGAGTTATACTGGCATACACCTGAACTTAGCGCTGCCAATCTGGCTCATCGTTGGTTTCAGCATGTCGGATCCTGAAATCCCGCTAACCGGAGGGCGCGCAACTCCGGGAGTAGTAAGGGTGGGAGCAACCGTGCGTCGACCTCAAAGTCCGCAGTCGGAATTTGTCCATCAAGTGCTTCGTAGTCTCGCCGAACGCGGATTTAGCGGCGCTCCACGGTTTTTGGGTGTCGATGACCGCGATCGAGAAATTTTGACTTTTCTACCGGGCGACGTCCCATCCGATCTGGGGATCTTCACGGAGGCACAATTGGCGGCTGCAGCCGGGTTGCTCCGCTCGTTGCACGATACGACCGCGGCACTCGGACTGCGGGGCACCAGTGAAATTATCTGTCACGGTGACCCCAGCCCATGCAACGCAGTGTTCCACGACGGCCTGCCCTATGCGCGGATTGACTTCGACAGGGCGCACGCTGGATCGCGTAGCGACGATCTAGGCTACGCTGCGTGGCTTTGGCTGGATATTGGAAACGACGACTGGGTTTCCGATGTTCAACGGCAGCGACTTGCGCAGTTCTGTGCGGATTACGGCGCGGCGACTCAGATGGATCCCGTCGCAGCTGTGCTAGCGGCGCAAACGAGGCTCTGTAATCGCATTGGTGGGCCGCCTGGAAACAGGGAATGGGCCGAGGAATGTCGCGCGTGGACCGTGACGCATCTGGCTCTCGCCCCATGAGCGTCGCATTCGTCAGTTCGGCTTATACGGGTTTACGCATCGCCTCGATCGCCGCGCGGGCGAGAAACCCTGATCTGGTCTCCCCCTGTTTGCGCGCGTGAGCGTCGACCGCGCGTAGAATACGTCGCGGCAACGTGATGTTGACGCGGGCCGCCTTATCCCCCAGGTCGCTGACGTCCACGTCGACCACCGCCCAGGTCCAACCCCGATAGCTGCGCTTTTTTTGCAACTGTGAAATCGGAGACGGCGCCGGGAACGGCTGTCCATCGTCCAGCAGCGCCTCGAGGTGAAGCAAAATGGCTTCTCGCGAATTGGTCAGAGCATCGTCCAACGTATCTCCGGCGGAGAAGCATCCCGGCAGATCCGGTACCGCCACGCCGAACGCATGTTTGGCATCACCTGTTTCAATAGCGACTGGATAGCGCATAAATCTATATCCTCACTTCAATCCGGCCTGCTTGCGAATCGCCTGCACCAAGCCTATTCCCAGATCTTTCTTCGGATGAGGCACGGTAAGCATGCCGGGCTTGGTCGGATGTGCAAATTGGTGATGGCTGCCGCGGGTACGCTTGAGCTGCCAACCATCAGCCTGCAACAGCTTGATAAGCTCCCGGCTTTGCATCGTGTGTATTATACACACCGATTGTCACTTTGACGAACGGCGGCTTTGGTGCGACCAGATTGGGACATCGAATGTCTCAAATTGGCCTATTCTGTTGAAAAACCCTCTTTGTTTCCTTTGATATTTTAAGAGTTGCGGAAAAACCGCTGAAAACCCCTGGTAAACAAGTCCTGCGGCGAAACGAGAAGGATTGAGAGCGGAGTACGCCGAGCGCAGCTGTTTCCTCGAAGCAAGGAAATTCCAGGCTTTCTCAGGCCTTAAGATTTTTCTGCCGAACACGCGTAGAGAGTTTTTCAACAGAATTGGCCGACAGCAGACTCTCTGTGGCAGATCGTGCCCGATGTGAGACGAGAGATGCCGAGTTAGCCTTACCGTTGACTTAGACAAACTTTCTGGATAACGATAAACACTGCAATTGATTGCATCAAAGGAAGTGCTGGAGACCCAAAAACGGCCTTTGGCGGGCATGGTGTGGCTCAGTCGCGCGCGACGATGCTCACCCAAGTCGGGTTCCCGCCCACCGGATATTCCGCGAGCGGCGTAAGCGTGCCCAGCTCCGGATGGATCGCATAGACGATCACGGCATTCGCCAGCTGCCCCGAACACACGAGGAACCGCCCGCCAGGATCGATATCGAACGCACGCGGTTGTTTGACCGTGGCGTAGCTCACGATGCGGGTCAGCGCGCCACTGTCCGGATTTACACTGAACGCCGACAGCGTGCTGCTCGTGCGCTCGCATACATACAAGAATCGTCCGTCGGGCCTGACATGAATATCAGCCGCCCAAATGGTGCCGGCGAACTCCGGCGGCAGCGCACTCGTAATCTGCAGCGGCTCGCCCAGAAGGCCGCGCTCGGCATTGAACGGGAACACGGTGATGGACCCGTCGAGTTCGCCGATCAGGTACACCACACGCGCATTCGGTGCAAAGCACAGGAAGCGCGGTCCGGAGTTCGCACGCACGCGCACGCTGGGCGGCTCATTGGGCGTGAGTAGCCCCGACCCTGCGTCGAACAACTGCTGGTAAACCAAATCGCCACCCAGACTCGTGTGCAGAACATGGCGGTTGGAAGGATCCGGCAGAATGCAGTGCGCCTTGGACTCGGTGGTCACGACCTGCCTGACCCCGGCCACCGCACCGTTCGTGTCGATCGCATGCACGATCACTTGGTTGCCGGCATAGGAAGCGCCCAGCAGAAAACGACCACTGCGATCGGTCGCGAGATACGCGACGCTGTTGGCGAGCGGCGTGTCGGCGACGCGCAGAGGCAGCGGCATGGAAGGCGCCAAAGAGAAACTTGCCACGCGCGGCTGGTCGGGGCCGCTCGCATAACCGGCATACAAGAAGCTTGCGTCCGGACTGAGCGCGAGCACGACGGAGCGGCCCGTGACGGCGGGACGCTGAATCGGCACCGTGCCTGAGTTTACGAGCGCACCGTCGGCCGCAAGTTCGAACACGCTCAGATCTTGCGTGCCCGAATTGGCGACATAAACGCGCGCGATCGCGGGGACTTTGCTCATGCAAGCGCCTCCTCGAAAGCGCGCAGACGCGTCCACGCCTCGAGTTTGTCCGCATAGCGCAGTGCCGCGTGCGCGGGGCTCGTCGAGGGGAGGCGGATGCGCGGCAGTGCCTGCACCTCCGCGGGCATGCGGACATGCACGAGACGGTCATAGAGCTTTGCCGCGGTCGCACCATTGAACGCGATCATGCGCAGCTGTGGGTGAGCCCTGAAGAACGCGGCAAAATCGTTGGCCGCAACGGTGGTCGTGACGATCGCCGCATCCAGACTTCCCTCGCGCCGTGCCGATGCACAGACATCCCAGACAGCGACGCCGCTTTGCTGCAGGCGTCTTGTGCGGTCTGCATAGGCAAGATCGAGGCCGGCACCGAACAGATCGCCCATGAGACGCCAGAAGACATTCTGCGCCTGAGCATAATATTCGCCGCGGCGAAGCGAACACTCGCCGGGCAGTGAGCCGAGGATCAACACGCGCGCGCCGGGGCCCGCGATCGGATCGAAGCCATGAGAGATCATGGAGGTGCTTAGGTGGCGGCCGCGATCGACTCGCGACGATGTTCACGCCAGGCAACGATCAAGAGCATGAGTTCGCCGCTGTGGAACGCAAGCGCGCCCAAGCCGATGAACGACAGCCGCCAGACGATCATGCTCGCCGCCGCCATGAGCCAAGCGCCGACGACATAGGCCATCGCCGTCGCGGGTGGGATCGGTCGTGCGAACCGCCAAGAGAGGACTGCGAGCGCGGCCGAGGCCAGCGCCGCCTTGATCACGGCCATGCCACGCAGAAGGTGGCTCAAATCCGGATCGGCTTTTAGATGAGCCGCCGGATCGCCGAACATCGCGGCGACCGCAACGGCCAGGATCGCTCCACCGAGGAGCGCGCAACGCAGTACCCAGGGCGAACTTAAGGGCGCGCGGTTCGAGACTCCGCGCAAGGCAAGCGTGAGACCCTCGTCGGCGACGAGCGCCATGGTCTGATTCTTGAACATAGGCGTGCTCCTTGGCTCTTTGCGAGGATACTCCGGTGCACAGGCCGGACGCCAAACCTATTTCGTGGCGCTATTTCGCGCGGCAATTTCCACGGGCTATTTCGTCGCAACCAGCGGGCCGGTATAATCCGGCCCGCTAAAAGCCGGATTTTCGCCCCCTATTTCAGTGAGTCGTCGTGGCAAACACCGAAGTTTCGGATACCCATTTTTTCAATTCATTCAGTGTAGTGCTGGGTATTTTGATCGTTTTCGCGGTCATTTTGTTCGCTGCGGCGCGAGCGATCGGCCAAAAACAGCTCGCGGACCAAATGGCCGATCCGCTGCACATCGCGGCCGTGCAGCGAAATATCGCGCCGGTTGCCAAAGTCGCGATCGCGGGCAAGGACAATTCAGCCCTCATGGCGATGGCGGAACCAAAGGCCGACGCCCCGGTGGCCGATGTGCCGAAGACCGGCGAAGCTGCTTACAAGCAGGTTTGTTCCGGCTGCCATGCACTCGGAATCAACGGCGCCCCCAAGATCGGCGATCATGCGGCCTGGGGACCACGCATCGCTCAGGGCAAAGAGACTTTGTATACGCACGCGATCGGCGGCAAGGGCAATATGCCGGCGCGCGGCGGTACCACCTGGCCTGATCCCACGATCCGGCTCGCGGTCGACTATATGGTGTCGCTCAACAAGTAAGCCCCGCTTCGGGTTGCGGATCTGGGTGTGGCGCAAGCGCAGCCGCGCAAACCCAGGGCCTCGGCGACATGCGCGGCGCGAATCGCGTCTGCGCCGGCGAGATCCGCACAGGTGCGCGCAATCTTCACGATGCGATCGTGCGCACGGGCCGACAGACTCAATCGCGAGATCGCGGCACCGAGCAAGGCGCGTGACTCGGCATCGAGCCGACACCAACGCTGCGCCTCCTGAATGCTCAAGCGCGCGTTGAGCCGACCTTGACGCTGCATTTGAATTCGCCGGGCCGCGGCAACGCGCCTAGCCACGTCCGCGGATGCCTCCACGTCGCCCTGCCGCTCAGCGAGCAGATGCTGCGGTGGCAGAGCCCGGATCTCCACCTGCAGGTCGATGCGATCGAGCAGCGGACCCGAGATTCGGTTCCGATAGCGCGCGATTTGCGCTCCGCTGCAGTGACAGCGTCCGCGCGGATCGCCATGGTAGCCGCAAGGACAGGGATTCATGGCTGCAACCAACTGAAATCGCGCGGGAAACGCGCAAGAGCGCTGCGCGCGCGCAAGCATCACGACACCGCTTTCCAGCGGTTCCCGCAATGCTTCCAGGGCATTGCGCGCGAACTCCGGCAACTCATCGAGAAACAGCACGCCGCGATGCGCGAGCGATACCTCGCCCGGGCGACAGTCGCTGCTGCCGAGCAGCGCCGCGACCGATGCCGTGTGATGCGGATTACGGAATGGACGCAAAGCGGCTGCGGCGGGCCGCCGGCCCGCGGCGGATTCGAGGCTTGCGACTTCGAGGACCTCGTGCGCGAGCAGCGGCGGCAGCAAGCCGGGCAAGCGCTGCGCGAGCAAGGTCTTACCCGCTCCAGGTGGGCCGACCAGCAAGAGTCCATGCTCCCCCGCAGCGGCAATTTCCAAGGCGCGCTTGGCCGCAAATTGACCCCGAATATCGAGCAAGTCAGGAACTTCGGTAAGCGCAGCTTGCGGGGGCGCCGAGGACACGGGACCCATCGACGCTTGCGCCCACAGGGTCTCATCGTTGAGCGCTCGACAGACGCCCAGTAAATGGTCGGCGCGCCGAATGCGGGAGCCCGCCAGGACATCGGCCTCCAAGGCATTGGCGCTCGGGACGATCAACTCATTGCCGTCTCGAATGCCCGCAATCAATGCCGGCAAGAGCTTCGGCGTTTCGCGCAAGCTACCGGAGAGCGACAGCTCGCCAAAGAACTCGCGTCCGCGCAAAGCGCGGGGCGGCAGTTGACCGCTCGCGGCCAGAATGCCGATCGCTATCGGCAAATCGAATCGCCCGCCCTGCTTCGGCAGGTCCGCAGGCGATAAATTCACGGTGATGCGCGCAATCGGAAATTGGAATCCCGAGGTCAACAACGCCGCTCGCACACGCTCCTTGCTCTCGCGGACCACCGCTTCGGGCAGGCCCACGATCACGAACGAGGGCAAACCGGCACCAAGGTGGACTTCAACGCGCACGAGCGGCGCCGACAGGCCGAATGGCGCTCGGCTCATGACCGTGCTTACGACAGACTCTTTTGCCGCCACCCGCCCATCCTTGGCGCCTTGCCCATTGCGATCTCGATCGCCGCGGAAATCTTAAGGCCGATCGACGCGGCGGCACGACTGGGATAAGCCGCGCGGACGCGCAGATTCAGTTAAGCAAGCGGCTTCTAAGCGGGCAGCTTCGTCTCGAGCTCCTTGAGGCGCGCCTCGAGCGCGGCAAGCTGCGCGCTGGTGCGCGCGAGCAATTCGGCCTGCACGTCGAATTCCTGGCGGCTGACCAGATCGAGCTTGCTGAGTTGCGACTGCAGCACAGCCTTGAAATTTCCCTCGAGGTCGCGCCCGAAGGAGCGCAGGGATTCGGGCACAGAATCGGCGAGACGGCGGGCGAGTTCATCGAGCGAGGGAGAAGTCATGGCGTTGGCGACCTCGATTGGTTGACGGGAAACCGGGGCATTCGCACTTACATAACGCAGCTTGCCCCCGCGAGCGCGCCAAGTCAGTGCGGATCATGCCGAGCCCCCCGCTTAAGTTCTTGATTTCAAGGAACCCAGGCGGCTGGCACGGAAGCTGCATTGGCTACAGACATAGTACGCTGCATTGGTGTCTGGGGCGGCTCAATTAAATAATCTGCTGCGACCAAAAGGCAATGCATGAAGCTGATCACCGCCGTCATCAAGCCGTTCAAGTTAGACGAAGTACGGCAAGCGGTAGCGGATATCGGGATCCAGGGAGTTACCGTCACGGAAGTCCATGGGTATGGTCGGCAGAAGGGCCACGCTGAGTCTTACCGCGGTGCGGAATACAGCGTGGACTTTTTGCCGAAAGCGAAAATCGAGCTCGCGGTCGACGATTCGGTCGCGGAGCAAGTGATGGAGGCAGTCTGCAATGTGGCTAGGACGGGTAAGACCGGAGACGGAAAAATCTGGGTCTTGGAGCTCGAACAAGCGCTGCGGGTCCGAACTGGTGAAACCGGGCCGGATGCGATCTGACAGCCGTCTATCAGAATTTAGAGTAAAGGTTTAGGAGCATCTCGCGCCGGCAAGCCAGCCAACTCCCCCGTCGGTGCGATATTCCGGCGGCGTGGGTCCCTCAACGGGGCCCGCGCCGTTTTTTAATTTGCGCACCCGGCGCAAGACGCTGAAACCTTATACATCACAATATTGTAATATTCCATGCTGTGGCGCATCAATTTTGTGGCCTGCCCGGCACTGGTAGACTGCTCAAAACCAATATGAAAGAGCTCATGGCCGCGAAATCACAGGAGTTCCTTGAATGAAAATGGTCGTTGCCATCATCAAGCCTTTCAAGCTGGACGATGTGCGCTCGGCGCTTGCCGATGTGGGAGTTCAGGGCATTACCGTGACCGAGGTCAAAGGTTTTGGTCGGCAAAAGGGCCACACTGAGCTCTACCGGGGTGCGGAATACGTCGTCGATTTCCTGCCCAAGGTGAAGCTTGAATTAGCCGTGGACGACGAGCAGGTCGACCGCGTCATCGAGGCAATCATCGAGACGGCGCGCACCGGTAAAATCGGCGACGGAAAGATTTTTATCGTGGAACTAGGAGCGGCGGTTCGCATTCGTACCGGAGAATCGGGAACCGGCGCCTTGTGAAGCGCATGCAAGAGGATCGACGCAAATGAAACGCTTGTTGTTGTGTGCGGCATTGCTCGCCTGGTCCGGCATGGCCTCGGCCGTGGTGTACAAGTGGGTCGATGCACAGGGCAAGGTGCAATACGGCGACTCGCCGCCCGACGGCGTGCACGCCGAAGTCGTGGAGTTGCTCGGCACCCATACATCGCGCTCCGCAGCCTCCGCACCGGCGCCGAGCGCACGGGCCGCCTCGACCAGCACGACACCGGCCGATAGCTCCACGAAGCAAGCCGTGGACCAAGACGTCGCCGCCACGCGCGAGAAGCAATGTGCGGATGCGCAAGCCGAATACAAGAAATTGATCGAGGGTCGGCGCCTCTACAAGACCGGCGACAATGGCGAGAAGCAATTCCTCAACTCGGACGAGATCGACGCGGCGCGCATGACGGCAAAGCAAGAAGTCGATGCCCTGTGCGGTAGCGGCACGTCCTGAGACCAGGCCCCTGAAGAGCACGAGCTCCGCCACTACGCGATGAGATCGCGGCGGACCGCCCGGCCCGGCCCGTCTGGCCCGGCCCGTCTGGCCCGCATCGTTTCCCCTGATTTTCCAATTGCTCTTTGCCGCTACGGCCGCAAAGCCTTAGGCTACGCGTCTTTTCGAGACAACGCGGGCCAGGGGGAGATCTGATGGGACTTAAGATTGGCTTTGTCGGCTTGGGCGCCATGGGCGCGCCGATGGCCAGGAATCTACACGCGGCGGGGCTGCTCGCGGGCGTCTGGAACCGGACACACGACAAGGCGCTTGCGCTCGGCGCAGAGCTCGGCGTCCCGGCATTCGAGGATCTCGCCAAACTCGCGGCAGCCACCGACGCCGTGGTCCTGTGCGTGTCGGCTGACGCCGACGTGCGCGCAGTCGTCGCCGCGCTGATGCCCGGCCTGCGCAGCGACGGCATCGTCATTGATTGCTCGACTGTTAGTGCCGAGACCGCGCGCGACATGCATGCGGAACTGGGATCCCTGGGTATTGGATTTCTCGATTGTCCCGTCAGCGGCGGCGTCGAAGGCGCGCGCCTCGCGACGCTCGCGATCATGGTCGGCGGCGATCCGGCCGTATTCGAGCGTGCGCGCCCGATGCTCGATAAACTGGGGCGCACCGTCACCTACATGGGGACGAGCGGCGCGGGCCAAGCGACCAAGGCGACGAATCAGATCATGTGTGCCGGCATCATTCAGGCCGTCGCCGAGGCCATGGCGTTCGCGAAGGCGGAGGGACTGCCGCTCGAACGCGTGATCGAAGCATTGGGTAAGGGCGCGGGCTCGAGTTGGTACTTCGTGAATCGCGCGCCCTTCATGGCCAAAGAGAATTATCCCGCGGGATTCCGCGTACGACTGCACGACAAGGATCTGCGCATTTGTCGCGCAATGGCGGCGGCCCATGGCGCGGAACTCTCGGTCGTCGAATCGACGCTTGCCGAGTACGCGCGTCTGATTGCCGAGGGTCACGGCGATGAGGACATCTCCTCGATTTACCGCCTGAAGACACCCTTGTTCAGCAGCGATCAGCCGTAAGACTCCAGTGAGCGCGACGATGACACCGATTCGAATTGCCACCCGCAAGAGTCAGCTGGCCCTCTGGCAGGCGCAACACGTCGCGGACCTGCTGCGCGCCGCCCACGAGGGCCTGCGGGTCGAACTCCTGCCGATGTCCACGAAAGGCGACCTCATTCAGGACCGCAGCCTCGCCGCGATCGGCGGCAAGGGGCTGTTCATCAAAGAACTCGAGGTCGCGATGCAAGAGGGGCGCGCCGACATCGCCGTGCATTCCATGAAAGATGTACCAGCCGAACTGCCGCCGGGATTCATCATCGGTGCGGTTCTGGAACGCGCCGATCCGCGCGATGCGCTGATCGGTGGCGGCTACACACGGATTCAGGATCTCCCGGTCGAAGCGCGGGTCGGCACCTCGAGCTTGCGCCGCCAGGCGCAATTGCTGGCCGCGCGGCCGGACTTGCGCATTCACGCCCTGCGCGGCAACGTCAACACCCGCCTGCGTCGTCTCGACGACGGCGAGCTGGACGCGATCATCCTCGCCTGCGCCGGCATGGTTCGACTCGGCTGGGAGGCGCGCATCACGACGCGCCTCGACACGCGCGTGTCACTGCCGGCGGTGAGCCAAGGCGTCATCGGCATCGAGTGTCGTGATGACGACAGCCGTACGCGCGAGCTGCTCGCGCCGCTCGAACACGCAGCGACGCGCATCGCCATGGATGCCGAGCGCGCGTTTTCAGGTCGCCTCGGCGGAAGCTGCCAGTCGCCGGTTGCGGCCTACGCGACGCTCGAATCAGGGCGTCTGCTGCTCGACGGGCTTGTGGCGGAGCCGGACGGCTCCAGGTTGCTCCGGGAATCAATCGCGGGAACCCCAAGCGACTCCGTCGCAATCGGCGAGGAACTGGCCGAGCGCGTGCTCGCGGCCGGAGCGGGCCCCTTGCTCGAGCGACTGCGCGCGGAGTAGGCGATGCCGGGCGGAGCGCTGCAGGGTGTCGGAGTCCTCGTCACGCGCCCCGAACATCAAGCCATGCCCCTCTGCCGGATGCTGGGCGCCGCAGGCGCCGACTGCCTGCGACTCGCGGCAATCGAGATCAAACCCTTGGCCGA
>Ga0116230_10000127_pt1 | contig 59187 bp, 30 predicted proteins | sample S1TSphfallax_3_FD_88678 | JGI IMG/M metagenome (GOLD analysis project Ga0116230, IMG submission 88678) | Host-associated microbial communities from peat moss isolated from Minnesota, USA - S1T2_Fd - Sphagnum fallax MG | ecosystem: Host-associated > Plants > Peat moss > Unclassified | place...
CATATAATTTGGTGATGTCACTCTTGTGGAGTACTTTAACAAATATGCATAAAACTTGAAACAATACAATGACCTCCCTAGTGTTAGGGGGAAGGAATTCTCAATTAGACTTCCCCTATGGGAGGTAGATTTTGTTTGGATTTGATGTTCCCAGCATGTTCCTAGTGTATTTTCACCATGTTTCCAATTATTGCCAATTATGCCCCCAGTATGTCTCTCAAGTTCTCAAGTGCTCCCCTTATTGTTCCCAATAGCACTATGTGTCATCCCATGTCTTTTTTGCAAAATTTTATCCATGTAACAACTAACAAGTTAACTTACATAGCTAAACCAAAAGGAAATGCTACATCTTCTAGTGGGGTAGGCTGTGCTGTTCGCTCAACAATAAACTGGTTACCCAATTCATTTTTCCGTCAATTTCAATTTATGTGATTTTCAATGACAAAAACTACTCAAAATTCAATATCTCCAGCACTGCAAGTCTTTTTTTTTTTCAAATCACCTCATTAAATCCCACTCATTAAAGGCTTTCCACCAATAGCAAGAGTGCACCCAAATTCCCCTACAATGGGCGAGAAATTATTGTGTAAGGGCATCTCGAACGGTGCTCGGTATGTGACCATGCACAGTAAAATTAGATGAAGAAAATTCAATGTATTCCGGTTTGGCTCAGGAAAATGGTTTTGGCTCTGCATAATTACGTAAGTTGCCATGGCTGGTGAAAGGCGCAGCAGAGCTGTGCACCTGCAGAAAAGAGTGTAATAAATATGATCTAACTGGTACTCACTGTTTCTGGGTTGGCCTATCATATAACGACTCGTCCAGGTGGTTTGCTATTATTTTTTTGTGGCGATGGGATAATCAAGGAGCCCCAAGAGCCAAAGAAAACTTGACTTTAGACACACCCATAACTAATTTATACAACTAACAAATAAATACCCACGCTCTTAGAGCTCTAAATATAAGTAGCTAGACGACAGAGCCCACCCTATTGCAGTACCTACTACATGTATCATGAGGCAATAATGTCATTTTTCCATTAAGTAGCTGCGCCACCTTCAGCTTTGAATGATCCAGCAGGTTAGCATTAGCATTAAATTCTGAAGTTGAAGGTGCAGCTGAAGGGGTCGATAAGGTCCGTCCGTTTCCATTAGCATTATAGGGTTGTCAAGGTGCAGCTAGGCTTCTGCCTTGCAAAACTGAATAGCAGAGCTGGAAGATCTGAAGCCATCATCGTCGGTAAGTCAAACTTCCAGAGGTTTTGAAGCAAGGGTTTTGTTTTTCAAAATTTATGACGTATGTGCAGCTAGGCTTCTGCCTTGCAAAACTGAATAGCAGAGCTGGAGGATCTGAAGCCATCATCGTCCGTAAGTCAAACTTCCAGAGGTTTTGAAGCAGGGGTTTTGTTTTTCAAAATTTGTGGCGTATGTGGAAGTCTAGCGATGCTCCAGAAGAGGATGGAGCTAAGTTCGGCTACATGTCAAGGAGCAAAGTAGAATTTTTATGGAACCCTGCTATATTTCTGACGCCATCTTTGAAGCTATGGTCTAAATACGGCGAATTGGCCTTTCTTAATGACTTTATGCCATTTTACCCCCAACAAAAAGGACAATATTAAACAGGCCAAAGGAAATGAATGCAGTCAGTACAAAAGTGCTGCTGCGTTTTTTTCCTCCAGTCTGCCCATTTGCCCGGTTTATTTTCACCTTCTCATGCCTAGGCACGTTTTGAGTCCATGTTATGCACATTATGAACACACTAAGGGTATAAAGGGGTATGTAACATATTCCTAGGCATGTTATGTGAGGTTACAAGTACAAAACATGCCTTGGTGTCACTTGAGAAAATATGGACGGGGCAAATGGGCAGACTGGGCCCAGGTTTAGGGCAAGGTGAAGACTATATGGATATCTTTAATGTGCAGCTACTCAATGGAAAAATACTGTTAGACACACCATCGTTGACTTAATCCCCATTTAAGTTGTTTTTATCATCATAGTAAAAAGAATGTCATTGCTTCCTCACCCTAACATTGTTGTGTATAGCAAATCTCAAGCAGGACATCAAACTTGCAACATCAACGTTCAAAATAATTAGGTGCAGGGTAACAACTTCAGAGCAGGGCGTTTCAAAAATAAGTGCCTCTCAGGTCAGCCTTGTGGAAAAATATTAAAAATACTCCATTATAGGAGGAAGTGGGTATCACTAGATTTTTTTAATGAAATGGCTGCTAGACCATTGGAGTTCATCTCACTGTTCATAAAGCAACTCTAGAAATTGCTAGTGTATTTGGAGGTGACATTTAAAAGCCAAGATTCACTCCACTTCAAGAGAAGCATCTTCTGTTTCAAGGAAGAATATTATCTTTTAAAATGTTTTTTCCTTATATGAGTAGGTTCTTTTCTTTCTTCTTGTTTTAGTTTTTAAGATGATCAAAAAATTCTCCCATGGTCTTTTGATATTTCTTTACTTTCTGCTCGTGTGCAGGAACTGAGCAGATCTGATGTCGGAATACCAGATCCAGCCTCGGTCTTTCTTTGTGGGCTTAATGTACAGTAAGGCCTTTGGTCCAACCAGGGCATAACCCGAAGTTGTGTACCGCTTATTCTTGTAACACGCTGGACTTTGGGCTTTTACCTGCCACTTTAGCCAGGGAGATTAGGAAGACAAAAACTATGGGACAATGGTGTACACTACAAACTGTCATAATTTGGGCCACATGTTCACAAAGTCCTCACAACTGAAAAAATCAGTTCCTGCCAAAAGGTCTTAATGGACCACCAATTGATGCACCACCAAATGTTTCTTCACTAGCAAGTTAGCTCAACCTTTAAAAGACTGCTACAAATTCACTGGACCAGTGAATTCATTATTTTTTCACTACGTCCCATTCAGTGTGACAAATGAATTCAGTCATAATCCAGTGACATCACTTGGTGTATAAGGACATCCTTTGTTGTACTGGACCACTTGGGCATGTGAAGAATAACTTTATCACACCTTTGGACAATTTGGCATAGAAACAGGCTCAACCACATGTCTTGGATTTAAAGCAAGCAAGTCATGTCCAAACAAAAGACAATTGGGTGCCTGGTCAATTTGGTTGGAAAATGTTATCCATCTGCTTGTATTATGTGTTTTTGACGTTATGTTATAATAGTTCATCTAGAGCTTTATTGGTGTCTTATTTACTGACAGTGGAAAAAAAGTGTTGTCAGGAAAGCATGGGTCACAAGTGTCGCCTTTACCTTTACCGACTGAAAACGAACAGTGGAAAAAAAATGTTGTCAGGAAAGCATGGGTCACAAGTGTGGCTTTTACCTTTATGGAAAAAAAAATTGTTCTCAGGAAAGCATGGGTCACGAGTGTTGCCTTGACATTTACGGAAAAAAAAATGTTCTCAAGAAAGCATGGGTCATGAGTGTGGCCTTTACCTTTACTGACCGAAAATGAACAATGCAAAAGATTGTTCCCACAAAGAATGTGTGTAAGGTTAAGATGGATTGTGAGGCCCGGCAAAATCCATGTTGAAGATCACATCTAGAAATCTCAAGAGCATTTGTAGTGCATATTGCTCTTCTCATGTTTCCCATGTTGTATGGTGTGTTTTTGTTTAAACCCGTCACTTTGAGCATTAACACCTCCTAGTTGAACCAAGTTTGATGGTTTGGATCTTGTTGGAGAATTGTAGATTGAGTTGGGACTCTATGACATTATTGAGATTGAACAAATATAGTAGGACTTTTTTCCTCATTCTCTTCCTTGTGCAAACTTTGTACACTATTCAAGTTATGGTTTTTTGTAGCTTTGTTGCTTGCTTTTAAATTGTTTTTCTACTTAGATATGCAATCATAATATATGTGTTCAAGTTTTTTGTTTATTGGGTTGAAGCTCCAACTTCTATCTTCCAATTTGAATTTGTCTTTTCAAATTTTGAGCGAATGATTATTTTTGTCAAATCTCTTTTAGATCATTGGAGAGTGCATGACAATTTTTTGTGGTACATTTTTCTCTTTCAATACACATCTTTCTTAATAATGGGTCCGTTGTAATGTCAATTGTTTCATGAAAATTCATGAGTTACATTCTTCGACACATCCAAGTCGATTATTTTGCCTAGTTCATGTTTTAGATTGTTAGTTTGAATAATTTTCAACAATTTTTTGTTGTTGTTATTTTAAAAATGAGCTTGGTTCAACCTAATGTTGGTCATGTTCTCACCAAGTTGCTTCAATACTTTCTTTGGTTTCAACTCTTTTACGCAATTTGGCAATTCCTTAGAACAGCCAAGTATTGTCGACTACCTTATGTTTTACTTTCATCCTTGTGGAATGGTTTGGATTCATGGTTCAAGCTTCGGAAAATCATCTTATTGAAAGATATATCCTTGGATCCTATCCCCAATGCACTTGATGTGTTGGATGGGGTGACGATGGAAAAGCTTGGTAACGATGATGGAGCCCACAATTACAAGGTCACATTCAAAAACTATGATACCATCTATGTCACTGACCGGATTCGAGCTTCTCACATGGTACTACTTCACACATTCATCATTCGACAGAAAGTCAAGTTTGGTATGGCAGATGATTTGCTATGGCCCAAGGGGCATTTGATAAGAAAAGTTGGGTTTTTGCATGGTATGGATCATGTGATGCGTGGGGGAGGATATGAAGTCATGTCCGCAGTTCCATGTTTCTTTGATTATTCCTCCATGGAAGTTTTGAACCAAAATTTCCTTCGATTCAGTTCAATATGGCCTTTGGTTCTACAAGCTCGCCATTTTGATTTTTGGTCTGCAGTTGGCAGTGTAATTGTGATTTTTCTTGATGTGTTTTCCTTCCAAGCAAACAAGGTGTGGAGATCAACTCAATATTGGATATGTCGCATAGTGAAAATGTCCATTTCGGTATTATGCATGACAAGAGAAAGCAAGTTGTTTTGGTACACTTTTATGTCAACTATATCGAATGGGTTCACTTGTTCCAATTTTATAACATGTGAAACTTCAATAAAGGAGTTGAAATTATGTCCCATGCATTCCAACATTCGATTCAATTTGAAAAAACACCGAATTCAACAATTGATTCCTCTAGAATGTGTTTCGGGTCCTTTGCAACAAAAGAACAATTACTTTAAGATGCATGATGTTTGGTACAGAATTTATTTCCAAAATGGATTTACAAATAGTTCATTTCCAGTCACAATTAAACTAGAAGCACCTCCTCGACATGCTACTGTGAATTGTGACTCCACACAAGAAGAAGAAGGTTGGACAAATCTCAACTTCTTGCATAAGGAGGACGGTTGGACGAGAGAAGACATGGCTTATTTCTTTAGTGTCCTCACAATTTGTAATGAAACCGAAGTTGGACCCCTAACTAGTTTAAATGGGAACAATGGCTCATGTTGTGATTTGTCCATGTTGATTAGTGCTGTGAAGCTTCGCAAGATCTTCATTTGTGAGTTCGTCGAAAAGGAGAATATTTATGTTTCCTAACAACATGACAATTAAGTGAAATTGTTTGAACCTATTACAAAAAATAAACAAAGGGAAATCAATTCCCCAATTTTCTTTCCCATGTGGTTTCTTTTATTAGTTAGTGTTAAATTAATTGAATTCCTACTACATTATTTGCAATGAAACAAAGCCCATCAAACTATCCTTGAAGGATCCAAAAAAACAATGGAATTAAAACCATACAACATCAAAGCAATATGGAGTTTTGAAGATGAATTGAATAATCAACCCATGAATATGTTTTTTTACATGCGAATAATCATCAAACCCTTGCAACAAAATAAATGAAACATTGTTGAATTGTGTCCATCAAATTTCATCACTCACCTTTGTACTTAGTTTACCCGAACTTGCAAAATTATATGGAACTTTGGTTTGAACTAGAATGTTAGTAGAATGCCACTTTTTAAAAACATGTCCTCCCCAAACATAATTTTCCCCTAATCTTAACACCAGCCTTAATCCCAATCCTAGTCCTAACACCACTATAATTGTTTTCAAGTTCCGTTTAAGAGTTGTAAGAACATGGGTTGGATGTGGAAACTTGTTAAAATTAAAACATTCACATGTGAGGGGAAAGTAAAAAATAAACTCCAATACACATTGGAGAATAATATAAAATATTGTGATTAGTACCACTTGACGCAATTTCAAAATAATGGTAAAACAAGTTGATGGCAATTTGTGGTATATGCATGTTCCTTTCACCATCCCCCCTCCCTAGCCCAAAGAGCATGAAAATGCAAGACCTTTGCAAGTCAACCTAGGTAGTCTAACCTAGGTTAGTTATTTCAGTAAACCTACTAGGTAACTTAACCTACTTTAACATACATAGGTATCTAAATTAGGTTTAACCAACCTAGGTGATTAACTTAAGGGCATTTGCAAGTTAGAATGGAACATTTTTGTGTCCATAATGGAGTCCATTTTAAGATTTTTCACACTGTATAATTTACAAGCCAAAAAAACACTTTGTATTTATAAATTTATTCATCTTCTTAATAAAATAATGCAACATGTAACTATAATATGCCTTAAGTTTCAATTTTTGTGAAAATTTTCATTTCAATTCCAAAAAATGTGAACATGAAGGACTTTGCTTTTATCATTATTTTTTGGTGTCATTAAAAGTCCATTAGATTTTTGTCGCAACCCTAACCTTAAGTTCGCGACCAAAACAAAGGCTTGCAAGGTTGCGGGCCAAGAGGGAAGCCTAGGAGTCATACCTCATGCTCCCGAAAGTGTAGGAAAGTGTGAGGGAATGAACCTTCACACTCCCAAGGGAGCTTCCACTTTGGGAGTTGTAGTCTCGATGGATTCCCAAATTTTCAAAGAGCAATTTTAAGGGTCAAAACTCAATGGATTGAAGAATCCCTTATATAATTGGAAAGCTTTTGAAAAATTGATGTTTAAAATGGGCTTGCATGACCCATTTGGACACTCCAAATACAAGTTATGGCCAAAAGAAGGGTTAAGAATCAAATTGGCAATTTGATTCCCGACCACTAAAAGTCGAGAATCGCCCCAATTTCCTCATGTGCGGGTGATTTGCGACATGCCGTTGGAAAGTTCTTGACAAGGGCTACAACTTTACTTCAAACCTCATCTTAATTCGAAGTTTGAACGCAAAGTTATGGACCCCTAAAGCCGTGGAAATCCCAATCGTGGGAATTTCAGGACTCCCATTTAGGAGTCCCGAGACAAAATGACATTTGGGTGCTAGTCTCATGGCCAGGCATAGAGTGTACTATAAGGGGGAAGGTGGTGGCTTCCCCCAAATTTGGGCCGTGGTGAGTTTTGTGAGTCCAAGTATGCCCATGGCTTGTCTTAACACCAAAAGTGCTCTAACTATGCACTAACCAACTTGTTGTTTGGTTTTGTGCAAGTTCGTGTGAGTGAGTGATTGCTTATCATTATTCTTAGTCCCATCCCAGAGCTCCAACACACCCCTTTACCCCCAAAGTGCTGCGAGCCAAGGAGCGTGCCCCAACTCCTTACTTTTCTGTTATTTTCACCTCATACTCACATTTGGGTCTATCAAAGAACTTTGGAGAGTGTCACTTTCATATGACATTGAAATGGTTAATAAGGATCATTTTGAATTTCAAATATAGGTTTTGGGTTTTGGAGAAAATGGTGTTGTTTTATTACAAACCATGATTATAATGAAGCAATTTCTAACCTATTAAGGATTGTGACACTATAACTTAACTACGGTTAAAATTCCCCCATGTGATGTAAAAATATTCATTTAAAATGATTTTAGTTTTTTATCACAATAAATTGTATAAGAATCATATAAATGAATCCCTTTTCATAAAATGAACAAAAAAATTAACATGAGACATAATCCAATCCATGGGGGTGTAGAAAAATTGATGTAGTGACATCTAGAAATAGACACTCTACCTTGCAAACACCCTTAATTAGTAACCAATTTGTTACCTATAATAGATTAGTAGTATCCTAGAATAGTAGCTAGCCTAAATAAGTTTTAGAGTAACCTAAAGTAGCCTATGGTAACCTAGGGTAAATTACAACTTAACCTAATAATAACATGACCTGAAGCAAGTTTGATTTGGGTGTGTGGTACCATTAAAAATCATAAGGAAAACTTTCAAGAATGATTTTTAAAAAATATTTAATATTTAATAATTATTTTTACTTTGCATTTTTGGGTTTTACTCCTATTGTTACATTCATGTCCCAATGATTTTTTATTGTTTGCAAGGAATAAGATGATAGGGTTAAAGAAATCATGTTCATGAAATGAAGGTAAATGAATTTCAATAATTATTAAAGATTGCGTCTTATTCCACTATGCATTCCACCCATTGTTGAATGGAAAATTTGAAATCTACTCTAGTAGTTTAAGACTTTGTCCTAGTGGATGTTTCTAGGAAGTGGGTTCCATGGCAACATTTCCATTAACAATTCCACCCAACAACCTATTTGGTGGTTGCTTGTGCATTTCCACTATACATTTTCATTCATCATTGATGTAACATGTAGTGGTTTTGGATGTTGATATTTTATTTACAATATTATTATTATTATTCTTTTAAAAAAAATATAACCTATATAAAATAATTGTATGGTCAATATATGAGATGCAAAAGTGAATGTAGAACACATATACGGCCAACATACATCCAAAATACAACTATTGGTATCAAGGTTTGAGCCTTGGTTTCCTTGGGAACCATCCAAGGTCTTTGCCATCCAACTACCATTTTACATTGTAATAAAACATGTCTAAAATTAGATATATCCACTTACAAGTTAATTTCCACTATGCATTTCCACTTTACAATTTGCATTACGCATTTGCACTTTGCAATTTACACTATGCAATTTCCATTGTGCATTTCCACAAGTTATAGTTTCCATTTCATAATTTTCATTATGCATTTCCACTATGCATTTCCATTGATCCATGGAGTTTCAAACTTCAAGTGAAAATTTTGTGAATGAACATAAAGAATAACTGAAAATTTTGTGGGAATTCATAAAACAAAAAATATTTTGTCAAAATCTAACTTATTCCCTATGGGTTTGTAGTGGCATATTAACATTAGTGCAATTCAATAGGAGTTTTCCACTAAACAATCATTACAATGGAAATTGACAATCAAATCCATGCCAAGATGTTGTTCCATGTTGGTGTTTCCACTCAACAACTAGTTTGGTGGTCGGCTTTAGTGGAATAAGACACAAGTTTTGATAATGAAAAATGCCATAATTCTTGGTGGACATCACAATAACTAAGTATTCATCTTTTTAATCAAAAACCATTGCAAACATATATTATTTCACAAGCCCTACAAGTACCAACCAAAGTTGACCTTACATTAAAAATATATATTCATGTGGGCCTTGGATCATGAATACTTTTCTCGATGTTCAATCATAATCCAAAAATTCAGTATGTACACATTTTGATGCATTTGATATTTTTTTAAGGCATATGTCATATGGATCTCCTCCAATAAGAATAATAAATGTACAAGGTCATTAAAAGAATTCTTAAATAATTTCTATGAACTCATTTTTTAATTTTATTACATTCTTAATTTTTCTTGATATCAGAAATGTTTAAAGGAACATTAATTTACATGTCCAAATTTTGAGTAACATGGGGAATTAAAAAACTTTGATGTGTTCATTGTAAAAAAATATGAACAAAATAAAAAAATATTATACCATTTAAAAATCACACATATTTATTGAAATCACGGTGGTCAAGGAAAATTATAATGTGATATTCTTTGTGGTACCACCCATTCATATTTTTCCTTAAGGGTTGTAGCCTAAATTAAGTAGCCAAATAGTACCTTGAAGTAGCCTAGTTAGGTATTTTAGAATAGTTGATTTAGTTGTATCCTAGTAGTAGCCTAAGATAGCCATTAATAGCATAGAGTAACCAAGTAGTAGCTAGGAGTAGCTTACATACTAAAGGAGAGCTTATAGTTACTTATATTTGCCTAAAATAACATGTATTAACCTATTAATAATTAACCTAGGGTAGCCAACAGGAACCAAGTAGGAACCTAGATGTAATAACCTAGGTATTGTAGAATGGCATGTAGTTATTCAAGGTTGTCTAAAGTAACCTAAAGTAGCGTAGTAATAACCTAGGGTAAATTAAAGTAACCAAGTAGTATTTAGTAATTGCCTAAATTTTAAAAACTATGCTTAACGTAACCTAGTAGCTTAATTAGTTAAATATTTTCACTTCAAAGGCTAGGCTTTAGTTAGGTTAGAAAAAAATGCATATGATAATATGGTGACAAGTTATGTTACATTACAAAACATTTCATGTGATGTGGAGTTGAAGTGTTCAAGTTTGAGTGTAACTATGTCATGAGTTAAATTGGAAGTTATGGAAGTTGCATACAATGTTCACATGATGGGAAATTTCCCTTCCTGCTAGGTAGGGGAGAAAAATCCAATGTGGAGGTGAGTTTGGTGGCGACCATCCGCATCAGTATTTCAGCAGATATGTTTCATGAATGCCATGTCATTCTAAAAAGTGTACATGCCTAGTCAATGTGGCATGCCATGTGAACAACCCAAGCTACTTTATCTGTAAAATTCCATTTTCATTAGCATTTGATTTTGTTTGTAATAAATTGACTTCAGAATGATGCAATTTTCATTTGATCCCCTGTTTTGAGGAGTGTTCACCAAGTGTTACTCTAAACATTCGCTTAGCCTCATGTTTTGACCAGGTGTTGTAATGGATGTTCATTTGGTCCTATATCTTGAGGAATGTTGAACACTAGCTCTGATCTTTTGGGACCATGGTGGAACATTTTCTTAGTTTAACTGTTGCTGGTTTAGACATTGCCAGAAGAAGCACTGGCCGTTATCTGATGAGCCACTTGTTTTCCCAAGAGGCAATTCCAGTTCTGAGCCCTGAACCCGCACAAGAATGTGGAACATACACCTGCAATGTTCACACAGGTTTTAAATGTCCTACTACACCATGTGTAAAATCAACATATAATTGTGGCTGGGGTCTTTTGCTGGTGAAATATAAATAAATCACATACTAAGCACATGGATGATGCAGTACAAGGGAACCTTATTAGAACCCCCATAGTTACTTGCCACTGCATCCTGTCAAAACATGGGATTGAAATGTTTTGGACCTTTTTCTAAAAAGCTTGTTTCAGGGAGTGTTACAGTGGAAACACCCATCATTGAACATGTACCTATCACCAAACATTTTTCAATAATTTTCATCATTCTTTAACCAAATTGAGTGATTTTTATGTCATTGGACATCCAAACTGGAGGGCTACAAATGTTCATTGAGCATCATAAATAAAAAAGCAATGCGCAAAACACAGGAAAAGGATTAGTGATAGTTTGCTTCAAACATTTTGAAAAATAGCTCTAGAGCCCTCTCTAATCCCAGCCTGTTTTGAGTGATTTAAAACCTGATGAGTGCACAAATTAGGGCTTTACAAAACGTTTTTATATTCCAAACACAGAACAATCAAAGATTTTAAGAACAAAATCCTAATCTGTTTTTAATTCATCCATCATCAAACACTAAATTCCCTGACACTAAACACCCCATATCGACATTGGAAGGACTAGGTGGAGAGCTACAAATATGTTTTGAGCTTCAGAAGCAGAGGAACAATGTGTGAGGATTTGACCTCCTTTAAGTTCTTAAGTGTTCAGTCACCAACCTATCTACCCTATTGCCTCAAATAGGGGCACTTGCCCCATTTAAGGCCTGAAATAACACAGAGAAAAATTTCCAAGGTTTACATGGAGGTAACAAATTCATGTACCTGAGGCCATAGCTCATTGCATGCATGCATGTGGAGAGTGGGGACACCTAATCCCATTGCTTTGAAAAATGAGTAAGTGTTGCTTACACGTAATGCTTGCTGGGAATATCTCTTGTGATGTTCTCACGTTCTGGTGTGACCCAACCCTCATTCTCTCCCAGAAATGCCCTTCTCAAAGTTTTGCTTTTTTTGAGGATTTGGAGCTTTAAGAGGCTGAAATGTGTAGACAATTGTTCACAAGATTCACAAAGCATGCCAAGGTTTATTTGAAAACACTTCCCAACATAGAAGAATCCTTAAAGTTGAAAGACCCATTCACTGATCACATGTTACACCTTACAGCATTTGAACAAAAACTCTTTCATGCTTTATGCTGAGAATGCCTGCTCCAATGTGCCTATCCTAATTATCAAATCTAAACTAGTGTTGTCTGGTTGTACCGTAAAATGCAGATATGAATCTGGATAGTACCTGGATATCGATGTAGTTAGTTTCAACATCCACCATTATATATATATATATATCTGATGGAGCTTAGCACAATTAAAACTAACCAATCTCTATGGATATCTGAATGTAGTTATGTGATAATAATATTCATATTCATGTCCATTGCTTGGTGGTATTTAATTTCTCAGATATGGATAGTTGGTTTATAGATCCACTAGAAGCAATTATAAGCTCAGAATGAAATAAATTTCTCCAAAAGTTTTACTCAAGTGGGAAGGCGTTTCCTTACCTAAGGGAAGCATCTTGCTGCGGTACCTCTAACTTGGGCTGGGCCCTTTTTAGAGTCTCAGGGGCCCTCTAGTAAGGAACTCCCCAAGATGTCTTCTTCCCGTCATGCTGTACTCTGACTTATAGATGATGAAACCAATAATGTATTTTGATGCTATTTGTAATTTACTAATAACATTAGTGTGAAGCTCACTAAAGGTTGCATAGTCCAAACAGTGGCATCTTAAAAGCTGGGGATGGTGTCTAAAGAGATGTTATAATATATCTCGATTCCTGGCATGATATCTTCTTGGAGAATCAAAGAGTGAATACCGACAACTGTAAACAAATAATGCGTAATTCACCAACGGCAGCTGTTGTCTAATTTCCAGGTCCTTGTAGGCTTTAGTGAGCAATCTGTCGGCACATGCTTTGAATTTTGCACCCCACTAATACTTTGTATAATGGACGCATGTGCAATTGTCAATATTAGTGATGCGTTTATTACGACAAGTACATGTCCCACTGACATCCACAAAGTTGGTACGGGCATGTTGAACGTTCTACTGAAACTGAGGGCCACTTGAAGTAGGGAGATCCTGAGTTGGCTTGAAGTCTCTGGCAATTGCGTGTGCTGCAATCGAGGTTGGGCATTTACTTAGGGATCATAGAGGCGACTTTACTAATCTTTTTTTATGGACCCAAAGAACCTTCGAGTCCAAATATATCAATGTAAAAATAAGACCCTTTCCCTGGGGCCCCTCCAAAGGTCTGGGGAGAATAATTCTTGCTTTAGGTTTACCTTAGAGCGACTTATTGTCCTTCCTGTCCAAATAAATCTATGCAACTTGAGACCCACCCCTGGGGCCCTTCCAAGGGACACGGCGGAACAAGTTTACTGGGCTGTTGTCTGTAACGTGGCTGTTCTAATCGACTTCTAAAACTAGCTAGCTAAATGGCTGAGAATACTTAAAGACGTAGGTAGCAACTAGCAACCTGATTATTTATGGTATTTGCGACCTTAAGCCTAACTATAGACTCTAGCATAGTTTTGACTCAAGATAACAAAAAGAGGACATTAAAACAGCCCCTTAGGAACATTGCAAGTGTTAGTGCAGCGCCCTGCGCCGTTCAGCGACACCCCCCTATGAACATTGTGGGTGTTAGCACAGCGCCCTGGGCAGTTCAAGCGCATGCACATTCTGTTGCATGATGAAACATGTACTGTTTTACAAAACAGAAAGTTTGGTTCTATAGATTTTGTCCTTTGGCAGTTTTGAACCCATGGCCATTTGTTTCACGGACCAACCATCAAATGAATGCCCTAGTTCTAGCTGCTTTGGGTAAGCTGTATCTTAATTTGATTTCACCAGATGGTTTTTGTATTGACATCACTCCAATTGTATATCAAAACCATGCAGGTGCTGCACAGGACATGACAATGACACCTGCAAAGCTTGTAGGGGGGTTTTATGTCCTGCATAACGAACCAATACCTAATTTGTAATGCCTCATTATGATATTCCTCAACATAGAACAAGTTATGTCATGTTGTGACTTTTCTTAAGATATGTTTGCATCATTACATTGGCATCATAAATTTGGTGATTGGTGTTGATCCTGCCATTTTGCATCAACCTGCACTGATTCTATCACCTTGAAGTTGTTGGGTTTCATCACAAAGTTCTTTCTTGCTGCTTGTGCATGGACCAATTCTTCTATGACTGACCATGGGGTAAGACTTCAATCATTTGGAGGACTTCAGTCATTTGCCAATTCCAACTCTTAGTCCAGTCTATCACATTATGTTTTTATCTTAATGCGTCCAGTAAAAACTTGATAACATGTAACACCATTGGTGTCCTTGGGCAATGTGTTAAAAATTAAAGGTAGGAATTGTAGAACAATTTATTTTTATATTTATCTTCATGACTTATTACAAGGCTAAACTTTCAAGGAAAAAAAGGTCATTTATAATTGTTTATTCATCAGTGTTGTCTTTTCTTAGAGGGTGAAGTATAGCCAACAAAACACCAAAGGGTTTTCCTTCTATTTTAAGGACCTTGTCGTTAGTTGCTTTATGTTCCAATCCACATCAATAAAGTTAGGTTTCTTAATTCCTCATATTCCAAGTGACTGCATCATCATTCTGCATGGTTGATGTTCCACATGCTAATAGTTAGGTGTACCACATTATTCTATTGAAAAATGTTAACTTCTTGTAAGGTGTTTAGAGTTTGGATATAAGATACTCATGTAGGATTGAATGAGAAATGTTTGTTTAGGGGACCAAGTATTCCAACCATTATTATGCAAAGCTAAAATGTTCATGAATTTTGTGAGTAACTTTGTGAGTGGTGCAACAACTTAACAACTTTAAATTTCAATATGATTAGTGATGGGGAAGAGACTAATTATGCAAACAACATGTAGATAGATAGTGATGGGAGAAATTTGGAGCATCAAGGTTTATTGTACTCCAAGTTCTAACATGTTGATGAAAAACACAAATGGGTCAATATGAGTGTTGGTCAATTCTTCTTATTTTAAGAAAACATTTGATTTTAGTTTTGACATTGAAAACCTTTCAAGTGTAGGTTTGAGCCCAAATTTCAAATTTCTAAACCTTTTGATTTTGGTTTTGGCACATTGTTTTCAAAACCACGAACCTTCAAGCCCAATTTGAAAACCAGGTTTAGTTCCATATTGTACACCTTAGACAGTCCCCCAAATTGGAGATTGTAGAGGTACAAAGTACTGCAACTAATTAAAAGGAGGGATTACATAAGTATGGAATTTTACAATTAATTAAAACCAATAAAGTATTTATAGAATTCAACCTACTTGTCAACTTTTCAAGAAAAAACAAGCTTGCTTACATTAAAAACATGAATATGTTGATTATTTCTTTTAAAGGTTTTGGTTTTAGTTTTGGATCTAACAAAAGGTTAATTTCATGGTTTGGTTCTTATGTTGGTTCCACCAAAAGGGTGTTCATTCAAGTCCAAATCACAATAACTAAAACCTAAACCTCTTTAATTTGACACTTCAATTGGGGAACCTACTAACATCGGTCACTAACTTTATCTTGCATCTTTGTTCTTAGGTGTTTCCATGATATGACGTACACAAAAAAAAACTATTATACTTTTATACTTTTCATTACAAGCAAAAATTGAATGATATGGACACATGACTGAAAAACGTTTATGGTTAAATGTGAAATTAAAAGTGGTTCACATCTTAATCTATCATTATGTTGATAAATAAGCATAAATAAGAATGATGCAATAGTCTTTTGGAATACATTTGTAACATGTAATTGCTTCTCATAGAATGGTTGTTTTGACAAAAGGACTAAGAAATATTTGATATAGTTGAAATTTATCAATGAAATTTGCTTATCAATATATACATGTACAAAAAAATCTTTCATCAAAAAATCTTTCATTAAAAAATAAATCATGAAGCTTATATGTATATTATATTTAAATATTTGATTATACATCATTTTATAATAATGGTGATTATTATGATGCTTGTAGGTTGTAAAAGGCTCTTCAATTAAAAATGTAAATGCCTTAAATGTTGCAATAATTTAGTAGTTTATGTACATCTAGTTTTGACTCTTTTGTGTACATAATAACATTTAGTCTTATGATTCCAAAGTAGATAATGTGAAGAGATCAAAGGTTTAAGGTCCCAAATTTCATGCACCCAAATTTGCTTGTATCACCATTTTTTTTTTTGTTAACTTTTAAAGTGGAGCTAGGAACTTCCACCTATGAAATAAATATATTGCCACTTGATGGCTAAATTATTTTCACTTTAGTAAGCACACAACTACTTTTAATTTTAGCCATGTAGTCAAAATGCTTTTAGCAAGTAAAATAAACTATCCCCATTTTTTCTATGTTGTTGATAGGTAGAAGCCATCTTTAAAAAATTACATTGGTGTGTTACCCAAAATGAATGTTGTAATGGGGATTCTAGGACCTCCATGCATTGATTTCAATGATTTCAAAACATACATTTTTTGGTGAATTATAAGCAAAAACAATACCACCATTATGAAAGTTCTTCCAAGGCACATGCTTCCAAATCACCAATGTGTTACAACAAATGGAAGACTTATAATGTAGCCTTCCAATAAAAACCTCATGACTAAAACAATGGGAAAGATTATGACAATCTTGATTATGGCATGATCAATGACAAATGAAATTCCCAATTATGTGATAACCCATGCAACCCATGCCACTTTGAATTGGTTTCCTAAAACTTCATTGTGTAGCTTATTTAGGGTGGATGCACCAAATCTCATATGGATTCTAAAGTTAAGAGCCTTGGTTAAAATAATCATAGGATAGTTGGGTGTGGTCTAGTTAAGTTGAACATAGGAAGGGAAAAATTAAGCACTATGAGCTGAAAAGATATTCATATAATTTTGTGATGTCACTCTTGTGGAGTAGTTTAACAAAGATGCATAAAACTTGAAATAATATAATGACCTTCCTAGTGTGATGGGGAAGGGATTCTCAATTAGATGGGAGGTAGATTTTCTTTGGATTTGATGTTCCCACCATGTTCTTAATGTATTTTCACCAGTTTCCAATTATTCCAATTATGCCCCCTATATGTCTCTCAAGTTCTCAAGTGCTCCTCTAATTGTTCCCAATAGCACTACGTGTCATCCCATGGCTTTTTTGCAAAATTTTACACATGTAACAACTAACAAGTTAACCTACATAGCTAAACCAAAAGGAAAGTCTACATCTTCTAGAGAAGTAGCTTGTGCTGTTGGCTCAAGAATGAACTGGTTGCCCAATTTTTTTTTCCCTCAAAAATTACTTTGTGTGATTTAATTGAATTTTCAATGAAAAAAACTACTCAAAATTCGATATCTCCAGCACACTGTAAGTTTAATTCTTTTCAAATCCGCTCACTAAAGGCATTCCATCAATAGCAAGAGTGCAACCAAATTCCCCTATAATGGTGGCGATGTTATTGTGTAAGGGTGCATAAGCTGGTTTCATAATGTTTCAATATTCAATAACTTCTCCACCATTATTGGGGAATTATAGAGACATTGTGGTTTGGGAGATCTCAACGTGACAAACAAACAAACCCTCTTGACGAAACCCTGGTAAACTTGATAGATAGATTTTGGAGAGAGTTATATATATGATTGTTTGTTATGGACAATCAAAGAGCCGAAGAAAAAATGACTTTGGGCACACCCATAACTAATTAATATAACCAACAAATAAATACCCAAGCTCTTAGAGCTCTAAATATAAATAGCTAGAGGACAGAGCCCACCCAATTGCAGTACCTACTACATGTATGATGAGGCAATAAGGTCGTTTTTCCACGAAGTAACTGCACCTTCAGCTTTGAATGATCAAGTTGCTTTGCATTAGCATTAAATTGTGAAGTTGAAGGTACAGCTGAAGGGGTTTCCATCAGTATTATAGTCTATGCAGAAGGTGCAGCTAGGCTTCCGCCTTGCAAAACTGAATAGCAGAGCTGGAGGATTTGAAGCAAGATGCTAAATACCCCCATTGAGCACTGTGGAAGTTATTGAAATAGAAAAGAAAGCACTTTCTCCTCAGTGCTTGAATCTATGCCGGTGGTCTGTGGCATGATTTACACCTGGAAGGATTAAGTTTCGCTGAGCTGTTGTTAAATATAAAATATAGTAAACCCCGTTTTAGTCACATTCTTGTTTCTGTCACACAATTTTTGGTAATCATTCATTTTCAGTAAGAAACATCACTCTTCAAAATCAGTATTGCACCTGGTAGTAGCACAAAATATTTGCAAATTTTTTTTTGAAAAATGTGATTATAATGGGGAAAATTTAGAATAAATATTAAGGTTTTGTCAATTGTAGTTTGACAATGTTAGTATTATTTTGTGTTAAGTTGTGCAAGTTAACAAAAATGAATCTAGTTGAAGAGAAAGAAAAAACAACTTTCTAATGTAGCCAAGCAAAAAAAATGGCAACTTGCTATTATAAAAAAAATAATAAAATAATCTAATTGACAAGATACACAAGCTAATAATTAAGGAGCTCAAACTCAATGTAAATTGTCACATTAAAAAATATATATATAACCTTCTTCAAACTTAATAATGCATAGTAAAACTTAGAATAACTTATATAAAAAAATTTAATCAATTGGCACCTTTATTCTAACATAAAAAGGTTGTTTTGTAAAAAACATTTTGCCTATAGTCACAATCTGATAAGGGTTTCTACAGAATGTGACTGCACACATTTAAATCACAATTTGTTAGTGTCACAAAAAAAAATGTTCACCCAAGGTGTGATTATAAAAGGGATTTACTGTAGTTGCCAATTAAAAAGAACAATGTTATGTTCTTTTGCAGAATAAAAATAACATGTAGAACTGTGATGTGTGGTTTTATGCAGAACCATGCAAGCTACCATGCCGTATGATTTTATGCAGAACCATGCAGAGCCTAAAAACATTTGCAAAAAGACAAGAAAAACAAGCGTCCAACAGAGCTCGATGGGCGTATTTAGTGTCTTGTGGATCTCACGCCATCCTGGGGGTAGTCAAGCTTCCAGAGGTGAAGCAGGGGTTTTATTTTTCAAATTTCTGAGGTAGGCAGACTTGCGATGCTCCAGAAGAGGATGGGGCCAAGTTTGGCTACAGGTCAGAGAGCAAAGTACAAATTTTGTGGACTTGGTATACTCCAAAAGAGGATAGGGGTGGCGCCAAGTTTGGCAACAGGTCAGAGAGCAAAGTAGAATTTTATGGAACCCTGCTATATTTCTGACGCCATCTTTGAAGCTATGGTCTAAATATGGCGAATTGACCTTTCTTGATGACTTTATGCCATTTTACCCTCCCCCCCCAAAAACCTTTGTAGGATTCCCAGCCCGCCTTTTCTTTTTGCTCGCCAGGTGTCGAATTTCGCTCAAGAAAACACTGAGGTAGTGTGCAGCTTCACAATGGAAAGATGCCATTAGACACACCATCATTGACTATAACTTAGTCCCTGTTTAAAATTTTCTTATACATCCATGAACTTTGATGTGGTTGACAATTCAGCACTGATCAACTTGGTGGCTACAAAGGATTTAATGCTCAACATCATATTGAAAAATATGTCATTGCTTCCTCAACCTAACATTGTTTTGTATAGCAAATTTCAAGCAGGACATCAATTTTTCAACATCCACGTTCAAAATAATTAGGTGCAGGATAACAACTTCAAAGCAGGGCGTTTGAAAAATAAGTGCCTCTCAAGTCAGCCTCGTCAAAAAATACTAATAATACTGTGATAGGAGGAAGCGGGTATTACTAGATTTTTTTATGGCTGAAATGGCTGGCTAGGGCATCGGAGTTCATTTCACCTTTCATAAAGCAGCTCTAGAATTTTCTTAGTGTATTTGGAAGTGACCTTTTAAAAGCCAAGATTCACTCCACTTCAAGAGAAGTATCTTCTGTTTTCAAGGAAGAATATTATATTTTTAAATGTTTTTCCTTATAAGAGTAGGGTCTTTTTTGGCTTCTTGTTTTAGTTTTTAAAATGAAAAAATAAGTGGCTGCCAAAAGGACTTAATGGACCACCAATTGATGCACTACCACATGTATCTGGTGAAGTTAGCCCAACTTTTAGAACAATTGGGCATGTGAAGAATAACTTTACCACACCTTTGGACAATCTGGCATGGCAACAGGCTCAACCACATGTCCTGGATTTAAAGTGAGCAAATCATGTGCAAACGACAATTGGGTGCCTGGCGCATTTTGTTAGAAAATGTTATCCATCTGCTTGTATTATATGTTTTGAGGTTATGTTACTCTCATTCATCTAGAGCTTTATTGATGTCTTATTTACTGACTGAAAATGGACAGTGGAAAAAAATTCGTTCTGAGAAAACATGGGTCATGAGTGTCTCCTTTACCGACTGAAAATGAACGGTGCAAGAAATCATCCCACAAAAGCATGTTTGTAAGGTCAAGATGCCACCTTTTGGTGCATATAGCCTGCAGGGATCCAAGGCTATAACTGGCCTGTTTGACAAAATGTGAAAATGCATTCTCAGATACCTAACCTGTGTTCTGAGATACCACGCACCCAACTTTTTTCTGTGGCTATAATGTCAACTTTGCTTGTTTTCTTCTCCTTCCATGGCTTTGTATATAAAGCGAATTGCAGAATCTTAATTGAAAATTTGAAAATAGTTGAATTCAAGTGCAACATTGAATTATTAGAGTATATACAGACAGAGTACAGACTGGAACACCAACTAGCCTAATGTAGTCAATAGTAAAACCTGGCATGACAAGGACCCACAATGGCTTTCAAAATAATTCATAGATCAAGATCTATGATTCAGAGTGTGCATTGATTGTTGATCTTTTTAATGCCGATTTTTGTTTTTCTACTTTACTTGAGGTAAAAGCCTTTTGAGGAAATTATGCAAATAAAGCATCATAGAGTAATTTTTGAGAATTTAGAACTTTGAAATTGTTCAAAACACAACTTGTGTAGAAGTCTGTTGTGAGGATGGGTCCTTTTGTTCTTTCTCAAATTGGTGTGGTAATCCATCTGTTAAGGAATATAGTTTGTTTGTTTGTCAAGTTGAGATCTTCTAAACCACATCTCCCCTCCTTGCACTCTTGGTGTAGGGAAACACCCCAGAGCTTGAGGTGTTCATGAAATAACCAGTCCTCAAGGTGGTAGTCAATTGCCAATTATCTTTGCAATGGCCCAGCCTGAGGGAGTGTAAAACTTCACTCACATCTTGCTTTAAATTTTTTTTTACCATGATAACCAGCAAGTACCAACTAGGTACCCCTTGGATTTCATAGTAATTTTAAAAAATAAGAAGTAACATGAAAATTTCAAAAGTGAAATGCCCACCTTCACTTGCTACTAATGCTTGATTAAAACATATAAGCTGCCCCCTCCACTGACATTGTCCCAATATGCAGAGAGTTTTCGATATGTTGGAAAGGCCTTGATGAGGATGGATGCACCATGGTTTGTTAATGTATAGACTTACAGTGTAAGAGTTATTAAATATTAAACAATTTTGTCATTCAAAATTTAATACAATCAAAACTGAAACTTTAGGGAAATTGAGGTATGCTTTTGGTATTGTTGGAAAGTGTTTTAGGAGTAGGAGTTTATAATTTTTAGACCTAATGTGCAAGAAATATTGAAATTTGAGTAATCTTCAATAAATAAATAAAAATCAAATTCAATCAGTTGGCTAATGAGTTCACACTTGGACCTATGGACATGCCACATTAGTCTATCTATCAAGGAGGGTAATTTATTTGTTGGCCTTGCTGACAAAGGTAGGGATATAATGTTGAAATTCATCATAGGGTGCATTAGTTTCAAAGGACTTTAACCTCTACTTTGTAGGTTGTTTTTTCTTTAGATGACCATGACTTTCATGAATCCAAAATAAACTTGCAACTTTTGTCCATGAAAATAAAAATCCTTGACTAAAGCTTTTAAAAAAAAATATTTGACTTTCAATATATATATATATATATATATATATATATATATATATATGTCTTTGAATTAAATTAAAATTTTCATGGCAAGGCCATTGTGTGACACATGCCTTGTTTTGTTTGTCATGTTAAAATTTCCTCAACCACAATATTTCTTGTCATGCACTTGATATTGTTGAAAAACCATTGATGAGTAATGGTGCACTAAGGTGAATTGGTTTCCTAATTTTTAGACCTATAGTGTGGGAGTTATTCAACATTGGATTTTTTTTTAAAAACAAATTAAAAAATAAAAATTATTGTTTATAGAAAAATTGATGCTTGATTTTGATATTATTGAAAAGCCTTTGATGAATGGGTTTCTTGGAACTAATTTCATAATTTTTAGACTTATGGTGCAAGATAATAGGTTGCACAACCGACGTAAACAACGGATATATTTTGTAAATGGCTATAATTAGTGAAAACAATGGAGAATGCATAGTGCCTATCTCTTTCATAAGTAGTTATACAAAATAGTCTTAACCTTGTCAAAAGTGTTTGTCGCAAATTCCAGTTTAAATTTTATCCTCTTTTTATTTTTTCATTGAATCAAAGATGGAAGATTCTCAAATTCAAAAAGAATGTTGAACTGAATTGATAAAGAATTTTCCATAATATAAAGGTAGGGCCACACTTAGGAGTGGGATCCTTCTTAGGCTCACTTTAAAATTATGTTAGGGCTAATTTGACAACCATCATCAAGGTGGTTTTTTTGCTTTCCATGTGCACTTGTGATTTGATGCGTGTCAATATATCTATGGTAAATTGATGCCACAAAGTTGTGACCACTCCTCACATTCCATCTTATGTAACATTCATAAATTGTCATTTGATGTGGCCTTCTTCTTGTGACCATTATCACCCATTGAGGAAAACATCTTTTATGTGGAAACACAAATAACTTTCATGTGTTTTCATTATATCTTGCATTTTGTTTTGTTTTTTATTTTGATTTGGTTATCATATTACCATCATATGTTTTTATATTGATATTTTTTTTTACATTTTGCAATATTTTCAATCTTGTGCTTTTCACATGATTATTTATTGTTTCATTGTTAAGTGTTTTTGTGTTGTCGTTCATGTGTGCGCTTTCACTCAATTTATGTATTTTTTGTGTTTCATGGTTTGCATTATTTGTTTTAATAACTTTTTTTGAATTTTTATTTATGTCAATTCATGATTATGTTTGCACTTATGTTTTACATCTTGTTGTTATGCTACATGTTTTATGTTGTTGTGTCATTTGTGCTATGTATGTTACTTCTAGGTTTGATGAGTCACCCTTAAAGGCTTGGCACAAGGCATTGGGGTAATTAATTAATACAATGCATTGCAAAAGACCTAAAGATTTGAACACGATTTGTAGCTCCATGCATTGAAACACAAGGGTTATACGAAACCTCCAAGATGAAACTATGACAATATTTTAATTACTTGAGTTTTGAGTCATATCAAATTTTGCACAAACCAAAAAGATAGGTTAGTTAACAAAGTTTGGAGTCAAAAACATGGTGCACGAATGAATTATGGCCTACTTTGTACTCATAAGATTCATGCACCATATTGGCCTAGATTTGGGAATCACCACTTTCTTCCTTATAGTCAAATTTCCATGAAGGCTTATACTTCAAAATGATACTTTTCTTGAGACTCCCAATGAGTCCTTCCAATTTTTGAATCCATAACTTTTCAAAAATTTCCTCCAAATCAAGATATTTCAAGAATAAAGTTGTAGCCCTTGAAAAGATATTTTCAATAATGTATTAAGCCCCTAAATTGGAATTCATTTGACCCCTTCGTGTTGAAAAATTAAATGGTCAAAAATCATTTTCATAACTTGATTCCCAACCCTTCAAATGGTCATACCTTATGTTACTTGTCTTTTTTTGAGAATGCAACCCCACTTTAGTATAATGTTTTCCAATACCTTTGCAATGGTCTAAAAATACCCCAACTTGGACCAAAGTTAATCCCCAAACCTCGACATGAATATTTGAAACAACTTGAAACTTACAACTTCAAAAGTAGGAGTTGAACTTGAAAGTTCCTTCATTATGACCATTTGCAACTCAATGTATTTCTATGAGCATATGTGTTATTGGATAAATTGCACAAACTCCAACAAATGCAATTCACTATATGTGAAACCGTATACATATGCAACTTGATTACAATTATGTAAGAACAACTATTATGCAATTCTAATGCAACTAGTTTGCAACCACAATGGTAATATGATGATGACATTATTTTTCATCAATCCATCAAAATTTGACAAGTGGCATTATGGGGATATTTTGATATATTTTTTATAATATTGATTTCCACCATCCATTATAATTGTTCATTTTATATGGTCTTAAATTATGACACACAACATAGTTGAAATTTGCCACATGGCTTATTAATTGAATTTTGAAAAAAATCTATTTAAGTAGCTAAGTAGGTTGATACATAAACATAGGTTGATAGGTTGGTAGGTCCTACCTACTTAGTTAGGTATGTAGGTAGGTAAGACATACCTAAATAGTTAAATCATCTACCTATGTACCTAGGTATGTAGGACCTATTTACATTACATACCTACTTACCTACTTAGGAAGGCAAATAAATAGGAAAAAGGTAAGCTAAAAAGCAACCATGTAAATATTTTAATATTATGTTTTGTTTTTAGAGTTAAGTTTTTTTGAATTCACCCCAAATTGACATGTGTATTTTAATATGAGCACACAAGAAAGGACACATTCATTTTATAGTTTGTGATATGAGATTCAAGTACAAAACATATGGATTATATCTTTTAGTTGCAAATTGGGTTGTAATTAGAAAAAACATTCTCACATTCTTTGTGTTTGTTTTTAATTTTGTAAATTGTAGAACTTAATAGGTAATTATCCAAAAATTATATATGTGGATTAATGATCAATAATTAATTATTTGAATTAAATAACTAAATAATTATCTGAATTCAAATAATTAGTAATTTAGTTATTTAGTTCATAATAATTAAATAAATTACATATTAATATTTAATAGTGAATAAATTATTGAATTTCTATTTTTTAAAAGAAGAAATATTAAATGTGAATTTGGGTAGAAGACATAGTATCAATTAATTAATTATTTGAATTGATCCGTCTAATTCATCTAATTTGTTTGATTCCCACACATCTACTTCATACAAGAATGTGTACATTTTCTTCCATTCATTCTAGATCTCAATCCCTTATTTGGCCTAATTTTGAATGAAGCACGATGCTTTCCTTCATCATAGAAAAGGCAATTTGCCACCCAAGTTGTTATGTACCCAAGTTAGGATCATGACATTTGAACTCACTATGGATAATTAGAATTGGGTAGTTTTAATGAAGACAATTGTCCTCTTCAAACCCACCATTTGTCCTTTCTAACCACATTATTGACTATACAAGTTTATATATTAATGTTTAGAATGTTCTTTTGCACAATTTGTGATTGTCATGCAATTTATTACATTAGGATTCAATATCAATTGTCAAGTTAAGCCATGAAACACAACATGGTTTTCTATTTTTTTATTGCTAGAAGAATTAGAGGGAAATGTTGTGCAAAATAAACCTTATATCACATGGATTCCAAATGTTTTCACATGTTATTTTCTTCACAACTTCATTCTTGGTGGAAAAAAGGTACATATTTAGATCCTAAATTGCATGTTTTAGAGTTGGGGGCAACACAAGGCATCAAAGGAATGTATGGACTCCATCCATTAAAAGGTAAATGTGGGATAAATTGCCAAGAACATTCAAGTCAACAAGATTGACAACAATTGGAAATTTACCTTGCAATTCAGCAAAATTTGGTCTAATATTTGCATTGATTTTTTGTAGCTATGATCTATTACAATCATTTAATTTTCATCAATTTGATTCCAAAGTAGCGTGTCCAAGTGGAATGATATAGTCTAACTTATAATTAAAAAATTCACAAAATTTTGGTGTTGTTATAAGAACTATTATCATGAAAGGCAAATCTTATTGTTTGATTTCAACAATGTGATGTTGTTGTGATTATTACTATGAACTCAATTTGGAAATGAGATGTCATTGCTATGATTGTTATTACTTCATGCATGCAAGAAGATTTTTGGTGAAATTTTCTTATTGTGATTGTTATCAAATCATTGTTGTTGCAAATTGGCAAAAACAATTTTAGATAGGATGTTGCATCACAACTATTGTTGTTGCAATTGTTGTAAAATTTACAAGAGAGGTCAATTATTAAACACAATGTTATGCAAGTATAATATGTACCAAGTAGTAGCCTAAATTTATCAAAGTTGTTTTTGTATGGAAGTTAATATGTGTTTAAAATAAAAAATCTATGTTTTTTAAATATTCAATGGTAGTTACATTAGTTGCTATCATTGAACTATTTTTCCATGGCATGTAGTAATTCATTTGAGACAAATGCTAGTGGCCACTTGAAATTTCATGAGTGGAAACATGGTTAAACTTATTGTTTTTAGCACTCACTTATCTACATTTTATCTTTAAGTGCGGTTAGCACTTAATTCTAATGTATGGGCTAGTCTAATTTTTGATGCACACAAATACATATCTTTTGGTGCCATAAGGTTTAGAAATAAAGTAGTGTGGTCTTCCAATATTGAAATTTTCCAAATGTACTATCATCATTTTTTCTATTGAATTTTTGGAAGTATTTGTTCATTGAAACACAAAAAAAAACTTGCAAAACTTCCAATATTGAAATCTTCATATGTTCAAAGGTGTTATCATCTTGTTACTTTGTTTTAAAACATTCATATTTTTTTTGTGTTAAAATATTCTAAAGTAAATGGCAAATTTTTCCTTTCATTTATGGAGGTGTTTAAGAAGATAAAAATCATGGCATATGTTTGTCAATTTTTTTGTATCTCCATTATTAGATGAAAACATGTGTGCATAGTTTAGATTAAATTTAAGTTTGTTGTGTTGAAGTTCATCATAATTCTTGCATTATGCTAGTTTTTGAGCCCTATGACAATATGATCAAACTATTCAAATGATAGGATAAAAAGTCTTGTGATAAATTGAAGGTTTCTATATCAATGGATGTAGTTTCCATGGATATGATATTTGTAGTTCTTATTATATGTTATTGAAAATTTTTATCTTTGTTGATCTTTTGCACATCCACGGAACAATCCTATTCCCATATTATTAAAGTGTTTTTTCAACACACACCCTCATCTTAAGGAACAATAAATTAACAGATTGGACAAACTTGGTGCTATGTGTTTCAAATTTAGAGGTCTTATGAACAAATTTATTTGGTCAATGATTCCATCTTCGTCATTAGTTGAATGACTTTAACCAAATTGGACTCAATACCTATTTTTGGGCCACATTTTTTAGGTAAAGACTATGAATTCACTTGGGTCTACATCATCTTGGTGCTAAAAATAATTTTCTTTGGTTTAGTCACAATTTTGTGTTATGGTATTTGTAATGTGTTTTAACGTGTAATTACAATTATAAATAAATAAAACTAATGGACATAACATGGCATGGCCCTTCTGTATTTTACATTTTGTTAGGCATCATTACAACAAAATATGGTTTTTTCTACAATAATAGGCTTTAGCTCATGTTGTAGTGATGTAAATTATGTGATTTCATCCATTTCAATATAAAATATATGTGATACATGTTGTAGTTTGGTGTTAATAAAAAAATTCATAGATGAGACATTGCAACCATAAAATCTCCATTTATATTCTCTAATGCTTGCCCGATTATCACATTTTAACATGGTCTAAATTGACTATGTTCCAATGCCTTTATGCTTATATATATATATATATACATCTTTCATAATTCTTCAAATAAGAAGGTAATTGCATTTCTTGACCTAGATCTAGGATTTTCCATGATAGCCTTATATTTTAATGTTCTTGTCTTTTTTAACTATAATGATTCATTACACTTGTTAGATTTTTATCATGTATTTATGCATATAATATGGTATAAGGATATTGTTATTTACTTTAAGTATTTTAATTATTGCCTCCCAACAAGTTTAACAAAAGTGAATTGGTTGTTTGCACTATTTGACATTTTTAAAAATGATGTTTGGTTTCCTATTTAATCATTCAAAAAAATTAAAAAATGTTACCAATACATTGTGCTTTTCCAATATATGTTTTACTATCCCACACCTTTCAAAAACCTAAAAATGTTCTAATTTAAACTTTTGAAATGTTTATTACTTGAACATGCCATGCATATTTGGTCATAGGATTTTTGCTTTTGATCACCACAAAACATTGTAAATAGTAAGCCATTTGTTTCATAATCAATTTTCAATATCAATTGACATCTTATAAGGTGCCTTGTTAAGTTTTTGGTTAATTTGTGAAGCATTCTGAATTATAAAAACCCTAATGATATATAATTCTATTGGTAAGTAATTATTGGATTGAATTGTACTGAATCCTTAACATTGACGATGTGTTCCCTAACTTCTCACAATCAAGACAAAAGGGCAAGAGCCTTTGGATGACCTTAATGAAGTGACACACTTCATAGACACCTCACTTGCATGAATTATAAACAAGGATGATGTTTAGTGTAGATTTAATGCAATTAAAGTCCAAATTATGTTTAAGACACACACCAAATTTCACATGACTTCACCATGGCATAAATTCCTAAAGGAAACATGGTATTATTTTTATATTATTTTGTAGGTCTTGATGAGGAATACCTTGAAATGATGAATTTCAAAAATTTCAAAATCCTTCCCTTGAAATTAAGACATGCCCCTAAACTTTGGGGTTAATAACTCTTTAAAAAATACATGAAAGGGACATTAAATATCACTTTATTTTATCCCTTGTCAAAAAAATTCCAATCTCATGACAAGTTCCATTATTTGCCCCACCAAACCATGTTCAAAATGGTTGGGAATGATTTTGCACTTCATGTCTTGACCATTAAATAGTCATATCCATCAAGAAACTCCTTTATATTTTGGGCATGCAATATCACCATCTTGTAACCTTCATTGAGGCATTTTTAATGAAGTTAAAGATTATTCAACACATACATTTGTCAAATATCACATTGTTCATTTTGGGATTCTTCAAAAGTTTTAATACAATTAAGGATTTTTTAAATATATATATTTTGACTCTTGCACACTTTTCATTTGGTTTAGAAGTATATTTTTCTTTGATTCATGAAAAGTTTTGGTTTTTTTCTAGCTTGTTTGCTTTTGCAAACCTAAGGCTAGGGTCATCACACACATATTTTAAACTTGATTTTACATTATAATTGAACGCCCAACAATTAATATCAAATATCCTAAATTAACGAATAATAGTGTATGTAAATAGATAAACACATGCAAGATGGGTCCACAAAGGTGGATTTTGGGAGGTTGTTTGAACCATAATAACCATTCAACTAAAAATAGAAAAATGTTGCACCTTTTGAAAAATAGATGTTCATCATTTTTTTAAAATGTCAATGATTTAAAAATGGGGGTCTTTTGAATCTTGTGGTGTTGTCCTAAATTCACAATTTTAGGACATAGTAATGACATTCTTCATTTTGCACTTTAAAATTCGCGAATTTACGTGGTAAAGCACCTTGTCAAAAGATTATTCGGCGCGAATGTTTACCAAATGTTCACCAGTTGATCTATAAAAATTCGTTAAATTCGTGCTTCTTTGGGCTTCCATAACATTCCCGCACCAAGAATGTCATAACTATGTTTTAGGACCTAGGGGCATCAAGGTGAAAGTCTTTTTTCCAAGGATTGCATGTGATGTGGCATTAATGTGTTGGTATATTATCCCAAATTTTGTATTTTTCATGCTTAGATTACAACTATTGTGCTAAATTTAAACATTTTTTTACTACACCTTGGTCATACATCATGTATATTTTGCATCCATCCCCTTTGTTGCATAGAAATGAATAACTTTTTGTTAAAGACAAGCTTTTTAAATTCATGATTTTTTTAATAAAAACACATGTGAACCAAAGGTGTTCAAATGTGTGGTAAAATAAATTTCACCAATTTCAACTCCTTTTATTTTTTTATAATAGTCAAATTAAGATCATCTCCAATTGTGAAAAGGAATGGTGCACATTTGATAAAGAAAGTAAAATGTTTAAAAAATAAAAATCGTCCACATCATAGTTTTAAGTGTGTTATCTCTTTTGAAACATCATCAATTTGCATCAAATTTTGAGCATTGAAACTTTGTAAGTATTAGAGTTTATTTTTAAAAAATTGACAATCCAAATTATTGTGCTCCTCTTGTGATTTTTCAAAATAAATAATTATAGCTTTGAGGAGTGTTCAACTCCTTAGGTGGTTCCTAAGACTTTGAATTCACCCCAAAATCATCAACTTTTTTATGGAATAAAACATAATTTTTTGAGAAGTTGAATCCAATGGCGTCAATCTTGGTAATTATTTTATTTTATCTTCATGAATCACAACCTTTGAAATAAAAATTTCTTGCATATGGATGGAACAAGGAAAAATATCTAATGATGATTTGGGATCAATAATTATGAAATCTACAAGGCATGAATGGTGAACCCCATCCTTCAACAAGATAATGTCAATGTGAAGATTAATTGGCTATAATGTTGATGATGAATAAACAATTTTTTGGTGAACTAGGTGAAAGTAAATTTTAAAATCAAAAGGAAATAAAGGCATTACATATAATCATCATGTGTCCATGCATTTTGATAACTATCATGAATGTATTAAAACAAATGAATCAATGGGTTCATTGTAAACATAATGAAGAAGGCCAAGTACCAATGGATTCATTGAATAGGTGATAGAACAAAAATAGATTATGAAACATTGGGATAACAACTCTAAAAGTTAGCCAATCATTTACACCTAACACAATTAAGAAATGAAGTAAATTAAATCAATAATAGTGATTAATTAAAATGAATGTGAATTGGGGGTTGACATGAAATCATGTGATAATTCTTCTAATTAATGTTGAAAGAGCCTAGAAGGCTAATGTTTATAATATTGTTGATATCTATGCCAACACATTGAAAAGGAAAAATGCATTATTTAAAAAAAAAACTTTGAGGCAACAAATGAGATTACAAATAGCCAATACACCAAATAAATAACTATAAATAATAATAATATGAATGAAACAAATGTCATGTGACCATGTGAGGAGAAAAGCTTGCTAATGTCCAAACATCATTTGTGCAACATTGGTATTGACGTTAGGGTGCAAATTCTTTAAGGTGTACCAAAATCTTGTCACAATGTCACCCTTTTCTATCTTTTTTACCTATTATTTTTTTTACCATGTAAAGATACATTTATGAATGATCATGATGGAATCTAAAACTGTAATAGTTTTAAATATAATCCTTTTGAAAATTTTGACAACTTTTGATTCATTATTTTTTATGGGGATCAAAATATAGGGTAAAAAAGGATTGCAGTAAAGACTAAGCCCTTTTTGTCCTGTCTAGTACACCCTAAAGGAATTTCACTCATTATGAATATGATAACTATCAAGATGATTTTCAATGTGCAAGCGAGCAATGACAAGTGACAACCAAATAAACCTAAGCCTAATTCCAACTACACATTAAAAAAATCTTGAATAAAGACCCAAAGTCAATCAAAGAAGTGTCCAAACACAATTTTAGCATATTTTATGGGTCATTTTGAGATTCCATTGTCGATTGTTTAATACAACTTAAGAGAATCAATTTGATATACCCATTATTTAATTATTTTCATATTTGACCATAAATGTAAAAAAAATTTGTGTACCTGAACAATGATGAAAATTACCATCCATCTTCAATCATTTTTCATCAACATGCCTTCACTTCATCACTTGACACCCATAGTTTCTTGTGCATTTTTAGAAATGACAATAGTAACACGACCTTGTTTTTTAGTCGTGCCTCAAATTGGTGTTACCATTTCCTAGTATTATTTTTTTACTATGCATAAATTTTGATACTTTCCATGGAGAATAGGTTTGCAAGATTGGCGCATGGAAGATATTATTGTAAGTAGGAGCATTCTTGATAGGTATTTTTATAGAACATAACTTTGTAAGATGGATCATGTGCTTTGAAAAACATATTATAATTTGAGCATGTGAGTGGAGTTTGCACAATTGTTAGTTTGAATAATAGAAGTGAACACATGATTGAGTGCACCAAAGTACTATCCCATGATAGTTTTCCATTTTTAAAACAAAGTAATCCACACGAAAATGATATAAAAATCTAATGGAATTTGAATGATAAAATAACAATCTACGTGAAATCAACCTTTTAATTTAAAAAGTGTTTTAGAGGATATTATCAAATTGTAATTTGGTTGTACTTTGGCCATAACACCAAATGTCTCAACAAACAATTTAATGCAACACATAGTGTTAGTAGCACCATACTTTGATTTTTTGAAAAAAATGAAAAATACCACCATCTAAGGCATCCATATGTATCGAAGTACATAAAAGTTGGGGTTTTGCAACTCATAGTAATTTGCGATAATTCATTAATTTTTTTAAAAAAATAAAAAATAGTCCATTGAAAGGAATACATAAAAATTTGATATTTTGAATTAAATGTTTAAAGATGAAATGTTCCAACAAATATCCTTAAGGGAAGTGTGTTATTGGATTTTTGAAAAATTCATAATCATTATTTGAAATAATTATTTTCAATTTAGAAATGCAAGGGGTTAATTTCTTCAAAAAATTCATTTGTCTTAACACTTACACCAAATTAGTTCAAAATTTCACATGCCTTAGGTCATGATCTTAAGAAATCATGTAAAAATAAAAGATTTGGATTTATTGAAATTAGGTGCATAAGTAAATGGAAAATTTAATAACTTGAAAAGCTTTTGAATAAACTTGGTTGAAAGCTCCAAATTGAGTACTCATTTAGGTAAATAAATTCAAATTTCATGTCAATATGGTACTAAATAAGGTTAAACCTTAGCACGTGCTTTTAACATCCTAATAATTCAATTTGAAGACAAAGTCACATTGGTGCTAGCTCCTTTTAAGTACTACAAGTATGTCCAAAACTTTTACTCTCAATCATGATTTCACTCATAGAGGAAAATGTCATGCAATGTTTGTGAAAGATACTTATGAATTTGAAATTACAATTTAGTTTAAATTAATGAATGGTAAACATTATTTTTAGTTAAATAATGTGGCTATTAAAAAAAATGATAGTATATCAACATCCTTGCTTTAAGCCCAACACAAAAGATGCAACATGAAGTTGATTTGTTGAATAAAATAGCCCAAGAAAAAGATACACATTGCATAGTGGAAAAGTGTCTAGTTGGTTGACCCAAGAAATTCAAAACAACATTGTAAGTAGAGTATGAATTTAACAAGAGTCAAATGAAGGACATTCAAAAACTAATTTATAAATGCACAGGTGTGGGACATATGTCAATTAGTTTCAATAGGGCTTGTGCCCACCCATTTTGGAAGCAATTAAGAAATAACGTGGTAACAAAATTGATGCCTACATGTCTTGTAAATTGCTTGTAAAAAACACTAGGACATGTCCTAGTGCTTAAGAAAAAACTTGGAAGAAGAAACATTTATGAATGATTTATAGAAATATTAGAAATAAATGCCAAGTATGTTGATGTAATTAAGTTAGGCACATAAAATTTCAAAATAAAAAGCAAAATTTTTCAGTTCTTGATATTGCCTTGTGCTAAAAGATTCTATGGTAACCACGTTGTGAAAAATGATAAAAGTGGGTTAGCCCTTAGCAACCTCCATTATCCAACCAATATTCCATGAAATTATGGAGTTTATGGCTCTTGATGTGGTTTGCAATGACAAACTTGGTGGATTTAAGCTTATTGAAAAGTGGGTCACTTGTCATATTCATGAAGCATTATAAGAATTGAACTTTTAGAATTAATATTATAGGCACTACCAAACTTCCATCAAATTGGAAAAAACAACATAGGTTCATGGCTTATTGTGTTGCCTATGTAACAAGGCCTATGACATTCCCCTTCCATTTCTTGTAAATAATGATCAAATGAACATATATTTGGTACCTACAACAAGAGAGTGTGGATGGGAAAATAAAGGTTCCAAATGAATTCATGTACTTGGCATGTAGGACAAAACATGAATGCCTATGGTAGTATTTTCATTTGTAACACAAGTACACTCTCAAGCCATTATACATTGTATTTATAGGCATTACAACAAGAACATTGCCACCAAACAAGAAAAATAAAAATCTATGTTTACATTATAGATAAGTGGGATCTCATCTAGTGAAAATCAATGATCAAATTTTCAAACTAATGTTTTGTGGAATATGTTATGGTTCCCTACCACCAAGCTAAGATCAAACTATTTGGTTTGTAAACACATCATAACATGGTCTAATTGTTTATATATTTTTGGAGTGTACACAAAAGTATTTTTTAAAAAAATTGGACAAAAGATAAACATTCAAATATCTTGGTAGTATTTGTGTTAACAAGCTATAACAATGTTTTACAACTAGGAGATGTTATATGACATTGCCCACTCAAGCATGTGTTCAACATGGAATTCAATAATTGGACAATAGGGTCATCAAGGAAAAAATTGAAGATGGAAAAAATCCAACAATTGACCTCAAAATGAGTAATTTGAAGCCATACATACAACAATGGTTACATAATGAAGACATAAAGAAACAATCATTTTGAAAGGGTGGGAAAAAACAAGATGTATTAAAATTTACAACAACAAAATCATGGAGGCAATTAAAATAAACTATTAGGGCAAAAGCACATTAGGGTGTCACAATTTTGTGAGATTAGAGTACCTTTTGAAAGTTTTTTTTAAGTGTGGTTGAAAATTGGTCTAAAATATGAATATTTAGATGATATTGAAAGTAACAGTTTTTTCCATTTCCAATTTCAAATCATGATGCTATAAGACATATAAAAAATATCACAATTTTTTAAAAATATTTTTTTAAATGCTTAAAAGGGCTTTTAAAATAATTACAATTTTTGGGATTTTAAAAAGTCCATAACATAATAAATATTAAAATCACATTCCATTCATTCAATGGATCTTTAGTTTTTTAAACATAATTTATTCAATATCCCAAAGTTTCAAACACATAAAATTGACACATTGTAAAATAAAAGTCCATATCCATAAGTTTTACATGTATGACAAAAAGTGTGGGCAAAATTCAAAAGTCCATTACTTATTGGCTATCCATGATTTTGATTTGATTTTTTCATTTTGATTATGATAGCTTCAGATAAGTGAGTCCCTTTTTAATTATATTGATGAATTTTATTTTATTTATTTTCTTATATTTAAGAAACATAGGAAAATTACCATTGTGATGTCCATATATAATCACTATAGTGTGCAAACACCCATTAGTTCTATGTTTATAACAACACTTGACATTGAAGAAAACATAATTCAATTGATGAACCCTACATTGATTTAGTAAAGACAACATTATTTGTCATGAAATTTTATGTAAACAAAAAATTCCACATCGACATCAAGTCCAACAATTCTACTTTCTTCAAATGTAGGTGGTGGAAGATAGAAATTACAAGCTTTAGTTAGAAAGCAAGAGTCATAGACATTTGAGTTTTGGGTTTGCTTTTGATTTAATGTGTAAAACTTGTCCCTATGATGTTTTGTATAAAAAAAATTATTCTTTCCTTTTCAAAATGGGGTTTTAATATCAAATGTAGTGTTGAAAATTTGTGTCATTACTCAAAATTGTGAAATGCAGAAGTAAAACCCATGTCCATATTAGTGTTGGGTGGTTTTTGAATGCCCATTCATTTTCGACTTGGTTTTCAACCCAATTCTTAGAATGAAAACAAGTTGGCACCTTCACATGTGAAAACTAACTTCAAGTTCTCACATGAATGAAAACTGATCATGAGAACATGTTCCAATTTTAAATATATATTTTCTGGAGAATCAGATAGGTTTTCCCATAGAGGTTACATTCAATTATTAAAAACCTTATGCCGGTTGTTGTTCTTCTCACATGGTGTTGATGCTCTTCTTGTGTGGTGAAATAATTAAATTACTAACTAATTAATTATTAAAACATATTTTATTTAAGTAACTGAGTTGTGAAAACATGTGAAAATGGATTGTTGTTTTGTATGCAAGAACTACCATATCTAAGAACTAAATAAATCTAAAAAAATTAAAAATCTTGATACCTTGGTTGGTTCTAGCTCACTAACCCAAAATTAAATTAAATTAAAGAATCGATCAAGTTTTCACAACATCATGTAGAATTGGAATCGGTCTGTTTTCACAAAAAAATGAGCATTGCCCAACATTGGTCCATACCCTCGCATATTGTGCATTTCATATTTGTTGAACCTCAATTACATTTGTTCCATTGTTGGAATGTCAATACAAGCAAGTGAATTGCAAAAGGAGGATTAATGTGAGATTTATTTGGTGATTCTTCACAATTTTATGCACTTGTTGAATATGAAAAAATGAAGGAAACATTCAAAAGGAAAGTGATAAGGAGTTTTGTGCAAATTGCAAGGTTTTTTTATCTTTTGACAATTTGTTTTAATGGATCTAAAATGGATATACAAGAATGACAAAATATGTTATGATGGATAAATTCATTCATCATTGATGAAAAATGAATATTCTTGTATGAACTTTGTCCATGACTATTGTATGATATGTCATTCCTTGAAGTTCATTACAATTCATTATACATATTTCTTGATTAATGTTCATGTGACATCCATGACAATTGAAGGACCTTGGTTTCAAAATATGTTTAAAAACTCTAAAAATATTTGGATTTGAGAAGAGGGGAAACTCTAGTCTAGGTAGGAGGGCAATGTGGAGAAACAAGAAGTTAGAATCCCACAATCCTCTTGGACCTTACCTTGACATCTTTCAACAAATCTTGATCGAAGGATGATGTGAAAAAAGGGTTTTGGACTACCCCATAATGCTTCAATGTCTTCCAAAAAGATGCCAAACATAACAAAAGGAATAAATTTGATAAGAAATCTTGGGGAAGACCAAATACACTAGTTGATGCAATAACAAGCTTGTTCCTTTTGTTTAAGAATCATATGTTGACCAAACTCAAAGAGAAGATCCAAAATCTAATAGATGAAAATATACATAAGAGGATTTAGATGTTGTAGACTGAAAGGCCTAAAGTCAATTAAGGAAAATGAAGGCTTCACAAATTGATCAAAAATATTTTCTTCACATTCAAGGCTTTTGGGTTTTAAAATCCAAAAAAAATTGAACTATCAGTTGAATGATATATTCAGTGTTTTGTAAAATTCTACTTATCCATAGGGATTGGCTTTAGAAGGAAAAAATGAATTTGTGGGCAGTGAAGAGTACAATCAAGGTTAGTGAATTTATTAAATAAAAGGTCAAACAAATAACAAAAAAAAATTGATTTAAAGTTTATTGGGTTTACAACAGAATTAATGGTGGTGAGTTGAACAATTTCTTGAATGACATGAGATGATAACGCTTTCCTTTTTAATCATTGCATTTCATTCTTTAGTCATCACACACTTATGATCTTCCAAAACAACAAATGCACTTGACATTTGGTAAAACTAATTTGTGGTTGGATTGGAAATTCTGCACTTTTAATCTATTTTGGCGATATATCGCCAGTAAGAAAAAAGCTGCTCAATATACGATCTTGCAGATTAGACTTAGATGCAGAAAACACTAAATGTGCCAGTTTGGCTCAGCAAAATGGTTTAGGCCGATGAGTTTTGTGGAATATGCTGAGGTTGGTAAAAGGCACACCAAATTTGTGTACCTGCCAAAGAAGTCTATAATAAATGTGATATGACTGCCTGCTCCCTGTTTCTAATTACCCAATCATAATAATTGGTCCAGGTGGTTTGCTATTAGTAGTTTGCCACCTATTTGCAGTCCTAGTTTTGCTTTTATGGGTGGGGTTGCAAAAAAGTAAATAAATACACTTAGATGTGAACTAAATTTGCAGGGTCACATACAGAGAGGGCTGTGGGGTTGTGCTCTTAGCAGAAAGCAAAGTAACCCAAGAAAAAGTAAATAAATACACTTAGATGTGAACCAAATTTGCAGGGTCACATACAGAGGACTGTGAGGTGTGCTCTTAGCAGAAATCAAAGTAACCGAAGAGCATATTACAGCATACACCACAATTGAAAGAAAGTTTTTTCGAACATATGCACTCTGATTTTACCATGCATACAAGACCAATGACAATTCATGTACATCAACATGACAAATGCTACTGTATCTGCATGGCAGGTTTAACAAGAAAAAAAATTAAAAAAGATTTTTTTTTAAATAGCGAAAATGAGAATAAAAAGGTTGAATGTTGAACTTTTATATTTGGAAAAACAAAATCATTTAAGGAAAGAAACATCATTGTATAATGCATTCTGACAATGTCCATGATTCACGGCCCACATGACCAGTGCGTGACTTATGTAGCCAAAGTGGCTATCACCTATATGAAGATGTAAAAAAAGTGATTAGGAAGATTTAACTAAATCCTCATACAAGCGACATATGAATTATAAGTTCATTCAGTCATTTTTCTAAAATTCTCCCTGCACACTCAAAACAGGAAAACACTGCCTTCAACAGAAAATAAAATAAAATAAAAAAATTCCAAAAAATAAAATGTGAATCTGAATATATTAAAATTTTGCAGGACAAAGCTTAATTTTAAAATAAATAAATAAATACAAATTTCAACATGAATGACCCTCCTATGTGGGTATGGTAATATAGACATTTCAATCCATAAGAGAGTTTTAGGATTCAGGAAGAAAATATGTAGTAGTCTGAGTACATTGTTGAATATCCTTGTCCCAACTCGCTGATTAGCAGTGTAGTAGCTACTGTTCATTCCTCTGTATACACCTAGGAGAACAATCCCATGCATCTAGAGTTGTCAGCAGATGGTAATCCTCAAAATTTGCAGGTAGTCTTAATCATCCAACTAATCCTATGAATCTACTTATCTGCTTTACTGCAAGCTAAGCAACTATAGGAAATCCCCTTTATAATCGCACCTATTTTAGTCACCTTCTTGTTTGTGTTACATTTTTTTTTGGTAAGCCATCCATTTTAGTAAGAAATGTCATTCTTTAGAACCACTATCACACTCATTAGGAGCACAAAATATTTTCAAAGCTTTTTTTTATAAATGTGATTATAATGGGGAAATCTAAGGCAAATATTCAGGTTTTGTAAATTGTAGTTTCATTTGGCAATGTTAATGTTGCTTTGTGTTCAAGTTGTGCAAACTAACAACAATGAATGTAGTTGAAGAGAAAAAAAAATGTTTTTTTCATAAAACAAATGTTTAGTGCAAACAAGCAAAAAATATGCAATCTTGCTAAGAAAACAAAAAATTCTAATTAATAAAATCTAGTTAATAAGATACACAAGCTAATAGTTAAAGTGCTCAAACTCAATGTAAATCATCACATTAAAATAGGTAGAAATCACAACTTTCTTCAAGTTTAATAATGCATTCTAGAACTTAGAATAACCCATGTAGAAAATTTAAACAATTGGCACTTTTATTCTAGCATAAATCAATTGTTTTGTAAGGTTTTTTTTTGCCTATAGTCATAATCTTGTAAGAGTTTGTTTGGAATGTGACTATACATGTTTAAATCACAATTCGTTAGTGTCATAAAAAAAAGTGGTCACCAAGGGTGTGATTATAAAGGGGGTTTTATTGTAATCCTCGTTTTCTTTCCCTTGCTTTGGAGTTGAATGTGTGGACAAGCTTTGTTGCTCTTGCCTTTGTCCTTGAGTGCCATTTGCTTATTGCCATTGCACATGCAATGTCCACAAAACGGATAGGGTTTAGAGCACTAAATGGATGGATGGATGGATGTACTTTCCATTGATTTATCCATCCATTTACATGCACTTTGGTCACAATGCTTTGTGATTAATTGAAAGTTTTAAAATTAATTAATTAATTTTTTTAATAAATATATATGTGTTTTATTTGGAGCTTTGGGTTTAGGGTTGGCCAATTTTTGAGGATTTTTGGGCTTTTGGGTTTGGGTTGGTTGGATTTTCTTTTAGGTTTTTGGTTAGTTTTTTTTTTTAGGTTGGTCACCTAGATTTTATTTTTCTTTATTTTATTGATATCTTAATTTTCTAGGTTGGATTAATTAGTTAGTTAGTTTTTTATAGGGGAATTTTTTCTTGATTTCATGTATTAGTGGAATTTTCAAGTGCATCAATGAAGTGTGATAAACTATTAGTGGATCTTCAAGGAGTGTCACAATGCATGTAGGAATGCCAATGGAACATTTAGGAGCATCAACATAACATCATAGAACATTGTCATTTGACTATTCATAGATCTTATTGATGTTGGAGACTTGCATTTTGAAGGTTGTTTAAGGACATAGGACAAGGGGCTCATTTTTGTTTCTCTTTTAATGATTTGCCCTTATGTGGTAAACATTTTGGGGCCTTTTTCTTTTCCAACATATGGTGTGTGGGTGTTAGTTTATTCAATGAAGGTTCCTTCCCCTATAGGAGATGTGTCCTGGGTAAGTCTACAATATAATGAACCACTACAAGTGTAACCATTTTTGGATAATATACTTGTCAATTTAAATAACTTCATTTAAGATTGAATGTTTTTCATTTACATATTGTGATGTTAATATACATTCAAGAATAACAGATAAAAAATGAGTCAATTATATCAACATTTGAAAGCGAAAAATGATTAATTAAACACTTGGAACCAATTTGAGGTCTTAAGTAAGTCACATAAGAGTTATCAAAATAATCAAAATCTTTTTGGAAATTTTTCATATTCATGTAGATTGATAATTATGAACGTTACATGGTTTTGGATCATCATTGGAATTGATATATAAATAAATTATAAAGCTTACAATCTACAATTTTCTTTCCAATAAATCTTGGATAAACATAAAAATCAGTTGTAAAATTCAAAAAAACTAAATTTTATTATAAAAATATATTGTACAAGTCAAATATGTGATTAACCATATTTTTTTTGCAATGGTTGCATGCCATTTCAATTTCCAATTTCAAGTCCTTGTTTTTTTAAAAAGGACAAAGGAGTTGGGTTTGATTCATTTTATTGTGGACATACCTTCCTTCTTTTCCTTCACTTGTGCCTTTATAGAGGCCCTTCAACCTATTGCCCTTTCATAAGGTCTTCATTATGTAATTTTGGCCCTTCCTTCTTTCCCTTGTGTCATGTTGATTTTTATTTTGATTTCGTCATGTTCGGTTAGGGTGTTTTAAACATGTGGGTTGACCATACCTTCGTTGCATGTTTTGGCTTGGCACACCATCAAGGACGGTGTTAGGTTTTTTAGGTTGGTTCTTTGGGTGCCAATGATGTTGTTTCATCCTTTTAGGCCCCTTCCCCTTTCTAGTAGCTTGGGCATGCATGGATATTAAGTTTAGATCCCCTTGGAGCATTTTTGTTAGGGTTCTTTAGGCTTCAATTGTATTTGTAAATCCCAATTGTTTTGAAGTGAAAGGTGTAATCAGTCTTTAAATTTCTCTTAAATTGCATATTGTGAGACGTGAGTGATGTTGCTGCATGGCATCTTTTAAAATTTTTCCTTTAATGGTGCCTTCTTCTACTTGTTCAACAGAAGAATGCTAGACATATGGAGATTAGGATGTTGTGACGTGTAGTGTCGTGACGTATGGTGTCGTAAGGGTGTAAATCCATAGTAAATTTTACTAAACAAAAAGACTAAAACCAATCAAAGGTAGAAACTAATCAACCAAAAAGGATTGCACACACACATATATACAATGCACACGAGGAGGCTGAAATGAAATTCTCATGTATAATTAAGTTGCAAAGAAGGAAAAAAATGTAATGTATGTAAACGGTGGCCGTGTAATGGCCACTGTGAGCTTCTAGAAATCCTATCTGAGAAACTTTTTGACTATGGAAGAAGTTTTCCTTAACAAAGGAATTCTAGAAAAACTAAAAGGAGAAGGGAAAGGCTTGGCTTTTTATACAATCGTTAATAAGCTGAAACCCCAAGCACCTAATAGTGTATAGTCACCCAATAACGTACAATAACCCTAGAAATGTACATTAACCCTAAAAGACATGATGGGCATGCCCGTAACTGGCCGTCATGCATGAGGCCATGCATAGGGGCATGATAGCTGTCGTGACGTACGGTGTCGTAAGGGTGCAAATCCATAGTAAACTTTACTAAACAAAAAGACAAAAACCAGTCAAAGGTAGAAATTAATCAACCAAAAAGGAATGCATGCATGTATATATAAAATGCACAAGAGGAGGTTAAGATGAAATTTTCATGTATACCCCCCAAACTTGAACCAGGAAAAGTGTGGCATGGTTCGAGTAGAAATCAAGGTGATGCAAGAGAACATGATGAATAGTACCAAATGCCGGTGGGAACTTGAGTGAGTTTTGGCTTGAGGCATAATAGATGGTATCCACCATTACAATTATTGCAAAGTATCATCTGATCAACATTGTCTGTCCTTTGACATACTTCACATGGATAGTCAAGTGGAGGAATCCAAGTTGACGTGATGATGGTAGGATCTAAGTTCAATAAGTGGCAGGGGGCACAAATTTTGGAATGATCCCCAATTGTGCATTCGTTAGCTCCTTGCAACTCCAACACACCTGAAGGCTTGATCGCCTTAATCCTCAAGATAATGTGATTAGAAAAAGTGTCTAGAGTATCATTAGGTTATCACTAGAGATACACAAAGTCACTAACATCAAATTGTCTCACCTTAAGTTTGTAACTGCCACTTCCTATGTGCATAATGTAAGGTGTCTCGATGTTGTGCAATGGACAAATTCTCCATGGCCATGGGCATACCTCCTATATAAAGCAACCTTTTCTGTGATAACCTTAGCCCAAGTGGTTGGGGAGTCCAAATCCATAACTTGGTTTATTTGAGCAATAATGGAAGAGGGTGGAATAGGATGTTTCCCAAAAAGTAGAAAGTAAGGAGAAAAATGATACAAAGAGGCGTGTTTGGACATCCTGTAACCCATGGCAATGTAAGGTAGGGCCAAGGCCCAATCCTCTTTGTTCCTAGAGAGGTAAATCTTCCAAAGTCCCTTCTTACATGTTTGAACCATCTTTTTTGCAAGGCCATCAGCTTGGGGATGATCCTTTGAAGTTTGGAGATGATCAATGAGAGCTTAGACAAGTAGGTCTTGGAATTCTCCTTTGAATTTTGCTCCTTGATTAGTAAGGCACTCAAAACAAGCCCCAAACCTACCTAGGACATGTTGTAAGAAAACCTAGCTGGTGCTATGTGATGACTTGTCCGGTAGTGCAACAAGTTCAACCCACTTTGAAAAATGCTTAATCATAATCATGATGTAGATATTACCCCTAGAGGTCTGTGGTAACTCTCTAGCTAAATCACATGACCAACGATAGAACATGCCTTGAATAGGGAGTGGAGAAAGCGTGAGCTATCGAGAGGGGAAGGAAGTTCTCACTCTATCACATTGTTCACACCTAGTAATGACGTCTCGGACTTGAGCATACATACCTCTCCAATGGTAATGAGGAGCGAGAAGGTTATAAGTACGTTTGATTCCAAAGTGTCCAAGCTCCAAGTGTACCTTCTGAATAAGACTAGGTCGTTCATGTGGTGGAGGAACCATTCTGGCGCCTTATGGTAAGCATCGGATGAAATGATTGTCCCTCCATGAATAGTGTTTGGATCGTTGTTGTATGCGATCCCATTGATTTGATGTAACTTGGGGAAGGTATTCCCCATGTTGAAGAAACTTTAGGGTGTCCAAGTCCTCCCATATATCCACAATGGGTTACTCAACCAGGTTACATTGCAATAATGTAAGATAACTAAATGCATAAAATACATGTGTTGTTGGAATTTGGTCGAAGTCTTGCTTGGCTTCTGAGAAATCTTCAAAGGTAGTGAGGGGTCTCCACGACATGGTGTTCGCATTCTAATGTGTAATACCAGGTCGGTGAATAACCTTGAATTCATACTCTTGAAATATAAGCACCCAACGAGTTAACTTACTAGTAAGCTTATCGTTGGTCATTAACCACTTGATAGGTTGGTGGTCGATATACAAAGTGAAGTTGGTGCCATATAGATAGGGCTTGAAATGTATGATGGCCCATACAACAACAAGACATTTCCCTTCGTATGAAGAATAGTTGCTCTTTGCCTTATTATTGTTTCAGGATGCATAGGCGATAACATATTCCTTGCCTTCCTCATCAAGTTGGCCAAGAATGTCGCAACCCCACTTTGGGCAAGTGTGAGGACGAGACTCACACTCCCAAAAGTGGGAACTTGGAGCCCTCTGGGACTCCCGCAACTTCAGAGCTCGACAACAGAGGGCAAAACACCTTGCCTTGAGGTGTTCTTTATACCATTGGAAAGGTCTTGAAGTTTAGATGTCGAAAATGGCCTTGCATGAGCCATTTGGACATCTGAAACACAAGTTATAGGCAAAAGAAGGGCCGGGAGTCAAACTGCTAGTTTGACTCCCGACCACTAAAAGTTGGGAATCGGCTTGATTCCGACGTCTGCAGGAGGAGTGCAACATGGCGTTGGAGAGCTCTCGAAGAGAGCTAAAAGATTGCTTCAGACCTCATTCCAATTGGAGGTCTGAGCAAGAAGTTATGGATGCCCAAAGTCCCAAGAGTCCAACCCGGGACAGTTTTGGGACTCCTCCTTGGGATTCCCGGGAAAAAGTGCCATTCGGATGTAGCCTCCGTGGAGAGCTGTAGAGAATACTATATGGGGGAAGGTGGTGGCTTTCCACGAGTCCGGGCCGTGGTCAGTCAAGTGAGTCCAAGGTCGCCCGTGGCTTGTCCCAACACCAAAAGGGTGCAAAATGAGTTCTAACCAACTTGTCATTGGTTTTGGATACAGGACCGAGTAAATAAGTAGTTTGTCCCTTTTCCCAATCTATCCCGGAGCCTCAGCACACCCCTCTACCCCTTTTAGTGCTAAGTGCTGGGAGCAGACCCTGAAGTCCCCAAACTTTCGCATTCTTGAAACTAGGCCACCTTGGGCCTAGCTTGGGACTTGGGGTTGCATTAAAGAATAGCACCAATACCAAGAGCATTCCAATTGGTGTGTAGAATGAAGAGCTTGCTGAAATTAGGCTCTTCAAAATGGGGAACTTTGAAAGCTTTTCCTTGAGTGTGTTTAAAGCTTCTTCACTCCGTGTCCAAGCAACATCCTTCTTTAACAATGCATAGAGAGGATGAGTATTAATATTAAAGTCTTGGACATAAATCCTGTAGTAATTACATAGTCCGATGATGCTTTTCAAAATGTGAACATCAATAGGATTAGGCATCTCCAAAATGGCTACTACTTTGGCCCAATGAGCCATAATACCATTTGGCAAGATTTTGTGTCCAAGGTAAACTACTGAGGTGACAACAAACTCACACTTTTTAGGATGGATCTTCATATTAACTTTGTGGAGCCTTTTGAATAACTCTTCAAGATGAGCCAAATGTTGTAGGTGTCTCTTGCTGTGCACTAGGGCGTCATTTATGTAGCATTTCAAGAAATCTGCCCCTTCAAGAACATGGTCCATGATTTGTTGAAAGAAAACATGTGCATTTTTCAATTCAAAAGGCATCACAAGCCATTCCCATAACTTGTTACTTCCATGGAATGTCGTTTTCTTGTATTCCTTCACAACGAGCACAATTTGGTTGAAGCCTTGCCTCAGATCCACAATTGTGAAGATGTTTGAGTCTCCAATGCTATCAAACAATTCTTCAGGGATGGGCATGGGGTATCTATCCTAAGGTGTAACTAGGTTCAAAGGCCTATAATCCCTGCACATCCTTTTCTCAGTCCATAATCTAGCTGAATCCTTCTTTATTGGCATTATTGTAGTGGTTGCAAAATCAGAATTTAATGGCTGAATGAGACCAACATCATGGAGCTCTTTGCATCTTTCATCTACTAGTTCCCATTCATGCTTGTTCAACCTATGCCTCCTTCGATAGATGGGTGTCTCATATGTAAGGTCTATAAAAAATTGCATGGTTTTACACCTACCTAAGTCTTTCATTGAGAATGCGAACACATTTTCATACTTAATTAACAAGTTTGTGACTTGCTCTCTCTCCTTCTTGGTGAGTTGGTTCCCCATAACGAAAGGGTAGTTGGAAACACATGAAATGGAGTTGGAAAATGTGTTTGAAGAACCTGATGTATTGGGTTTTCCACTATCCAACTACGCAGATTTGTAGAAAGTTGTAATTGTTTATCCAGAAGCTAATGTACTTCCAAGTGTATCAGAAATAACTTGATTCAAATTATATGGTACCTCCTCCCCCCAAAGACAAAGAGTGAAATGGAGAATGTTGAAGATAGGCAACTATATTTGGTCGGGGTGCCATGTAGTCGCATCGCCAAAACTGCAAGTTGATTAGATTAGTGTTGGTGTTGTGTACATTTGAAAGAGTACACATGTTACCAACAACCATCTAAGGGAGTTCATGTCCATGCTTCTCCCCAATAGAGCTTTACGTTCTAATTTAGTCACCTTGGTGTGACTAGTAGTGCCAGTTTGGAACCCCATAGCCCTTTTTTTTTCTTCTAGGCTTGGTGCATCCCAAGTGGCTGAAGCATGATGATACACCAAACCAAGTCCATCTCCTTGAAAAGCATGTGCTATTGGGAAGGAGACAAAGGTGGGCCAAACACCTTTTGGTTTTCCTATTGTGTTCGCAGGAAACCAAAGAGGTTTTTCTTGCCTTGTAACTAGTTGGCAGGAGTTTTGATCATCCGATATGTGAGAAAATTGAAGGTTGGAGTCTCTTATTGACGCGCTCCCAAGCTCTTTGTTAGCCTCAAATGTGAGTCTAAACTGAAAACAACGAAAAAGTCAAGAGTTGGGGCACGCTCCTTGGCTCACAACACTTTAGAGGGGTAGAGGGGTGTGTTGGAGCTCCGATATGGGACTAGGAAGATTGATAAATGCTTATTCACTCATATGGACATGCACAAAACTAAGCAATAAGTTGGTTAGTGCATTGTTGGAGCACTTTTGGTGCTAAGACGAGCCACGGGCAACTCATACTCACAAGACTCACCACGGCCCGGGCTTGGGGGAAGCCACCACCTTCCCCTTTATAGTATACTCTGCACCTCTCCACGGGGCCTACATCCAAATGGCTTTTCTCTCCCGCGACTCCCGAGTGGGAGTCCCGAAATTGCGCCAACTGAGACTCCCGCGACTTTGGAGCCCCATAACTTTGCGAGAAAACCTCAGATCGAAGTGTAGTCTGAAGCAAAGTTGTAGCTCTCGTTGAGAGCTTTCCAACGATATATCATACGTTGTGTGAAGCGAAGTAAATTGGGTCGATTCTTGACTTTTTCTGGTCGGGAGTCAAATTGGTAGTTTGACTCCCGACCCTTCTTTTGGCCATAACTTGTGTTTTAGGTGTCCAAATGAGCAATGCGAGCCCATTTTAGACATCTACGTTCCAAAAGATTTCCAATGATATAAAAAACGCTACAAGCTATTGAGTTTTGACCCCTCAAATCGCTCTTTGAATTTTTGGGAGTCCACTGGGATTCCATTTCCCAAAGTGGGAGTTGCCTTGGGAGTGTGAGGGTTCACTCCCTCACACTTTCTTACACTCCCGGGAGTATGTGATGTGACTCCCGGGCTTCCTCTTAGCTCGCACCCTTGCAACCCTTTTGCCTTGGTCGCGAGCCCAAAGGCTAGGGTTGTGACAATTACCTTTGGTGAGAAAAGCATGAGTTTAAGGTTGAGGTGCCTTGGCTTTTAGTTGAGGGGCAGTGGAAGATACTAATAGATTTTACTGTATTAATCGGAGTTGCTTCCATTTCGGGAACTTGGCAAAATAGACAGCTTCCTGATGTCCCTCTTTCCTACAATAATCACACAAGAGATCTTCGAAAGGGATGTTGCATTCACTAGCTTTGTGGGTAGGATTGCCATAGTAGTTACAAGAAGGTAAGATGGGTGCAACCAAGTGCACCCCTTTAGCCTTTGAAGAATGTGATGATCTGGTTGGTGTAGCTAGTGGAGGTTTCAGCCTTGAACGTGACGGAGGCCTCATAGTATTGGCCTCATAATGTGCATGAGCTAGTTCCAACTTTTCATAAATGTTATACACATGTAGCAAAGTGCATCATTGGTGGGAGGAATGTTTGCAGTAGCAACAATGAATTGTTGAGGAGAAAGGTTTATTGAAATAGGTATCAGATCTGGATTATTGGGCACATTCCCATGATGTGTAATGGCAAGTTGTAGTGCAACTTGAGAGGTGGTGGCGAGGGCTATGGCATAAGCTGGATTAAGGATTTTAATGACGCCCAAAATCCTCGGAGAATGTTGCTCGTAAACATCTAATGCCTCATAGTGCACATAACGAGTTAGTTGTTTGAATGCAAATGCCTCAGTGTAATTAGTGCCATACTTGAGTTCCAATTCACAAACCACAATCAAGAAAGTTGTCTTGAATTCCTTCAAAGAAATAGTATTTGGCCTTTCGTTGAACTTCTCAATTCTTCCAGAGGACCTACTAACCTTCATGGTGTATATTGGTGTTGAGGTCATAATTCGCAGCGAAATATACGGTGCTGGTGTGAAAGCAGGTGCAACAACAAGTGTACCCCACTGAGTAACCCCTCCAAATGGACTCAGATGTATCGTTGATGTAATGTAACTTGAACTTGAATTCTTGGTAGGAGTTATACTGGATAACTGTGGCGCTAAAGATGCTTGATGGTATTGTTGTGAAGATCGTGAGCTCAAACAAACCGGTTCAAAGGATTGTCTATTACTTTGTAACTGATACCTGGGCTTTTGCTGAGCGATAGTGCTTTCATCATTCGAGGACATGGTGTTGTCCCATGCCCCAAAATTTCCAAACAATACAAAACATTAGCTACAAAGTTTTACCATAATGTACGGTTGAAAAACTACGGTGCGTCGATGAACTTTTCAATGGATGTATTTGAATGAATGTTGATGGATGGAAACAAATAGACAGATGGCAACAGATGTTGGACGAAACGATGACGGATGTTGAACATAATATAATTGCCTTTGGATGGAATAGTGACAGATGTTAAATAGAATGGAACTTCCCTCGGACGGGACATTTGTCGGACGAAACAAAATTGCCATCAAACGAAAGTCGAAAGGATGTCCGATGAAAGTCAGATGGACGTTGATTATGATGTCAACAAGACATCAACTACATTAGCCAACAGTGTGACATCTAATGATGCGACGACTGACAATTGTGGCGACGCTACAACGTGAGCTTTGCAACGATGGTGAACATTAATGCGATAGACATCACACTGCAGCTCGCAGCATTATAGCTAACGGCATTACAGCTTGTGGGGTTGTAGTTCGCGATGTTGAAGCTTGTGGTGTTGGAGTTCACAGCATTGCAATTCGCGATGTTGCAATTCATGGTGCTGTAGTTTGTGGTGCTATAGTTCATGGTGGTGCGGCTCGTGGCGTTGCAATTCACGGCGTTGAAACTCACAACGTTGCAGCTCATGGTGTTGCAGCTCAAGGTGTTGGAGCTCACAGTGTTGCGGCTCGTGGCGTTGCAATTCACGGCGTTGCAACTCATAACGTTGCAGCTCATGGTGTTGCAGCTCAAGGTGTTGGAGCTCACAGTGTTGTAGCTCATGGTGGTGAGTTACAATTTTTTTTTGAGATGCTTACTTCACGCTACACCCAGCTGCAAGCGTCTCTGCCGCCACATGAGAGAGAGAACATGTTTGTACGTGAGAGAGGGAACGTGTTTTTGTGAGAAAGAGAGCGCAAAGAAAGAGCGTCTTTTAATGCGAGAAAGAGAGTGAGAGAGAGATAAAGAACTTCTCCGAGATATGTCACTCACGTCAATCTTAGTTTTGTTGATTAGTAGAAGCTCTTTTCGGCAGTAGCAACATTCGCAACAACACCAACAACAACACTGGCAACAATAACAAAAACAACAACAACAATAGAAACAACAACACTGGCAGTAACACCAGCAATAACAACAAAAGAAACTCAATAACTCAAAGAGAAAAGAAATCTATCACTTTCAACATTAAGTAACCGAAAAGAGTTTTTTTAAAATTAAGTTGCAAAGAAAGAAAAAACATGTAATGTATGTAAATGGTGGCCTGGTAATGGCCACCATGAGCATCTAGAAATCCTATATGAATATGGAAGAAACTCTTTGACTATGGAGGAAGCTTTTGCTAACAAAGGAATTTTAAAAAAACTAAAAGGAGAAGCGACAGGCTTGGCCTTTTATACAGTCGTTAACAAGTTGAAACCCTAAGCACCTAATAGCGTATAGTCACTTAAAAACATACAATAACCCTACAAACGTACATTAACCTTAAAAGGCATGATGGGCATGCTGGTAATCTGCCGTCATGCATGAGGCCATGCATACATGCATGACAAGGATCTAGTTACGAAGGTTTTTTTAAAATGATTAAAAAGATCTTCAAGCTAAACATTTGTTACGTGCATAGGCCTTAACATTTGCTTTATTTTTGGTCCCCCCCATTCAAATGGTGCCTTTATTTTAAATGCCCAAAGTTTTCATCAAAGTTAAATTTAAAAGTAAACAAGGGAATATGTTTGTTTTGTGAAGGCTTTCAACCCCTTTGCCCTAACTTCAACCTTTTCAGAAACTATTGTTGTTTTGAAGATTATTCTTCTTTCGAATTCATCTTTACCATGCTCAAATTCTTTGATGGAATTCTAGCTCAAAGTATATTTATATATATTTTTAAATGTTTTTAAGTCAACATTATTCTATTCAATTCACCTTTTAATTAGAAGCATGGTATTTGAGAATGTCGCAACCCTAGCCTTAGGCTTGTGACCAAGGTAAAGGGCTTGCAAGGTTGCAGGCCAAGAGGAAGCCCGGGAATGAAGCAAAGTGTGAGGGAATGAACCTTCACACTCCCAAGGGAACTTCCACTTTGGGAGTTTGGAGTCTCGGTGGACTCCTGAATCTTCAAAGAGTGATTGCAAGAGTCAAAACCTAATGGATTAAAAAATTCTTTATACCATTGCAAATTTATTAAAATTTAGATGTCTAAAATGAGCTCATATGACCCATTTGGACATGTAAAACACAAGTTATGGCCAAAAGAAAGGCCAGGAGTCAAATTGGCAATTTGATTCCCGACCACTAAAAGTTGGAAACCAACCCGATTTCCTTGCATGTAGGTGGCATGCGACACACCGTTGAAAAGCTCTTGACGAAGGCTACAACGTTGCTTTAGACTTCATTTCAATTGGAAGTTTACACGCAAAGTTATGGGGCCTCAAAGTCGTAAGAGTCCCAACTTTGGAAATTTCGGGACTCGCATTTGGGAGTTTCAGGATTCGCATTTGGGAGTCCCGGAATAAAATGATATTTGGATGTGGGCCTCATGGAGAGGTACAAAGTATACTATAAAGGGGAAGGTGGTGGCTTCCCCCAAGTCCGAGCCATGGTGAATTTTGTGAATCCGAAGTTGTTTGTGGCTCGTCCTAACACCAAAAATGCTTCAACTATGCACTAACCAACTTGTTGTTTGGTTTTGTGTAGGTTTGTGTGAATGATTAAGTGTTTGTCATTCTTCCTAGTCCCATCTCAGAGCTCCAGCATGCCCCTCTACCCTTAAAGTGTTGCGAGCCAAGGAGCATGCCCAATTTCTTACTTTTTTGTTATCTTCACTTCAAACTCACATTTGAATCCATTAAGGAGCTTGGGAGTGCGTCAAAACACCTTTGAAATTTACTCAATCTAGAAGATTTGATTAGTGCTTTTCTTAATTATTCCTGGTATGTTCTTATGTTGTTGCAAGGCATATCCTTAGGGGTATAATTAAGGCCTTTGGTGCTTTGAGGTTGTTAGTTTTGGCCAAGCCTTCTAGTGGCATTCAATTAGTTATAATAAATGAGGTTCTATATTGATTGTGAGCATGACCCTTTACTTGCGATGCATTTTTAACCCATTTATCCCCCACAAGTTTGAGCTTGTAATCAAAGTAGGTTGTGAAGTAGTGGGGCATAATATTCGAAGAACTTTAGATGTTCATCATGATTAGGTGGTGTTATAAGTAGACATTGTAAATGTTAAAAACATTATTTCCCATAGGGTGTTATTCCAAGAGTTGTGTGCTATAAGTGGGAAATTGTTTCAATTCATACCTTTTGTATGTTTTTTTTTATGCCCCATAATTCCATCATTTTTTTAGTGACCACTTCCTTTAAGGCAATCCTTTTGTTATTTCATCCCACATTTGCACATGTCAAGGGGATCCTTTGGGTGGTTTTCTTTTCGTTCTAACCCATTTTCATGCCTTGTGTAGCTCGGCTAACCTTTTCCCATCTTGTTTGTTTCTTTATGTTGTAGATGACATTCACATTGGGCTTGTTTAAGTTGTATCCAAGGATTTTCATTATTTTTTTTCCTATTTAAATTTTGTAGGCCTTTGCGATTTAGCTCTGCAAATGTGCAACTTGGTTTCCTTTAAGGTTATCTTCATGGATTTCACTCTCTATTTGGTTTTAATACCCTTATTGGAAACATTAGTGTTTTGGGGCTCGAGGATGTTTTGGATGATGATGTTTAAAAGATAGATGCCTTTCCTAAATTGGGGGGGGGGGGTGTAATTAACATTTGGGATTTTCATTCATTGTTTCACTTAGAAGCTTTTTTACTTTTTTCATTTTTTCCCCCATTCTTTGATTTCTAACACCAATTAACCTCCAAGTTGACTTTCATTTGTGTATTTGAAACTTCTAGGGTTTGGAGGTTCTTTGGAGTGTTTGAAGGCTCCTTTAGTGTGTCGATGAAATTCTTTTCCCATTTCCAAAAATGGGATAAGTATTGTTTCTATGGAGGTTATCGTCGGGACAACATACTTGGGGAACTGGGGGCTTATGGCCCCAATCATTGAATCCAAATTTTTGTAGGATGGTCACCCATTTTTATTAGGGGTTATAGGGGCCAACAATTTAGGTCCATTTCCATTCCAAGTTCACTTTAGGTGGGCTTGTGACCTTCTACCTTTAGTTGCTCAAGGTTGTATCCCTCCATTTGAATAATTATCAAAGAGAGCAACGAATCATCTTAAGGAGAACATTTCAAACAACATGCATGCGTTCATCCCTTTTCTAACGTCATATTAGATTTGTCTTTTAATTGTCATTACATTTGGTTAAGATCTTGCATAGGCCTAAGTTTAAATTTTTGGCTTTCTGTTTGTTTAGTTATTCTTTCTTTTCGAATGACTTTGACATTTTTTCCTTAACATTGCACACTAGAATGGGCCTCCCCCATTTTACGGTTTGTGGTCTTTTACGATACATATATAGTTAACCTATAGATTTGACAAGTATACACTTATTTTATTATGGCCATGGGGGAAAGCGCACTGCCACACATGATGTGGTTTGGGATTCTTTCATTTCCATTGCTAAAGATGTTGGGTTTCATGAGCAAATTCATGTTCTCATGGTGCCATATTTCTAGTCATTGCAACAATGAATCAATATTGTGCTTACAACAAATGGTATTTACACTTTCGCAAATGTAGTTATTTATGATTTGACTCATGTAAATCTTTTTTCATAAATTGTTTTTTCTCTAGGAATAGCTACAACAATTACAACTCAAGCAAATGTTGTATTAAATTGTGATCAACACCCTAAAGATGATTTTATCCCTCTTACAATAGAAATATTTGGATGTTTACAATAGTAGGTTGACGATTTCCTTCATCAATGTACTAAATGGCATGGTTAGTGAAGGTTTTAAAGGACTTTTTAGGTTTCATGTTTTTTCAAAAAATTTCCCCATCTCCTTGGACAACTTGTTTTGTACTGTTGGTGATGGTTTTAGATGTTAGGTTTCAAGTGATTTTTCCTCTTAGGTTCTCAATTACACGTTTTGTGCTTTTGGGTGATGTATTTTGTTTTAAACTTCGATTAATTTTTTTTTTTTTTTCTTTTGTTCCTTTGCCAAATGTTTTTCCTTTATTGATTAACTATTTTATGAATTGGAACTAATCATATTAATATTGTTGATGTGCATTAAACATATGTAACTAATCATATTAATCAACTTGTTGCATAGGTTTTATTTTTCTTCAATTTCATGAGATAGGTGGACTAGTGATCCTTTGTAAGACTTAAGCAAATTTGGCTAAAGGTTAAAAAGAAAAGTATATATATTTTGAAACCCCATATGTACAAGTGACTTCCAAGAACCTATAGTCTAAATATGGAGATTTAAACTTTTTTTTTCCCTCGTGTGGCAAATTGTCAGATTTCTTCTCAAAAAATCCTTTTTAGAAGTCATAACCCCGCTCCCCCCACCTCCCTTTTTTTTGTCACCAAGTGACCAAATTTTGCTGAAAAACAGATTGATGTGCTTTAATGCAAGCTAAGCAAGCAAATCTCAAGCTGCAGTTCTAATAGACTAGGAGAGCATTCATGAAAAAATTACTAAAACATCTAGATGTAAACTACTAGCGATATGAAAAAAGTTTTACAAAACATTTAAATTTGTTTTCAAATGCACACACACACATATATATATATATCAAAGTTGCATGTGTCACAAGCTACAACTAGCTCTAGAGCTGTTTTGTATGTTATTTTTAGGACTACAGAAGTCGTTAGTCTGGGTTCATGTGGGGTACCCCCATTGTGCCAGAGAAGGCTCACTAACCTTCTTCTTCTTCGTCAGTGGTGGCCATGGTGGCGATGATGGCCATGCTGATGATGACCATGATGCCCATGATGTTTCAAAGCGACTTCGGCTTTGTGGAGATTGTGAGCCTGATGATGTTCATAGAGAGCATAACCCCCTAACCCTAAAGCTGCAGCCTCCGCAATCTGAGCTTCCACATGGTGTCTGTGTGCGTGTGCTGGATCTACTTTCTCCTCGTGTTTCTCATACTGCACAGATTCAACCCAGAAATTTTCTCACAACCTGATCATGCCCAGCTCTGATCTGGAGCAAATTAGCTATCTGAGTTCAGTGACTCCTGTGAATGTAAAAATTACACGGAGAGAGAGAGAGAGTTTTACGTAAAACTAACCAGAGCAAAAGCAGCGGCACCAAGAGCACCCACTGCCGCCCGGTGTTCATGCTGTTTGTGTCTGTGCTCCTCCGCCTGAAGGTAATGCAACTGCTGCATACGTTGCTCCTCTTGGTACATCGCAGCAGACCCGCTGCTCTGGTACGGTGAAACAGCTCCATAGCCGTAGCCATTATTATTATACGGCGGTGCTTGAACTGCGTAGGGCGAAGCCATCATCTGCGACTGGTTGTAACCAAAACCAGCTCCTGGCATCATGGGCGCAGCTCTGTATCCATATTCTAGTGACTGTTGGTCATGATGATGATGGTTGTGATGATGATGTCCATGGTGATGGTGACCGTGGTGATGGTGCGACATCGTGGCCGGAGCTGTAAAACTATGTGCGTTATCAACACGTCCACAAGCTTTCAAACTCCGGCTGCTCTTTTCTCAAGAAACCAAACTACTTAACAAGGTAAAAGTAAACAACCCGCAAGACAAAGCTGGATGATCAACAACTGCTCTCGGACCAGCTCAGGTACTGAGTATTATACAACTTATTAGTAGCGATTGAAAAAGCAGAGCGGTCTAGACTCTCAAAACTATTGAATCCCCGTCTGTTTCTTCCTACATCCTAAATTAGTTGATCTCATGAGACGGGTTATGAATGAAGTTCCACTCAGATCAGCAAGGGATACGGCCCATGAGATGATCATAAAGCTGAAGGCGCAGGAACGATGTAGGTTGCACTGGAAACACGGCAGCTGATCTAGAGTGCAAATTAAGAAACACCTAAGGTTTGCAATGACTTATAGGAAGCGCATGGGAGCTACGCGGAATGACGAAAGCTGATGGAAGCTTGGGCAACAATGCCTCCGATCGGTCGGTACTGGTGAAAGAGGTATTGGTTCCAACTTCCGAGAACGCGGTGAAGTGCGGAACAAGTGAGCGAAGAAGGAACGAAGGGACGTCTGCTGTACCTTTTATGTAAACAATTATTTGAGGGTATAGTACCTCCCTCCCACTCAGGGGTGCTGTGTTGAATAATTCTCGATGGGTAAGTCGAAAAAGGGAAAATGAGGTACTATATGAGGTTCTGTATTAAATAATTCTTCAAAGAATAAGTTTTAAAAAAGAAAATGAGATACTAAGGTTTGGTGTTAAATCATTTTCAAAAATAAAAGTAAAAAAAAAGAAAATGAGATACTATGGTTTGATATTAAATAATTCTTGAAAGGCTAAGTTAAAAAACAACAAAATGAGGTACTAAATGAGGTTCAGTGTTAAATAATTCTCAAACAAATAAGTTTTTAAAAAGAAAATGAAATACTAACATTTAGTGTTAAATATTTTTTAAAAAAGAGTAAAAAAAAAGAAGAAAATGAGAGACTATGGTTTGATGTTAAATAATTCTTGAAAGGTTAAGTTGAAAAACAACAAAATGAGGTGCTAAGCTTCGGTGTTAAATAATTCTCAAAACGGTAAGTTGAAAATGAGGAAATGAGGTACTCAGGTTTGACGGTAAATGATTCTCAGAAGGGAAAGTGTTTTTAAAAAAGAAAATGAGATACTATGGTTCGGTGTTAAATAATTTCCAAAAGGGAAAGTTGTCGGGAAAAAAGTCCAGAGATGGTACCACCGAAAAACCCAAGTTGAAAAACAAAAAAGCCCAACAAATTGAACTCAAAATATTATGCTAAACTAATGATTTTGCCTCCACTACTAGGTTATCATTGTATTCCTATTGTGAAATAAAGGCACACCTTTTTGTGCTTATTATTTGATTGTGGAAATTTTAAGACAATAAAAAATGGGCCAGACAAATCCCTTTTGTTGAAAAAATAAATTGTTAATGTTGGGTACAATATTTAGTAATACCAAGTTCGTTGCACCTTTACACTAGTGGACTTTAAGACCCTTGGCTTATATAATAGTTTTTGTACTACGAGATGGTCAAGAACCTATCCAGAACCTATCCAATACGTAGGGTAAGGTGTCAAGCAAGCGTGTTAGGGTGAGCCAGATGATGCACCCAACTTAATGGGTAAGGAAGAGACCATACCCAACATACTGAACAAGGGCATTCCATGACATGAGATTAAGGTCTGGGGTGCTGGATTCAACAAATTTTAAAGAATATTCATGTTTAACAGACATTTTGGTCACTATTACAAATGTATGATCGCCATCAGAAGATTATGTCATATCATGTGGTTAAGAAAATGACATAATCTACCATACCATACCTTAATGTATTTTACAGCCCCCACCCCTCTCCCTACCCATAGACATAAGGTGTCTCTGGAGTCTGCACCTTGAGGGGTTGTAACTTGTGGACTCATGAATCATGGTCTATGTATCCACCATTGCCTCTTAACCTTATTTTGAGCTTGTTTAATTCATGATTGGTCTTAGGCTTTACATTAAGTCAAGGCCACCAGTGAGCACATTCTCATAATGGGAGGCTAGGCTCCACTATGTTTAGATTAGGCCCCTTATTGCAGGTATATCCTCACAATGGGTGTTACCCTACACAAGATAAAAGATGGCTTTTGGACTGAAGGATAACAATCTTGCACTACTTCACCTTCATCATCAGGGTGGTCGGGCACCATAGAGGAGAGAAAGATCATAAGGAACACTCATCCATGGAAAGACAAGAAAATCATAACTACCCCATGGGCATGACATGCAAGTCCCCAAGGACCTATGATGTTGAGGGTTCATGCAAGAATTTTAATCTGATAGAGAATTTGTTTAGTCTCTTCAAATGACATCTGACACAAAAGAAGACAGGCAAGTGATTGCCATAAAAGATGTTTTGTAATGAGGTTTGAATTCTGGGCTCAAGTTAAACCATTGGCTTTTTTAGGAATTTCTGTTTGTAGCTAAAGTGGTGATCACCCATTGGAAGATGTAGAAAAAGTGGAGATCATTCATTGGAAGGTTTTGAAAAAGTGTTGATCATCCCTAGGAAGATTTAGCCAAATCTGGCTAAAGCCCAAAAAATAGAGTATAAATCTTCAATCATCTTTCTACATATGTTTGGCTATAATCGAACCCTTCATATATGAATCTGAAAATTTTTATATTTTATTTTTTTCACTTTGAGCGATTGGAACCCTCCAAAATCACTTTTTAAAAATTTTAAATATAAATTTCGCTCTTGGCAAAGCAAAACATTGCTAATAAAAAATAAAATGGTTTGAGCAAGAATCAAAATTTGAAGTGTATAAAATTAATTCTTAAACATTAGGGAGAATCAAATTGATAATTTAGTCCCTCATATTTTGAGGTGAGAGCAATGGCTTCAAAATTTGACATATGTGGTTGTACTTGTCATGTCATTGGGTATGTCACACCCTTGTGATGACAATTTCTTATCTTTGAATACACTTCATAATATTTTTGTGAGCTGCCCAGCATGATAGGAAGTTATGGGCAGCTTTGTGCAACATTGATGTGAAATTCAGTGAGAAGTTTTGTTGCCCAATAGTTTTAGCATTTTTTTTGAATATACAATAGCAAACCCAATTGACAAGCTTTTGATGCCCCCAGTATTTTCAGTATTTTAAAAAAGGATCTAAATTAAATGATGGAGTGCCATTCCTTATTGTAGTTCCAACCTATTCAACATTTTGTTTGCCCCAAAAAGGATGAAAATCAATGTTTTTGAAAACTTATCTCTGATGGCCAACTTTGACCGTTCAATATTCCATTGCTCATCCAAATCTTTTTTTTCTTCTTTTTTTTTTTTTTTTCAAAAATGAAGCATTCAACTTTTTTTTTATTGAAACTCAGCTGAATTGGTTTTTAGGCTTGTTCTTGTGCAGGCCGGTCCGGTTTTTAAATTGGGATTGTTTTGGTCAAATGTCTATTAAGGGTTGAGAA
>Ga0116230_10000129_pt1 | contig 58888 bp, 56 predicted proteins | sample S1TSphfallax_3_FD_88678 | JGI IMG/M metagenome (GOLD analysis project Ga0116230, IMG submission 88678) | Host-associated microbial communities from peat moss isolated from Minnesota, USA - S1T2_Fd - Sphagnum fallax MG | ecosystem: Host-associated > Plants > Peat moss > Unclassified | place...
ATCTGGAATACCCTCCGGCCGAGCCGCATCAAAGCGCCGTTGACTGTGTTCTCGCTCATGCACCGCTCGCGGCTGCGCGCGCCCGGAAAGACGTAGTGCCCTTTGCCGGTCAATGGCTGCAGCGCGCGCAAGATGGCCACCGACTGGCTCGCCAGCGGGACGATGTGCTTCGTCTTCATCTTCATGCGCTCCGCCAGCACGCCGCGCAACTGGACCCGGCGCAACACGGGGGGGGGCAACTCCGAATGCGAACGGTCTTCCTGACCAGTTGCTGACGCCATCGGACGCCGGCCGACAGCCCAAGACGTCCGCAGATGAATGGTTGGTGGGCCCGCTCGGACTCGAACCGAGGACCAAGGGATTCACTCGACCCCGCCGTTTCCGGTGGGAGTGGACTATCTCTTCACCCCCCTGACTGCGAGCAGAGAGAGGGTGCGGGACGCTCTAGCCTGTCATTAAGCGCGACTGCAGCGCTCAGGTAGTCTCTGCACCTTCCGGTGGTGTACCGCCGGCTTGGCTCAGGATTGCCATCAGCCGCAGGCCGCCCCGCGCTGTTAAGGTTTCCCTGAATTCATCCCGTCCACTTCGCAACTTGCGCTGCGAAGGCACCATTACTTGATGAGTCCCCTGCTCTAACCAACTGAGCTACAGGCCCGACAGTGTCCATCTTAGCAAGAACCGGGTGCCAAGAGCGCCTGACTGCCGGAACTAGTATCGTACGGTCCCTGTGCAGGCCCCACCCGAACTACCGATCAACGCCGCGCTGCCGGCTCTGCTGACTGCATTGCAAGCACACGGCGCGGTGATCCTGCAAGCGCCGCCGGGCGCAGGCAAGAGCACGATCGTGCCACTGGCGCTGCGGACGATCGATTGGCTCGGCGACCGCAAGATCCTGATGCTCGAGCCGCGGCGCCTCGCAGCGCGCGCGATCGCGACGCGCATGGCCACGTTGCTCGGTGAAGCGGTCGGCGGCACCGTCGGCTACCGGACACGTCTCGACACGCGCATCGGCCCGCGGACGCGGATCGAGGTCGTCACCGAAGGCATTTTGACGCGCATGCTGCAAACCGATGCCAGCCTCGGCGAGGTCGCCTGCGTGATCTTCGACGAATTTCACGAGCGCAGCATTCATGCCGACCTGGGGCTGGCACTGTGTCTCGAGGTCCGTGCAACGCTGCGTCCTGACCTGCGCTTGCTCGTGATGTCGGCGACACTGGATCTCGGGCGTCTCGGCGCATTGCTCGGCGACGCGCCGACCATCGTGTCCGCCGGCCGGAGTTTCGAGGTCGCAACCCACTATGTCGCGCGAAGGCCCGGCCAGACGGTCGAACAGCAGGTGGCCGCCGTCGTGCGCACGGCGCTGCGCGAGCACCCCGGCGACCTGCTGTGTTTCCTGCCGGGTGCCGCGGAGATCCGCCGGGTGCAGCGACTGCTCGAGGAAGCGGCGACCGACCGGACCATCGCGATCCTGCCTCTGTACGGCGATCTCGCCGCCGCCGAGCAGGACGCGGCCCTCGCGCCGTCGCGAGCGGGACAGCGCAAGATCATCCTGGCGACGTCGATCGCCGAAACGAGCTTGACGATCGAAGGCGTGCAGATCGTCGTCGATTCGGGTTTGCGGCGCGGGAGCGAGTTCGATCCGTCGACCGGCATGAGTCAGCTGGTCACCGGCAAGGTGTCGCAGGCCGCCGCGGATCAGAGGCGCGGCCGCGCCGGGCGCCTCGGTCCCGGGGTTTGCTATCGCCTATGGCCTGCGGGCATGCAAGCCGCTCTGGCCGCGCAAACGCCTGCCGAGATCCTGAACGCGGATCTTGCGCCGCTCGCACTCGAACTCGCCTGTTGGGGTGCGGTGGACGCAGCGAGTCTCGCCTGGCTCGATGAACCGCCGGCGGCGCCGCTCGCACAGGCCCGCGACCTGTTGTTGCGTCTCGATGCACTCGACCGCGACGGCCGCATTACCGCACACGGGCGCCGACTCGCCGGCATCGGCGCCCACCCGCGACTGGGAAATATGCTGATACGCGCACGCACGCTGGGCGCTGGACGCCTCGCCTGCGATCTCGCCGCGATCTTGAGCGAACGGGACGTACTGCGCGCCGAGCGCGACGCCCGAGACGCCGATCTGCGGCTGCGGGTGGCTGCGCTGCGCGTGCCGGCCGCGCCGCTGCCCTCAGGACTCAGCGTCGACCAGCGCGCGATGTCGCAGGCCAAACGCAGCGCCGCCTCCTGGCGTCGCGAGATCCCGCCCGGCAACATCGAAACCGCGGATCCGCACGCGAGCACCGGCATCGCCCTGGCACTTGCCTACCCGGACCGCATCGGACGCCGCCGCGGCGAAACCGGTCGTTACGTGCTCGCGAACGGCCGCGGCGCCGCGTTCGCCGAAGCCCAGGCGCTGGCCAAGGCCGAGTTCCTGGTGGCGGCCGCTCTCGACGGAGCGGAGCGGGAGGCAAGGATATTTCTCGCCGCACCGCTGACCCTCCGGCAAGTCGAAGAGACGTTTGCCGCACGCATCGAGACGGTCGAGTTCGTCGATTGGGACCCGCGTTCGCAGGCGGTCCTCGCGCGTCGCGAGCGGCGGCTCGACGCGCTCGTGCTCGAATCGATGGATTTGGCCACACCCGACGCGGAGGCCGTACTCGCGGCGCTGCTCAAAGGCATCCGGCAAATGGGCATTTCCGCGCTGCCTTGGACGCCCGAATCGCTCCAGTGGCGCGCGCGAGTCGCGCTGCTGCGCAAGTTTGCCGTGCCGGCGCCCGAGCCATGGCCCGACCTCGACGATGCGGCACTCTTGGCCGAACTCGACTCCTGGGCGTCCGCGTGGCTGGTGGGGGCGTCGCGACGCGAGCACCTCGCGCGCCTGGACCTTGGCCAGGCGCTGCGCAGCCGCCTGAGCTATGCCCAGCGGGAGATCCTCGAGCGGGAGGCGCCGACTCATTATGTCGTTCCGAGCGGATCGCGGATCCCGCTCGATTACCTCGACGGCGAAATCCCCACGCTCTCGGTTCGATTGCAGGAGATGTTCGGGCTCACGGCAACACCCTGCATCGCGGCGAGCCGGGTCGCCCTGCTGCTCAAGCTCCTGTCGCCGGCCGGCAGACCGGTGCAGGTCACGCGCGACCTCGTGAGCTTCTGGAATCGCGGTTATCATGAGGTCAAGAAAGACCTTAAGGGCCGTTACCCGAAGCACTATTGGCCGGAAGACCCGCATGCCGCCGTGGCCACGCGACGTGCCAGACCGCGCTGAGCGGCGCCGATCTGACTGAATCCGGACGGGCGAGCGCCACGAATAACAAACGATGAGACTTCTGCACATGCCGAGCAAGACCATACTGAAAATCCTCTTCGCTGCGATCTTCGCCTCGCTCGCCGGGTACACGGCCTGGGCGAGCACGCGGCAGCCGGTGTTCCTCTGGGGCGGCCTGACCCACGGCGTGGACCGCTATTGGACGATCGCAACCCTGATGGACGCCTACTTTGGCTTCACGACCTTTTACGTCTGGGTGTTTTACAAGGAGCGCGCTTGGGTCGCCCGAATACTCTGGTTCGTCGCCATCATGCTGCTCGGTAACATGGCGATGGCCTCGTACGTGTTGTTGCAGCTCTCACGGCTGAAGCCCGACGAGCCGGCCGCCGCGATCCTGCTCGCGCGGTCGGCGCCGCAGTCCTGATGCCCGCGGCTGCCGGGAAACCGCCGTCATGCTCGACCTCATTCCGCTCTCTTAAGCTCACAGGAACCCTATGACCACCGCTGTAATGCCCGTCTCCGCCTCCTGGTCCATGCGCTTGTTGGAGCGCGCCCTGTTGCCCGACTTCCTCGTGCGTTTCGGCATCCGCCGGCTCCTCAAGCAGCGCCTCGTCGAAGAAGACCGCGGTGATCCCGAGTCGCAGCAGCAGCACTTGATGAAGTTGATCACGCGGCTGCGGCAGAGCCCGATCGCGATCAATACCGCGGACGCGAACGAACAGCATTACGAGCTGCCTTGTGCGTTTTTCGAGCTCGTGCTCGGCAAGCATCTCAAGTACTCGTCCTGTTATTACCATAATGCTGCGCAGACTCTGGATCAGGCGGAGGCCAACATGCTCGCCTTGACCGCGCAGCGTGCTCGCCTCGCGGACGGCGACCGCATTCTCGAACTGGGTTGCGGCTGGGGATCGCTGTCCTTGTGGATGGCGGAACAATTTCCACGCTCACAGATCACCGTGGTCTCCAATTCGCGCACGCAGAAGCGCTTCATCGATGCGCGCGCCGCCGCCCGCGGCTTCACCAATCTCGAGGTGATCACGAGCGACATGAATCACCTGTCGTTTCCGCACGAAACGCAGTTCGACCGGGTCGTATCGGTGGAAATGTTCGAACACATGCGCAACTACGAAACCTTGATGCAACGCATAGCCTCCTGGCTCAAACCGCGCGGGACCTTGTTCGTGCATATCTTCACGCACAAGCAATATGCCTATCCCTTCGAAGTGCGCGACGAGACGGACTGGATGGCGAAATACTTCTTCACGGGCGGCATCATGCCGAGCGACGACCTGTTGCTGTACTTTCAGCGCGACCTCGGGCTGCTCGATCATTGGCAGGTGGACGGTCGGAATTACCAGCAGACCAGCGAGCATTGGCTGCAAAACATGGACCGCAACCGGGCGGCGATCGAGCCGATACTCGCCGACACCTACGGGCCGCAGAACGTGCGCAGATGGTGGGTCTATTGGCGGGTATTTTTCATGTCCTGCGCCGAGCTCTGGGGGTATGAGGGCGGCCGCGAGTGGCTGGTCTCGCATTACTTATTCGCGAAACCGGAACCCGGCCAGCCTGCCTGAGTATTCCACGCGAGCCGCGTTAGTCTACGATGGCCGCCGGCATTGAATGGCCGGAGCTTTTTGTATTTACTATCGGCCGAGAGTAACTCGAGCGTGAATGCTTTGCATGACCTGTTCCTGACCCCGGAGCTCCGAACGCCCGGCGCTGCTCCCCCATTGCCGGTTCACGGGCCGTCCTTGGATCCCATCGAGATATCCGTGATCATTCCGACTTGCGATCGCCCGCGGCCACTGCTCGAGGCGATCGAGAGCGTCCGCAGGCAAAGCGGGGTCACGCTCGAGATCATCGTCGTCGACGACAGTGCTGCGGCGACGGCGCGGGATGCCACGGCGTCGATCGCGGACTCTCGCCTGCGCTACGTCAGCCGACCCAAGCCCTCCGGCGGCCGTCCGGCGCTCGTGCGCAACGACGGCGCAAAACTCGCCCAAGGTCGCTACCTGTACTTTCTCGATGACGACGATCTACTCGAGCCCGGGACGCTCGCCCTCATGCGTACGGCTCTCGATGCCACTCCGTCCGCCGGAATGGCCTTCGGCGCAGTCGAGCCGTTCGGTGACGACGAGAGCCTCCTGCGTCACGAAACCAAGTATTTCGGCGACGCGCGACGGATCGCCAGACGCTTGCGGGGCCGCTTGGAATTGAGCGCGAGGCTCGTGTTCCTGACGACGATCCTGGTCAATTCCGCCTGCATGGGGCGGCGCAGCGCCTTTCTCGCAGTCGGGGGCTACGATCCGGAGATTCCTATCTGCGAAGATACGGAGTTATGGGCGCGTATGGCGCATGCCTCAGGATATATCTTCCTGGATCGGACCGTCGTGCGGTATCGAACCGGCGCACCCTCGTTGATGCGCTCTCTCCTGCCGAATGACGAACGGCTGCAGGTCTCCTACCGTCGGATCCACGAGCGATTTCGCGAGACGCACGGTGTCCTGACCTTTCTGGCGATGAAGCTCTGGGCACGCGCCGTCCTGAAGTTCGTGTAGCGCCCATTGAAGACGCCATTGGAAGCTCAGTCTCGGACATCTCCCGCGATAGTCTGCCTGGACTTCCGTTCATATCCGGGAGAGGCGGGACTCGAACAGCTCGCTCCCGAATGGGACAGGCTCGTACGGTCGATGCCGGACGCGCGATTCCCGCACTTTCCCTGTTGGTACCGGGCCTACCTGTCATCCAAGCGCTGCGATGCGGCGACCGTATCGTTCGTCGCCGCTTATCGCGGCCCGCGACTCGTTGGCGTGTTCCCACTGCAGAATCAGCCTCACCATGTCGCCGTGCTCAAACCGCGGTTTCTGGGCACGATCGAGGATGATGAGCTGCAGTTGTCGGACTTCATATTCGCGAAGACGCCTGAAAACGCGAGTCTGATCGCTGACCTCACGCGTTGGCTGCGCCGGGAAAGCCCGTTTCGCTGGGACGTACTGCGCCTTTTGAGCGTGCCGGGTGACTCGTCGATCGCCTACGCCGCGCGGCTCGAGCCGCCTCGACTCACCGTTACGCAACTCTACGACGCGAGTGCCTACTTCGATACGCGCGGGACCTTCGAGCACGCGACGCGCAAAATGACGAGCAAGTTCAAGAGCAATTTGCGGCGGCGGCGGCGCCTCGCGGAGAGTTCGGCGATTTTGCGATTCCAATCCTGCCGCCGGCAGGAGGAGCTCCCACAGGCCTTCGGATTGTTCCTAGACATAGAAGCCTCGGGCTGGAAGGGGCGGGCCGGAACCTCCTCCGCGATCCTCTGCCGGCCGAAGGTGCTGGCCTTCTACTCGGAAATGGTGCGGCTATTCGGGGCGCGCAACGAGTGCGTGATCAATCTACTCTGGCTCGGAGAGAGCGCCGTCGCGGCGCAATTCTGCCTGCAAATCGGGCGAACGCTGCACGTACTCAAGGTCGGGTACCGGGATGCAAACTCCCTGCATGCGCCCGGCATTCTCCTGCAGGAGTGCACCATCCGGCACGCCTGTGAGGATCCGGAAGTGGACGTGCTGAGCATGGTAAACGACCCGTACTGGGCGCAAAGCTTCAAACCGCAGACCCACGCAATGTGCGTGTATTTCGCGCCCAACTGGACGCTCCGCGGCGTCCTCACCATGATTGGGTTGGTTGCCAAGCGCAGCGCCAAAACCGTGCTTTCTCGCGCGAGCGAGGCGGCGCGGACTGCCGAACATGATTAGCGATCAGCGAGGATGCGTCGGATCCTGACGAATACGTTCGAGGAGTGCCCGGAAGCGCGCTGCCATCTCGTCTGCGACGCCAGGCGCGAGCCCCGTGGCGACCTTTTGATCTTCTTTCGTGTGTTCCTTCCTGCCTACAATCGCCTCGATCGATGCATTGTCGTACTGCATGCCGAGTGCATCGAGCAGCTCGGACACCCGCTTAAAGTCGTTTAACCACTGGGTCTCGAAGCGGACGACTTTGACTGCCGGCATCCGGGTTCGCCAAAGTTCGATCCGCGCCTCGATCTCATGCCAGTACCAGAGCGCCTTGTAGAACGGGTGCGAAAATTCCGAATCCGTAGCGAGGAGGCCCGCAATCGAGATCAGATTGGACGGTGCCCGGTAATCGAGCCACCAGTAGTCGCCGCGTGCGGTGCCGGGGTAATCCTGCAGGCAGTAAATGGACGTTGCAACCTCGACCGCCGGCCTGACCAGATGCACGATCGCGAGCCGCTCGCCGAAGTCTTCGCAGGCGTTCCGGATGAACGTCTTGATGAAAAGGTGATTCGCCTCGACGTAGTAACGGTGTCCGACAGCGGCCCGACGAATGTTGACGGCCTTGATCCGGCGATAGACGCGATCGACGAGCGCCGTGTCGCCAAAACTTGCCGCCCTGAGTACGGCACCGTTCATGATCGGATTTCCCTCGTGGACGGCCACGCAGCCCGGTACGGCTGCGAACAGTTTGGACAACGTCAGGGTTCCGCTGCGGCCGGTCGTAGCGGTGAATACCACCTTTTCCAGCCTGCGAGTACGTAGTTTGAGTATCTGCAATGCGAGTCCGGCTATCACTCGGTTGTGCTTGAACGGCTTGAACGCGTACGGCCGAATCAGCCATTGTTTGATTTGTACGGATGGCTGCGGGCCGAGAGCTACGACGGCGCGGACTTGCGGGCTTGATCCTTGCGACATCTGATCATCCTGATTGCATTGGCCGGCGAAACGGCCCAAGCGCGCCGTCTCGCCGAAGGACACTGCAAAGCAGGCGGCCGCGTCTCACACCTGTCAAATAATAGCAAGCGAACGGCATGTGCAACAGGGAATCTATCGGTCCCATCCGCGCCGAAGTCTCTGCGTTCTTCTTGGTCGACCGCGGGTGCTCGCACTGTATAATTTTTGGTCATGCGCATTGGATCAGCAGGCCGGGTCGCCGCTCCGCCGACCGCCGCCCTCGACATCATCGATACCTGTGCTCGGGGCTTGGTCCCCGAGCAGACATCGCTATTGCGCTGGCACACCGGGTACCTGGCGGACCATCGAGCGAGACTGGCGCTCGACCTGGACATCATTGGCCGGGCGGTTCCAAAAGGGCGGCGCGTCGTCGAATTCGGCTCGGTCCCGCCGGTCCTCACGGCGGCGTTGGTACGTTGCGGTTACGAGGTGACCGGCTGTGACATCGCGCCCGAGCGGTATGCGTCGGCGATCCGCTCGGCAGGATTGGACGTCGTCAAGTGCAATATCGAGACAGAGCGACTGCCGTTTGCCGACGCTTCATTCGATGCGGCCATCTTCAATGAACTGTTCGAACATCTGCGGATCAATCCGATATTTACGCTCACGGAGCTGTTGCGCGTCTTGAAACCGGGCGGCATTCTGACGCTGTCGACGCCGAACCTGAAATCCCTCGGCGGCATCACGAATTTCATGTTCGCCGACCGGGCGTTTTCCTGCTGTGCGGGTATCTATGCCGAATACCGAAAGCTCGACGAGTTGGGTCACATGGGCCATGTGCGGGAATATACGCCCACGGAAGTGGTGGAATTCCTGCAGACGATCGGTTTCGACGTGATGGCGATCATGTACCGGGGCGAATATGCCGGGATTTTCAGGCGCACGCTGATCCGCCTGGTTCCGCGGTTGAGTCCGTTCGTTTCCTATATGGCGAAAAAGCCCGGGTAGTCGCGCCGAGTTGCAGATATAGGCAGCTCAGGCCGAGTCGGCACGATGCTCGCCCAATTCCTCGAAGGACTGCATGCGCCATAGCTGCGGAAACAGATAGCGCGCCCACAGCACGCCGACGGCCAGAGTCAGGACGCCGCCCGCGACGATCGCAGGAACCAGGCCCATCCATGCCGCCGAGAGTCCGGATTCGAACTCGCCGAGCTCGTTCGAGGCGCCGATGAACACCGCGTTCACGGCACTGACCCGGCCGCGGATGTCGTCGGGAGTCTCGAGTTGTACGAGCACGGTGCGAATGAAAACGCTGACCATGTCGCCGGCCCCCAGGATCACGAGCGCAATCAGCGCGACCCAGATTCGATGCGTGAGGCCGAACACGATGGTGGCGGCGCCGAAGGCCATGACGCCGGCGAACATGGTGTGACCGACGCGCCGGTTGATAGGTCGAAATGTGAGCAAAATCGCGGTGATCCCCGCACCGACGCCGGGAGCGGTGCGCAAATAACCGAAGACGTCGGGACCCGCGTGCAGGACGTCGTGCGTGAATGCCGGTAGCAGCGCGGTCGCGCCGCCGAACAGCACGGCGAAAAGATCGAGCGAAATCGCGCCGAGTACCGTCTTGCGGCGCCATACGAAGCGCAATCCCTGCACCATGCTGGTCCAGGAGATGGCAGCCGGTTTCGGCGGTACGCGCCGCAGGCGGATCGACGCAATCATTGCCACGGCGCAGACGCAGAGTGCGGCGGCGGCGGCGTAGACGAGCGTCGCGCCGCTGCCGACCCCGGTGGCTCGATCCGCAAGGGCATAGAGGATGCCGCCGAGACTGGGGCCGGCGATGGTCGCGACCTGGAAGGTCGACGAGCTGATCGCGACCGCGTTGCGCAGGGACTCCACGGGAATGAGGTTCGGCAGAAACGATTGCGCGGTCGGCATCTGAAACGCGCGCGCCACTCCGAGGAATGCCAGGACGAGGAAGATCGGCCAGGTATGCGAGACCCGGTACAGCGCGAACAAGAGCAACAGGCACGCGCACACGAATTGCACGCTGCCGCATAAAATCAGGATCCAGCGTCGCTCGTAGCGATCCGCCGCGTGCCCGGCGAACAGGACCAGGCAGAAAAACGGCAGGAACTGCGATAGCCCGATCAAACCGAGATCGAGCACCCGGCCGGTCAATTGATAGACCTGCCAGCCGACGCCGATCACGAGCATTTGCGCAGCGATCGCCGCGCAGAATCGGGCGCCGAGAAACAAGGTGAAATCGCGATGTCGCAACACCGCGAGCCCGCGGTTCTGCTCGTTCGAATTCAAAGCGTGGTCAGTCCTCCGGCCGACAGTGTAGCAGGCCGGTCGCGCACAAAACGGCGGCGGTTCAGCCGCGCGGTTCAGCCGCGCGGTTCAGCCGCCCGACTTGAACTGCAGCCACGCGCGCGCGAAGCTGCGGATCTCGTCCGCCGCATAGACGCGCTGCAGTTCGAAACGTTGGCGTACGTCCGGTGGCGGGTAGATCGCGAGGTTGCCGCGCACCGCGGGCGGCAACAGGGGGATGGCCGCCGCATTCGCGCTCGCGAAGCCGATGTAACGTGTCACGTCTGCTGCGATCTCGGGCCGCATCACGAAGTTGATGAACACTTGTGCGCCGGCTGCATTGGGCGAATCGGTCGGAATCACGAGACTGTCGATATAGAACGGCACGCTCTCGCGGGCGAACGAATACTCGATGATCTGCTTCGTGCCGCCCTCCTGCGCCATGCGGCGCGCGATCATCGCGTCGCCCGAGTAGCCGATCGAGAGGCACAATTCACCGTCTGCGAGTTGTTCGTAGTAACCGGACGAGACGATGCGCCGTATGTAAGGCCGCACTTCGCGCAGCTTGGCCATGACCGCCGCGAGTTTGTCCGGCTCGGCCGAGAGTTTGTCCTGACCGAGGTAGCGCGCGACCATCGGCAGGATGTCGCCCCAAGAATCGAGGATGCTGATGCCGCAGGTGGCAAACTTCGCCGCCACGGCCTTCTTCAAGATCATATCCAGACTGTCGATCGGTGCGTCGCCCATGCGCGCGTAGATCAAGGTCGGGTTGTAGATGATTCCGGTCGTGCCCCACATCCAGGGCACCGCGTGTTTGTTGCCGGGATCGACGCTTGCGAGGCGCTGCATGACATCCGGGTCGGCATTGCGCAAGTTCGGGATCGCCGCCGGGTCGAGCATTTTCCAAAATCCCTTGGGGATTTCGCGGCCGAGCTCGGGCGCGGCGCTCATGGTGACGATGTCGTAATTCGAATTGCCCGCGCTCAACGTCGTCTCGGCCATTGCCGGGGAATCGAACACGGTATAGTTGACGTGCATGCCCGTTGCCGTTTGAAACCGGTCGAGCAAGGACTTGGGGAAATAATCCGACCAAGCGTAGATGTTGAGGACCTGGGCCCGATCGGCGGCGAAGCTCGGCACGCAGGCGAGACCGAGAAACAACGCAACAACGAGATCACGCATCAGCTTGGCTCCTGCAGCTTTTTTCCGGCGCGCCCTGAACGAGCTCATGAGCGGGCGGTGGGATCGTCGTCCTGCGCCGCCTCGCCGAGCGCGCCTTCGAGCGCCTGCGGCGTGCGATGATCCGGATCTTCGCGGCGCCTCCGCAGCGCGCGACGGCGGCGGCGGAAACGCTCGAGACGCGGCGCGATCGCGAGCCATTCGGCGCGCACCGGCCGATCGGGCTCGCGCGCGCTCGTCAACGCGGCGACGAACAGTGTCTGCGACGCGTGCACGGACGCGAGCACTTCGGGCGTCACGCCGCGCCAGGCCGTAATGATGACGGCGGCTCGATCGTAGCCCGCCGAGAAGGCCTGCTCGAGGCGTGCCACCGTCTCCATCCAGGCACCCGCATCCGCCTCGCCGGCCGGCACGGCGGCGAGAAACGTCGCGAGCAGCGAGCCGGCGGCCGCGACGGGTGTGGCGGCAGTCTCGGCGCCGAGCAGCGAGACCGGCACGGTGGCCATCGCGGGCGCGGGCGGCAGCAGCAGTTCGGGCAGACCGGCCGCCACTGCCTGCCGCACCTCCGCGATCAAGATACGCAGCGCCGCTGAGACATCCAGTGCGCCGATCTCGAGCTGATCGGCCACCGCCGCCACGGCGCCCTGCAAGCGCTGCTCCGTTGCGCTCGAGCTCTGGCCGGCAATTTCAGCGCCTGACCCGGGCACCGGCCCCGGCAAGGGACCGAACTCGACCATGCCTGGCTTGGCGACTTCCATGACCAGGGCTCAGGCGCCGAGGAATATCTTGTGAGCGGGATTGTCGGTCTCGTCGACGAAGGCGTACTGCAAATCTCCCAGGTGCAACAGAAAATCGGTGCGCGTCTCGGGCGGTACCTGGATACCCGCGAGTACGCGACCGTAATCGGCGCCGTGATTGCGATAGTGAAAGAGACTGATGTTCCATTGATCGCCGATCGCACGCAAAAATTTGAGCAGGGCACCGGGTCGTTCGGGGAATTCGAAGCGGTAGATCCTCTCGTGGTCGAGGCCCTGCGCGTGTCCGCCGACCATGTATCGCACGTGCAGCTTGGCAACTTCATTGTCGCTCATGTCGCGCACCGCGAAGCCGCCGGCGGCGATGGACTTGAGCAGCGACTCCCGCTCCAGCTTCCCCTGACTGAGGGCCAAGCCGACGAAGATCTGCGCTGCCTTGGCGCTCGAATACCGATAGTTGAACTCCGTGACGCTGCGGGGTCCGACGATCTCACAGAAGCGCAGGAACGAGCCCGGCGCCTCCGGCATCTCGACCGCGAGCAAGGCCTCGCGTTGCGCGCCTATATCCGCCCGTTCCGCGATGTAGCGCAGACGGTCGAAATTCATGTTGGCGCCGCAATTGATCGCGACGAAACGCCGGTCCGTGCAAGCTTCGCGAGCGACGTATTTCTTGATGCCGGCGACCGCAAGCGCGCCCGAGGGCTCGGCAATCGAACGCGTATCCTCGAAGATGTCCTGGATCGCCGCGCAAATCTGATCGGTACCCACCAGCACGATCTCGTCGACGTAGAGCTTTGCCAGGCGAAACGTCTCCTCGCCGACGCGCTTCACGGCGACACCATCGGCGAAGGTGCCGACGCGCGCAAGGGTCACCCGTTTGCCCTCGCGCAGCGACTCGTACATCCCGGCGGACTCCTCGGGTTCGACGCCGATGATCTTGATGCGCGGATACAGGGCCTTGGCGTACGCGGCGATGCCGGCGATCAAACCGCCGCCGCCCACCGGCACGAAGATCGCGTCGATCTCGTCACCGTGCTTCTGGCGCAGGATTTCCATCGCAACGGTGCCCTGCCCGGCGATCACGTCCGGATCGTCGAACGGGTGGACGAACACCAGGCCCCGCTCGCGCGCGAGTTCCACGGCATGCTCGTAGGCTTGATCGTAGTCCTCGCCCCGCAGCACGATCTCGCCGCCCAGGTCGGCGACCGCCCGAACCTTGATCTCGGGAGTCGAGACCGGCATGACGATGACCGCCGGGATACCGCGTGTCCGCGCGCCGAGCGCGACCCCTTGGGCGTGGTTGCCGGCCGAGGCGCAAATGACGCCGCGCTGGGCGGCTATGGGCGACAAATGGGCAATTTTATTGTACGCACCACGAATTTTGAACGAAAACACGGGCTGGAGGTCTTCCCGTTTGAACCAGACCTGGTTGCCCAGGCGTCGCGACAGCCGCGGCGCGGCTTCGAGCGGCGTTTCGATCGCCACGTCGTAGACTTTGGCTTTGAGAATTTTTTCGACGTAGTTTTCTTGCATGCGTGGCTGTCGGTGCAGAGAGGCCGCTACATTAGCCGATGCAGGGCGCCCAAGGGTATCAGGCCACAGATTGTGAGACGGTCCACAAGCTTCAGTCCCGATGGGCAGGGAGGGCTCCGGATTCGGTACCATGTCGAGATGCGCATGTTCCTGAGAGTGCTGTTTTGTCTGCTGCTGACGCCAATCCTGCTGGCGGCGCCCCGCCTCGCCGCGGCGGACGCCGGGCCTTCGGTGGCGGCGACGACCAATGTCACGGCGCGATTGGTCAGCGACGTGCGCAGTGTCGCGCCGGGACAATCGTTCTCGGTCGCCCTGGTGCTGGACATTCGCGACGGCTGGCACACGTACTGGCGCAACCCCGGTGACTCCGGGCAAGCCACGAAGATCGCTTGGATCTTGCCCGCAGGGTTCACCGCCGGGGACATCGAGTGGCCGACACCGCATCGCTTCGAGCTGCCGCCGCTCGTCAACTACGGTTATGCCAAGCAGGCTGTGCATCTCGTCAAGATCACGGCACCGCACGACCTGCCGCCGGGGCGCCCCGTCGAATTCGACGCGAAAGTGAGCTGGCTGGTCTGCGCCGACCTATGCATCCCCGAGAACGCCGAGCTGCATCTGACTCTGCCAAGCAGTGCGGGCACAGCAGCGGGCGCATCGCTGGACACGGAGCATGCGTCTCTGTTCGCCGACGCGCGCAAGGAGTTGCCGGGCACGGCGCCGGCCACGAGCGCCGACGTGCGCGGCGATCGCATCGTGCTGACGCTCGGCAAGGACTGGGGTGGCACACTGGCGCAGATCCAGTCGCTTGCCTTCTTTCCCTACGAGGACGGCGTCATCGAATACGCGGCCCCGCAGACCGTGACCCGCGGCCCCGGCGTACTCGAACTCGCGATCAAGTTGGGCTATCAGCCGCCGACCGCGGGGCCCGTGCGCGGCTTGCTGTTGGCGACCGAGGCCGACGGCAGTACCACGCGTGCCGTGCCGCTCGAGATCGCCGCGAGTTTCAGTCCGGCTGCGACCGCGCGCGCGGCCCCCGCGTCAGCCACGCCGCAATTCTTGCCGTCGGTCAAGGCGGGCGGCACGGGCTTGGGTTCGGCGGTCGCGGTGGTTCCGGCAGTCGCCGCGACACCGGTGCCGCTCGCGCTATTGCTCGCCTTGTTGGGCGGCCTGGTGCTCAATCTGATGCCCTGCGTGTTCCCGGTACTGTCGATCAAGGCGATCGGCCTCGTCGAGCAGGCGAAGAAGCACCCGACCGCTGTACGCATCAAGGGCCTGATGTTCGCGGCCGGTGTGCTCTGCTCGATGCTGACGCTCGCGCTGGTACTCCTGGCCCTGCGCGCCGGCGGGGAGCAAATCGGTTGGGGCTTCCAATTACAATCACCGCTGTTCGTGACCTTGATGGCTTATTTGCTGCTCGGCGTAGGCCTGAATCTCTCGGGGGTATTCGAGGTCGGCGGTGGCCTCGCGGGCTTGGGTGACAGCCTGACGCAGGGCGACGGGTATGCGGCCTCGTTCTTCACGGGAGTGCTCACGACCTTGGTGGCGACTCCCTGTACCGCGCCTTTCATGGCAACTGCGGTCGGAGCCGCGCTCACCGAGGCACCCCTGGTCGCGCTCAGCATCTTCGCGACGCTCGGTTTCGGGCTGGCGCTGCCCTATTTGCTGCTGTCCTTCGCGCCGGTGCTGCGCCGCGCGCTGCCCAAGCCCGGTGCCTGGATGGACACGCTCAAACAGGTGTTCGCGTTCCCGATGTACGCGTCCGCTGCGTGGCTGCTGTGGGTCCTCGCGCAACAGACGGCGGTGCTCGGCTTGGGCGCCGCGCTCGCCGGTGCGGTGCTGATCGGGCTCGCCGCCTGGTCCTACCAGAAGGCGAAGTCCGGCGGGCCGAAGTCGCGCGCGGCGGGTCTGATCACCGCGGTTTGCGCCGTCGTGACCGCGGTGCTGCTGCCCGTGCAAATCGCACGCGTATCGGCGCCGGCCGCCGCCACGGCCGGCGCGCGCGCCGCGGCCGAAGCAGACGACGGATGGCAGCCCTACGATGCATCGCGCTTGGCGGCGCTCGCGGCCGAGGGTAAGCCCGTGCTCGTCAATTTCACCGCCAGCTGGTGTCTGACCTGTCTCGTCAATGAGCGCAATGCATTCGGCGATGCGGCGGTCGACCAGGTGTTCCGGGCGAAGGGGGTCACCTTGATGAAGGGCGACTGGACCAACCGCGATCCAAAGATCACCAAGGCACTGTCTTCCTTCGGCCGTGCCGGTGTCCCGCTGTACGTCGTCTACAACGCCAAACCAGGGACGGCGGACCCCGAGGTACTGCCGCAACTGCTGTCGGCCGCGGTGGTTCGTGACGCATTCGCCGCATTGCCCGATCGAGATTTGCCCCTTCGAGGTGTGCAATAGGGTCGCAATGGCGCATGCTCCGAGCATGGGCAGGGACAACCTCACGATCGTTCCGGTGATCGACTTTCGCCGCCACAGCATGGTGCTCGAATGGCACACGCTCGGCGGCACGTGGACGGCATACGACATCCCGCCACCTCGCGTGAACGGCATCGCCTTGATCCGTCCCTCGCAGCCCAACGTCTGCCTGTTCGCGCAAGACGGTCGACTGCGTCTGCAGATCGGTGCCGAACAATTCGAGTTGTCCGAGCACGTACCGCGCATTCGCTGCACGCGCGGTTTCGCGAGCTTCGGCTTGCGGCGTCGCTTTACGATCGAATCGGACTCGGGCGAAGTCCTGTACACCTACGCCTACTGGACGCGACCGGGCGCGGATTTCTTCCGTTGGCTCGCAACGAGCGCCGCGGATCCCGTGTGGCGCACGACCAGCGGCCGACAATGGTCCGGCGGCGTGAGCTCGGCCGAGCTGCGGCCCGCCTGAAGCTCGAGGTAGAGCTCAAGGTAGACTGAAGCTCAAGGCAGCCCTGCGGCTAAAGGTAGCCTGCGCCGCTATTGCGGCAGCAGACCCGCGAGTTCTTGCTGCGTGAGGTTGCGCCATTCTCCGGGACGCAAGCTACCCAAGTGCACATTGATGATGCGCACCCGTTGCAGGCGTTGCGCACGATAGCCGAGCGCGGAACACATGCGCCGGATTTGCCGGTTGAGTCCTTGCGTCAGCACGATGCGAAAGGTCGTGGGGTCCACCCGCGTGACGCGTGCCGGCTTGGTCATTTCGCCCATGATGCGCACACCGCTCGCCATCATGCGCAGCGAAAGCTCCGTGATCGGGCGATCGACGCTGACCACGTACTCCTTTTCGTGATTGTTTTCCGAGCGCAGGATCTCGTTGACGATGTCGCCATCGTTGGTCAGCAAGATCAGTCCTTCGGAATCCTTGTCGAGACGTCCGATCGGAAAAATCCGTTCTGGATGATCGATCAGCTCGATGATGTTGCCCGCGACGTGGGCTTCGCTGGTGCAGGTGACCCCCACGGGCTTGTTCAGCGCGATATAGATCTGCGACCTCTTCGCGCCGATGAGTTCGCCGTCGAGGCGCACTTCGTCGCGTTCCGAGACTTGGCAGCCGAGCACGGCGACCGAACCGTTGCAGGTCACGCGACCGGCCTCGATCCACTGGTCGGCCTGACGACGCGAGCAGACGCCGGTCTCGCTGATGAACTTGTTGAGTCGCATGACGGACCACCGAGGCGCCCCTTCAGGCGCCGCCCTCTTCGTTGAGGAACTCCGCAAATTGCCTGGCGAGGGTTTGCGGGGCGGCGGTGAACAGATCCGCAGCGTATTCAGTTGCGTGCGCGTGCTGGGCGTTGGCCGGTAGGCCGCGACCGCGTTCACGGTTCGCAGCGCTTGGCTCGCCGATCGTGAGCACGAATGCCGGCTGGCGCAGCAGGCTCCAGCGCGCGGTCGGCGCCGCAGCGACGAGCACGACGCGCCGCACCAAGTCAGGCTTCGCAATCGCCAATTCGACCGCAACGGCGGCGCCAGTATCGAAACCCAGGACGTCGATCTGTCGCAGGCGCAAATCCTGAGCGAGATCCGTGATCGCGCCGACGGGGTCCTCGCTGCCGGATTCTGCCGGGTCCGACTCGCCGCTGCCCGGCAAATCGGGCGCATACACTGAGCGCTGGTCTGCGATCAGCGGTAAGAATCGGGCGAACTCGCGACTGGCCCCAGTCGATCCATGCAAGCAGATCAGCGTCACCTGCTCATCGAATCCGCCCGTGGTCGGAAAGGCGGTGCGCACGTGCAGTTGCCCGAAGCGGCAGTCGAAGTACGCTCGTCGGGTGCGCACCGCAGCGACCGGCGCGGCACGTTTCAGGGTCTTGGCCAAAGGTCACAGCTCCTGTTGCATGAAAGCCACAAAAAGTTTTGCATTTCTTTGCATTTGCTCTGGCTTCCGTTTCAACTCACAGCTAAAGTGTTGCATGTACGCACACTGTATCTTCGGGAAGTAAAGCAGACCGAACCATTGCAAAGCGCGACAACAGCGCTGCTATCTTAAAAGGCATGGGGATTTGAAAGCCGGGCTGAGCCCGGCTTTTTTCTGCGCGCAAACCAGCAGTTGCACTCACGGCGTGTCGCGGTCCCAGACTCTCGACATGGCGAAGCCATCCAGGCGTCCCGATTTGATCAACACCAGTTGCACCAGGCGCCGGCCATCGCTGGAAAGCTCGTAATGCTCCTCGAATTTCGGTCGATCGTCGTCGGGCTCGACTTCGACGATCAGACTGTTTCCCGACCAGCCGACCACCTTTTTGGTGCCGTGTTTGGATTTCCTCTTGCCGGGGTCGGTCGGCTGATAGACGCGATTGACTCCGTCCGAGGTAAATGCGGCGACGCCGCCGACCTGTTTGATTTCCAGATCTCGACCTGGCCATTGCAGCACTTCCGAAACCGCGGATACGGGCAGTGTGGCGCCGGCGGCTGCCGGGTCGTACGCGGGACTCGGGCTCTGCGCGCCGCCGCCCCGACCACGGCGGCCTCCCGAGCCGGCGGTCCCGTTACCGGACGACGGCGCCGACAACGCCCCGCCAATGCGCTGTGGATCATCGCTATCGGCCACATTGAGCTTCCAGTGACCGCTGAGATCGACGCCCGCGGCGGGGGCCTCGGCTAGCTTCTCACCGGCACATGCCGCCAGCAGCAGCACACTCAATCCCAAGATCGCGCGCATTCGAAGCCCCTCGTTGCAGGCCCCCAGTTTAGCTTAGGACCGGGCTGCGGGGATGCGGGTTCGGCAAGACCAGGCCGCGGCGCTCAAGCGCTCGAGCGAGCCTTACTGGCGACGCGCGCATCCTTCGGGCCGGAGATCCAGACGCGGCCCTCGAACGGCTGAAAATAGACTCGAATCGGCTCGAGGCGGCGCAGCGTCTGCGTGCCGCAGGGGATCTTGCCGTCGGCGAGATCTGCCTTGATCAAATCAACGAGGGAAGCGCTTGGTTCGCCCGGATCGGCCGGCGGCAGGGCGTGCGCGAGGATGCGCGCCTGTACCTCATCCATCCGCGAGGAATTGCCGAGGACTTCGCGCTTGAAGCGATCGAGCACGAGCAGCACGCAGCTCAGGGTATTGTCGGTCACGTCGCTGGGACGCCCGGTGGCGCCGATGAAGCGCAAATGCAGCAGGCCGCCGACGCCGCGACCCTCGTCGTGCAGGCACAGCGCGAGCGCCCCGTGCAAATCGGCAACCAACAACACGGGTTCCGGCGACACCTGATAGGTGTCGACCGCGACCGTCAACTCCTGCACATGCATTGACACAGATCTGTTGCCCTTCTTTTGCCTTGCCTATGCTGCGCGCGCCAGCGGCACCTCTCTGCCGAGCGATTCACGGTTTTGGCAGCCGCCGGCCGCCTTGATCTTCGAGCTGCGACGCAGGCCCGCGAACCCGATTACAATACCCGGCCGCGAGCGGATCGCGTGCGGGCGGTGTCGCAGCAACTTCTCGGAATCGAGCCAAGGTAGCGGGTATGTATCGGTACGATGCCATCGACAAAACACTCGTCGCGGAGCGCGTCGAGCAGTTTCGCGACCAGACGCGGCGTTTTCTCGCCGGGGAACTTTCCGACGACGAATTCAGGCACTTACGGCTGCGCAATGGCCTCTATATTCAGCGGCATGCACCGATGTTGCGGGTCGCGATCCCGTACGGCCTGCTCTCCTCGGCGCAACTGCGTGCGCTCGCGACGATTGCCGAGCGCTACGACCGCGGTTATGGTCATTTCACCACGCGGCAGAACATCCAATACAACTGGCCGCGTCTCGAAGACGTTCCCGACATTCTCGCCGATCTGGCGACGGTCGAGATGCATGCCATTCAAACGAGCGGCAATTGCATCCGCAACGTCACCTCGGATCACCTCGCCGGAGTCACGCCCGATGAACTCGAGGATCCACGCCCCTGGTGCGAAATCATCCGCCAGTGGTCGACGTTTCACCCGGAATTCGCCTACCTGCCGCGCAAGTTCAAGATTGCGGTCACGGGAGCACCTCAGGATCGGGCCGCCTCCTTGGTCCACGACGTTGGCGTGCACATCGTGCGCAATGCCGCCGGCGAACTCGGTTTCGAGATTCTCGCCGGCGGCGGTCTCGGGCGTACCCCGATCATCGGTCATGTGGTCCGCGATTTTCTGCCGCGCGAACATCTGCTGTCCTACCTCGAGGCTATCTTGCGCGTCTACAACCTCGAGGGGCGGCGCGACAATTTGACCAAGGCGCGCATCAAAATTCTCGTCCGCAGCCTAGGGCTGGAGGAGTTTCGTCGGCGCGTCGAAGCAGAATGGCTGCGCATCGCGGATTCGGCGCTGCGGCTGGACGCGACCGAAATCGAGCGGGTGCGCGCCTACTTCGCACCTCCCGCCTACCGCCCGCTCGAGGACTTGGATCCTGCGGCCGGTGCCGAGCCGGCATTTCGCGCCTGGTACCGGTACAACACGCATGCGCACAAGGTGCCGGGTTATCGCGCCGTCTTCGTGTCCCTGAAAAAGCCCGGCATCGCGCCCGGGGATGCGACCACACCCCAGATGCGGGTGCTGGCCGAACTCGCCGAGCGTTACAGCTTCGGCGAGTTGCGCGTCACGCACACGCAGAATCTGCTGTTCGCCGACGTGGAGCAGGCGCGGCTCTTCGAACTGTGGCGGGCGCTGGATGCCGCAGAACTCGCGACTCCGAACATCGGCACGCTGACCGACATGATCTGCTGTCCGGGACTCGACTTCTGCAGTCTCGCGAACGCCGGTTCCATCGACGTCGCACGACTCATCAACGAGCGCTTCGACGACTACGATTACCTCTACGATCTCGGCGAGCTCGACGTGAAGATGTCCGGTTGCATGAATGCCTGCGGTCACCATCACGTCGGACACATCGGCATTCTCGGCGTCGACAAGGGCGGTGAAGAGTGGTACCAAATCACGATCGGCGGCGCCGCCGGAGCCGATGCCGCGCTCGGCAGCGTCATCGGTCCCTCGGTCCCCAAGCATGCCGTGGCGGAGACGATCGCACGACTGCTCGCGGTCTACGTCGAACGGCGGACCGCCGACGAACGGTTCTTGGATACGGTGCGCCGGCTCGGCGTGAAGCCTTTCAAAGAGAGGGTCTATGCCGCGCCGGCTGCTGCGTAATCACCTGACGGTTGCGGACGAATGGGTTTACCTGGAGGAGGCCGTAGCGGAGTTACAGCGCCCCGAGACGGCGCCGTCGCCGCTGATCGTGCCCTTCGACCGCTGGGTCGGCGAGCGGGCGAGCTGGCTCAGCCGCCGCGACCGGCTGGGCGTGCGCCTGGATCCGGCGGATCCGGTCGAGCAACTTGCGGCGGATCTGCCGCGCTTGGATCTCGTGGCGCTGCGTTGCCCCGGCCCCGCAGAAGGCCGTGGTTACACGCAGGCGCGCCTGCTGCGCGAACGCTGGGGCTTTGCCGGCGAGGTCCGTGCGACCGGGTATGTGCATCTGGACCAGCTGTTCTTCCTGGCGCGCTGCGGGGTCAATGCATTCGAACTTCCCGATGAGGAATTCGCATCCGCCGCACGGGCACTGCAGACGTTTTCGGCGGAATATCAGCTGTGCAACGATGCCGGGCTCACGCAACCCTTGCGCCGGCGTTGATCGGGCTGCACGTTGGGGCAAACCGCGAGGGACTTCGTCCCCCTCGCAGCCGATGAGGCTTGCTGTAATTTTTACAGCCCGCCATCCCGCCCGTGGACGCCGGCCGGGCTGCTCTCGGACCGGCCGGGCGTGATAAAGTTGGCGACCCTGATACCCCATCGGAGAGTCCCGTGAGCTTTACATTACCGGCCCTGCCCTACTCGATCAACGCCCTCGCCGACAAAGGCATGTCGCAGGAAACCCTGGAGCTGCACCATGGCAAACATCACAACGCCTACGTCACGGCACTGAACGGACTCGTCGAGAAGAACGACGCGCTCAAGGGCAAGAGCTTGGAGGAGTTGGTCAAGCTCTCGTATAACAATCCCGAGCTCGTACCGGTGTTCAACAACGCCGGGCAGCATTGGAACCACAGCTTTTTTTGGCTCTGTCTCTCGCCGCGGGGCGGCGCCATTCCGGGCAAGCTGGAAAAGAAGCTCGTCGAGGATTTCGGCAGCGTCGACAAGTTCAAGGAAGCCTTCAAGGCGGCCGCACTGGGCCAGTTCGGTTCGGGTTGGGCCTGGCTCGTGCTCGATCACGGCGGCAAGCTCAAGATCGTGAAAACCGGCAACGCCGGCACGCCGCTGGCGAGCGGCGAAGGCAAGGCGTTGCTCGTACTCGACGTCTGGGAACACGCCTACTACGTGGATTTTCGCAATCGCCGTCCGGACTTCACGGACAACTTTTTGAGCAAGGTTGCGAACTACGAATTTGCCGAGGCGGAACTCGCAAAGGCCTGATCGGCTCGCGAGCGACGCGCTTCGTCGCGCCAGGCCTCGCCGCAGTGCCGGCGGCGAGGCCTGTCCTTCAGGTCCCGGTGCTGCCCGGATCGACCGGCGCGCAGTTCCTGCGTCCCTGCATCACGCAATCCTGGAGATTCGAATCGGCACGCAGGGCATAGAAAAGATACAGACCGCCTCCGACCAGAACCAGCAGCAACAATACGGCGAGCAACACGGCCCGCGGCGCGTAGGTGTCATTGCCGGGGGTCGGCGCCTTGCGCAAACTCGTGTCTTCGTGCTCGGCCATGGCATCAGGCGCTGCGCGAAAGGTCCTCGGCGCTCGCGCCCGGATTGAACCACGTAAGCGCCGCCTGCAAGGCGACCACATCGCCGACGATGAGCAAGGCCGGCGACTCGACGCCGCCGGCGGCGCAGGCCGCCTCGAGACCGCTCAAGCTCGCGGTGACGACGCGTTGGCTCTCGGAAGTTCCCCGCGCGATGAGGGCGGCCGGACGGCTGGGCGGCGCCCCGTGTGCGAGCAATCGCTCGATGATCACCGGCAAGCGGGCCAATCCCATGTAAAACACGGCGGTTTGGCCCGGTGCCGCGAGCGCGGGCCAATCGGGCTCGACACCGTTCTTGTCGGCATGTCCGGTCGCGAAGCTCACGCTGTGCGCATGATCCCGATGCGTCAGCGGAATGCCGGCATAAGCGGCGGCGCCGGCAGCCGCCGTGATGCCGGGGATCACCGAGTAGCGGATACCGGCGGCGGCAAGTGCCTGCAACTCCTCGCCGCCGCGGCCGAACACGAAGGGATCGCCGCCCTTCAAGCGGACGACACGCCTGCCCGCGCGCGCGTGCTCGATCAGCAGCGCGTTGATGTCCGACTGGCTCGTGCTCGCACCGCCCGAGGCCTTGCCCACGCAGATGCGCGTCGCGTCGCGGCGGGCGAGTTCGAGTACTCCGGCCGAAACCAGCCGGTCGTGCAGAATCACGTCGGCGTCCTGCAGGGCGCGCAAGCCCTTGAGCGTCAGCAACTCGGGATCACCGGGTCCTGCACCGACCAAGCTGACTTCGCCGGCCGGCGGTGGCGACAGCGCGGACGTGCCGAGTAATTGCCGCGCGATGCGCATCGCCTCACGGCGGTCGCCGGCGATGAAGCGGCGCGCGGCCGCCCCGTCGACCAAGGTTTCGTAGAAGCGGCGGCGGGCGGCCGTGTCGCGGAGGCGCTCCCCCGCGGCGCTGCGCAGTTCGCGCAACCACAGCGCGAGTTCACCGAAGCGTTGCGGAATCAGCGCTTCGAGCCGCTCGCGCAAGCGGCGCGCGAGCACCGGCGACGCCCCGCCGGTCGAGATGGCGACCAGCACGGGGTCGCGGTCGATGATCGCCGGCACGATGAAACGCGAGGCCACTTTGTCGTCGACGACGTTGACCGGTATGGCGCGGGACTCGCACAGGCTGGCGATCCAACGATTGATCGCACGGCGTGAGGTCGCGACGATGACCAGGCGGACGCCGTCGAGGTCCTCGGCTTGGAACTCCCGCCGGCGCAGAGTCAGCGAACCGGCCTCGGCGCGGGCGTCGAGCTCCGCGCTCACCTCGGGCGCGACGAGCTCGATCAGCGCGCCCGTGCGCTCGAGCAGCGCGACCTTGCGCAACGCCACTTCGCCGGCGCCCACGACCAGGACACGCAGGCCGCGGAGATCGAAAAAAACTGGGAAATAGTTCACGGCGTATCCCGCGATTCAGCTCGCTTCGCCGGCGCTTCGGCGCCGCCCGGGGGCGCGGCCGGGGGCGCCGCGGATTCGCGGATGGCGGGCTTGAGTTTACGCCGGGGGTGCAGGCCGCATTCGCGCGAATCCGCACGCTCCCACCACCAGCGCCCCGAACGTTCATCGTCACCCGCTTGAACCGCGCGCGTGCAGGGCGCGCAACCGATGCTCGGAAAACCGGCGTCGTGCAAGCGGTTGTACGGGAGGCTCAGTGTGCGAATGTAGTCCCAGATGTCTTGCTCGCTCCAATCGAGCAGCGGACTGATCTTATGGAGCCCGTAGACGGCGTCCCATTCGACGGGAGCCGCGAGGGCGCGGCTCGCCGATTGCGTATGCCGTATGCCGGTCACCCACGCCCGACGCCCGGCAATCGCCCGCCGGAACGGCTCGAGCTTGCGAATTCCACAGCAGGTACGCCGTTCCTCGAGCCCATCGCGGAAACCGTTGATGCCGTGAGCGGCAACCCACTCCTCGAGAGTCGCAGCCTCCGGATAGTAGACGCGCATCGCCCGGCCGTAGCGCTGCTGGATTTCGTCGATGAGAGCGTAGGATTCCGGGAACAGGCGGCCGGTGTCGACCGTGAAGATCTCGATCTCGGGCACGACCCCCCAGATCAGATCGGTGAGCACCATGGACTCGGACCCCAAGCTATTGGCGTAGCAGACGCTGCCGTAGACAGCGACGGCGGAACGCAGTTGCTCGATGCTGCGGTCGGCTAGATCCCGGAGGGCTGGAGACAGTGCGGACAAATCAGACCCACGAAGGTTTATATTGAAAAAGGCTGAAAGCATGCGCTCGTCCCAGGCTTGCGCGTAGAACTATAGCGCATGAGAACATGCCTATTGGTGCTATGAACGCGGGGCGGCCCGTGGGGATAATGAACGTTTGGCCCGATGAAGCGGATGAAATCCATGCATGCCGAGATTCCAAGCAGTAGAGCCGGCCGCACGCCATGAAGTTCCAACAATTGCGTTACCTGGTCGCGGTCCACGAGAACGGTTTGAACATAACCGCCGCAGCGCGGCAACTGCACACGTCGCAGCCCGGCGTGAGCCGCCAACTCAAACTGCTCGAGGAGGAACTCGGCTTTCAATTGTTCGAACGCGAAGGCCGTGCGTTGACGCGCACGACGGCGGCCGGCGAGCAGATCGTCGCCAGGGCGACGAGCATCCTGCGGGAAATGCAGAACATCCGCCGCACGTCGGCCGAGCTGCGCAAAGCCGATGGCGGCACGCTCTCGATCGCGACGACACATACCCAGGCCCGCTATGTGTTGCCGGAAGTCATCCGCGCCTTCCGGGCGAAGTACCCGAAAGTCCGCCTGCACCTGCATCAGGGAACGTCCGAACAAATCGCGGAACTCGTTGCCCGGGACCGCGTCGACTTCGCGATCGCGACCGGGTCCGAGGAGTTGTTCCCGCACTTGGTGCGCCTGCCGGTGTATCGCTGGCACCGCGCGGTGGTTGTGCCACGGGGCCATCCGCTCGCCCAGGCGTCGGGCAAGGGCGGCAAGTTGACGCTCAAGAAGCTCGCCGAATATCCGATCGTCACCTATGTCTTCAGCTTCTCGGGCCGCTCGTCTCTGCCGGCATTGTTCGAGACCGCGGGCCTTTCCTTGGACGTGGCTCTGACGGCGCGGGACTCCGACGTCATCAAGACCTATGTGCGCATCGGGCTCGGTGTCGGCATCCTAGCGAGCGTCGCGATCGATCCGGTCACCGATGCCGACCTCGTCGTGCTGGACGCATCGCATCTGTTCGAGGGTCATACAACCTGGATCGGCTTTCGTCGCAGCGCGCTGCTGCGCGCCTACATGTACGAGTTCATCGAGTTGCTCGCACCGCATCTGCCGCGTCGGCTCGTGCGTGAAACCGAGAAATTGGAGACGCAGGAAGAGGTTGACCGGATACTCGAGGATCTCGCCATCCCCACGCGCGACATACCTTGAGCGCATATGGAAATTACCGGATGTTCGTTCCAACCTCAGCAGCCGCTGACTATGCTCCGGTATGAGCACTAGAATCGGCGCAGGGCCTGCGACCGGCGCGGCACCGCAGCCGCCGGCATTGCGCGGTTCGGCCCGCGAGTATTGCTACTTCGTTGCCGCGCTGTTGGTGATGCTGATCGCCGTGCGTCTGCACGGCGCGTGAGCGTTGCTGATTCGCCCGCGGTGGTGAAGCTTACGGACTAGCCGGCGCCCTCGAGGCTGATGCGGCCGTAGCGCCGGTCGCGAGCCGCGAAATCGCGCAGGGCGGCGGCAAACGCGCCCGCATCGAAATCCGGCCAAAGAATTTCCGAGAAGAACAACTCGGCGTAGGCGCATTCCCAGAGCAGGAAGTCGCTGAGGCGCTGCTCGCCGCCGGTGCGGATCAGCAAGTCCACTTCGGGCACGACCTCGACCGAGTGGTCGACCTCGGCCAGCGCTTGCGCGAACCGGCTTCTGTCGACGTCCGGTTCTGCGCGCAGACGTCGGCAAGTCTCGAGCAGGCTGTACTGTGCGGAATAGTCGACGGCGATACGCAGCACCATGCGCGAACATTGCGCCGTCGCGCGCTCGCTGCGTTCGATCGACGCCAGCAGCGTGGGACTGAGGCGATCACGCCGCCCGACGAAGTTGAGGCGGATCGACTGTTCGAGGCAACGTTCCGTTTGGCTCAAGAGGTAACGGCGCAGCAGGGAAAAGAGCGCGGCGACCTCCGCCTTGGGTCGCTGCCAGTTGGCGGCCGAAAACGCGTAGAGACTCAGGATGTTGACACCGTCCCTGGCGGCGGCCTCGACGATTTCATTGACCGTTTTTGCACCGGCACGGTGACCGGCGCTTCGTGGCAGGCCGCGACGGGACGCCCAGCGGCCATTGCCGTCCATGATAATTGCGATGTGCATCTCAAAGGACTCTCTGCGACAAAGTTTAAGGGCGAAAAACGGCTCAGCCTCGACGCGTGGCCTTGATCACCGCCTCGACGTGATCGAGATAGCGGTTCAAAGCGGCTCGCCCGGCGTCGGTCAGCCGATAGACGGTCTTCGGGCGCCGACCTTCGAAGGACTTCGTGCACGTCAGGTAACGTGCCTCCTCCAATTTGCGGGCATGCGCGCTCAGGTTTCCGTCGCTGACATCGAACAGCGCCTTGAGCTCGGAGAACGTCAATTCCTCGCGCACCGCCAGCGCGCTCATGATCCCGAGGCGCACACGTTCGTAGACGAGTCGGTCGAAATTCGACTCGTCATGCCGCTCGCCTGCGCTCGGTACGACCGCGAGCTTGTTGAGCTTCGGCGGCAGCCCGCTTGCGGGCAGCCTCGGGCTAGACTTGACGCCCATGATTCTCCACGACCGCTTGCCTCCGCGTACTCACGGGTCGGGAGTCTAGCGGCGATTGCTGTGTGTTGGCAAGTACTTTGCGATCTAGAGCAACTGCATCGTGCGTCCTCGGGCCCGCGCTCAGATTTTTTTGACGGAGATGACGCCGTCCTTCATCACGAAGATCGGCTGCGCGGGCGACAAGCTCCGGGTCGCGTTTCTTGCCCGACCACCTCCAAACCGGCATACTTTTGGACGACGATATGCTCGATTTCAAAAGGAGCGGCGATTGCATCCAGAGCCTACATCGCTGTTTCGCTCCAGCGGCAAACGCGGTTTCTCCGCGACCGTCGCCGACGATCCCCGCCGCGTCGAGGCACGCAAGCTCGAGCGGGAAGTCGACGTCCGCTTCACGCCGGTCAGTTGCATCATTCAGACGCATGAAGGCACGGTACACGCAAAACCTGGCGACGCGATTTTGCGGGGCATCGCCGACGAGCAATGGCGGGTATCGCGCGAGCGCTTTGCCGACAAGTACAGCCCGGTGCCGCCGACGAAAGCGGGTGAATCGGGGCGCTACCTGGCCAAGCCGAATCACGTGCTGGCGGTGCAGATGAGCGAGCCGTTCGAGGTCGTGCTCGTGGACGGCATCTCGCGACTCAAGGGTCGCGCCCGGGACTGGCTCGTCGATTACGGCGACGGGAGTCTCGGCATCGTCACGGCGGGAATCTTCGCACTGACTTACGAAATGCTGGCCTGAGCGTTTCATGGTGCTCCATCAGCAGATCCAGCGCGTGCTCCTGCTCGGTGTGCGCTTCGAATCCATGGCCCCCGTGCCGCCGCCGCGGGCGCCGGAACGCCTGGCGACGCTGATTGCGGCGATCGCCCCGGCGCATCGCGCTTTTGACGAGCGCGCCGTTCATTATGGTCATCGCTATCGCAGCGGCTTCTGGAGCATCTATCTGCTGAGCGCGATCGCGGTGCTTTGCGCGATCCTGCCGCTTGCGCTCGGCTGGGACAATCCCGGCAACACACTGCACCCTTATGCCGGACTGTGGGCGGTCGCGGAAGTTTGCGTGATCGCCGGCGTGAGCACGATCTTCTGGCTCGGCCATCGGCGCGACTGGCAGGGACAATGGCTGCGTTCGCGCACGACCGCGGAATTGACCTGGTATCTTCCGCTGCTCGCGCCGCTCGTGAATTTCCAGCACGGGACTGAGGATACGAACTGGTATACCCGCGTCTTCGACCCCGGCGAGCACGTCGCGAGCGCGGATGAAGTCGCCGCGATCTGCGCGCGCAACGAGTCGCTGGCCCGGAGCGCGCTCGACCATGCGTGGGCTGATCCGGTGTTCGTCTCAGCCTACGCTGAATGGACCATCGCGATTCTGCACGAACAGCGCAGCTATCATCATGGGATCGCGCAGAAGCAGCATGCCCTGATGCATCGCGTGCACGGCCTCAACAGCTGCTTGTTCGGACTCACCGCGGTCGCTGCGCTGGCGCACCTCTTGGTGCACACGTTGTGGCTGTCGCTGATTACGACGTTCTTTCCGGCGCTGGGAGCCTCCCTGCATGGCGCCCTGGCGCAATCCGAAGCCTACCGCTTGAGCGTGACTTCGGAGCGTCTGGTGCGCGAGCTGCAACTCTCGGTGGATCGAATACGGCAAGCCCTGGCCGAAGCCGGTGCGACGCCCCACGGTCCGGGCGCGCGCGTCGCGCACGCGGCCGCCGTCAAAGCGTCGATCGAGGATGCCCTCGCGCTGATCCTCGAGGAGCATCAGGATTGGCAAATGCTCGTCCGCCCGCATCACCTGCCGCTTGCGTGAGCCCGCGCGCAGCAGTCACCGATTGCCTCAAGCGACCGCCGCACTGAAGCCTTTTTCCGCGATCCAGGCCTTGTTGAACAGCCGCGACTGATATTTGGCGCCGCCGTCGCAGAGTATCGTGGCGATCGTATGCCCCGGACCCAGTTGTTTCGCGACCCGGACGGCTCCGGCCACGTTGATTCCAGCGGTACTGCCGAGCAACAGGCCCTCCTCGCGCAGCAGCCGATAGACGTAGTGCATGGTCTCCTCGTCGCCGATCCGCAGCGCGTCGTCGATCGGCGCGCCGGCGAGGTTCGCGGTCACGCGCCCGGTACCGATGCCCTCCGTGATCGAGGAGCCGCCGTCGGACTTGAGCTCGCCATCCTTGATGTAGTGATAGAGCGCACTGCCCGGCGGATCGAGCAGCACGATGCGCACGCCGCTGTTCTTCGACTTCAGGAAGCGTGCGACGCCGGCCAAGGTGCCGCCGGTGCCGGTCGCGGCACAGAACGCGTCGATACGCCCTTCCGTGTCGTCCCATAGCTCCGGACCGGTCGACTCGAAATGCGCGTCGCGATTCGCGGTGTTGTCGAATTGGTTGGCCCAGATGGCGTTCGGCAGCTCCGCGGCGAGCCGCCCGGCCACCTTCTGGTATTGATTCGGGTTGCTGTATGGAACGGCCGGCACTTTGCGCAGCTCCGCGCCCAGGGCTTCGATGATTTGATATTTTTCGGCGGCTTGGTTGTCCGGCATGACGATCACCGCCTTGTAGCCGCGCGCATTGCAGACGTGCGCGATGCCGATTCCGGTGTTGCCCGCCGTGCCTTCGACCACGGTACCGCCGGGTTGCAAGAGACCGCGGCGCTCCGCGTCGAGCACGATCCATTTCGCGGCCCGGTCCTTGACGGATCCGCCGGGATTCATGAACTCGGCTTTGCCGAGGATCTCGCAGCCCGTCTCCTGGCTGAGTCGCCGCAGCCTGATCAAGGGCGTGTTGCCCACGGACCCGATGAAACCCTCGCTAACGCTCATGTCCTGTCCTCCCCAGCCGCGAGCTCGCGCCGCATCGTCGCCACGTTCAATTCTCCGGTCCATTTGGCGACCACGAGGCAGCCTAGACCATTGCCGATCATGTTGGTGAGCGCGCGCGCCTCCGACATGAACCGATCGATGCCGAAGATCAGTGCGAGCCCGGCAACGGGGACGTCGCCGACGCTCGCCAAGGTGGCGGCTAGAACGAGAAAGCCGCTGCCGGTGACGCCGGCCGCCCCTTTGGAAGTCAACAACAAGACGGCGAGCAGCGCAAGCTGCTGGAGCAAATTCAACGGCGTATTGGTGGCCTGCGCGATGAACACCGCCGCCATGGTCAGATAAATGGAGGTGCCATCGAGGTTGAACGAATAGCCCGCAGGCATGACGAGACCGACCACGGACTTGTCGGCGCCCAAGCGCTGCAATTTGTCGATCATGCGTGGCAGGACCGACTCGGACGACGCGGTACCGACGACGATCAGCACCTCCTCGCGGATATAGCGCACGAAGCGCCAGATGCTGATGCCGTGCACGCGGGCCACGAGCCCCAGGGCGCCGAAGATGAACAACAGGCAGGTAAGATAAAAGCTGCCCATGAGTTTTGCGAGCGGCAGCAGGGACGCCAGCCCGTACCTGCCGATCGTGAAGGCCATGGCGCCGAAAGCGCCGATCGGAGCGAGGCGCATGACGAAGCCGACGATGCTGAACAGCACTTGCGATAGATTGTCGACGAATGTCCGCAGTGTGCGTCCGCCCGTCCCCAGCCGGTGCAGAGCGAAGCCGAACAGCACGGAGAATAAGAGGATCTGCAGGATTTCCCCCCGGGCGAATGCGTCGCTGACGGTGACCGGGATGACATTGAGGAGGAAATCGCTGAGCGACTGCAATTTGGCGGGTCCCGCATAGGCCGCCACGGCGCCGGGGTCGAGCGTGCGCGGATCGACGTTCATGCCTGCGCCCGGACGCAGTACGTTGACGACCACGAGACCCAGCAGCAGCGCGATGCTGCTCATGACCTCGAAATAGACGAGTGCGAGGCCGCCCGTGCGTCCGACCTTTTTCATGTCATCGACGCCGGTGATGCCGGTGACGACGGTGCAGAAGATGATCGGGCCGATCAGCATCTTGATCAGCTTGATGAAGCCGTCGCCGAGCGGCTTCAGTGCGACGGCCCATTCCGGTCGCAGGCTGCCGAGCAGGACTCCGAATCCGATCGCGACGATGACCTGCCAGTACAACGAGTTCTTGCGGACCTGCACCCCGCCTAACTTAAGCGATCTTGAAATGCCGCGGAGGCATTTCGGAACGGATCATCAGCAGGGCACCGTGGGGAGCCCGGATCGGCTCGTGTACGGCACCTGGGCGAGCAACGTGCATGTCACCTTGCCCGAGGCGATAGTCGCCGATGTACACCTCGCCCGCGAGGATCAGACACTCTTCTTCCTGGGTGTGACGGTGGCCGACGACGACCGAACCCGGTTGCATGCGGATCAAGACGGTCTGGTCGTTGCGGTCCGTGTCCATGCGCAATACCTTGACTTCGACGCCGGGTCCCACGGTCACCCAGCGCATCTCGTCTGCGCGGATCGTGAAGGTCGCCGGCGGCGGCTCGATCTCGGCCGCAAGCGGCGGCGGCGCTAGACCCTGCGGCGCGACGCGGGCGAGGATGCGCGCCTGCAAGCCATCAAGCTCGTCCGGCGAGAGCGTGGCGGGAGCTACGGCCATCAACAGCGCCTCCAAGACCGCGGAATCGAGGACCGGTTTCGTCATTCGCTCTCGCGTCCCAGCGCCGCCTGCAAGGCTGCCAGCGCGCGACGCACGTGCGATTTCACCGTGCCGAGCGGCATGCCCACGGCTGCCGCGATTTCCTGATGACTCAGATCCTGAAAGAAGGCCAAACCGAGCAGGCGCCGCCGCAGCGGCGACAGGGCGGCGAGCGCGGCATGCACGGCGCTCCCCGATTGGAAGCTTGCGAGGATCTCTTCCGGACCGGCCACGCCGCAACCCAAGCTCTCCGCGAGACCGGCGTTGGCGCGATCATCGAGTGAGATGAGATCGCGACGCTGGCGCAGCCGGTCGACCGACCGGTTGCGCGCCATGATCGCGAGCCACGCCATGACGCTGCCCCGGCAGGGATCGTAATTTTTGGCGGTAGCCCAAGCATGCGTGTAGACGTCGCACACGATTTCCTCGGCATCCTCGCGCGAGCGCAGCATGCAGCGTGCGATCGCAAATACTTGCGAGACCGTCCGCTCGTAGATGGAGCTCAGTGCGCTCGCGTCGCCGGCAGCCATTGCAGTCACGAGGGATTCCAGGCCATCGCTGCTGCGCTCGGTGGATGAGGGCGACGGCGACTCAGGGCTGGCTTGCATACCGAGAATGTTCGCAGGAGGCGGGAGATCGGATTCATGACGCGACAGATGGTACGAGGCAAAGGGACGCGCCGGATGCAGGTTTTACAAAAGTATCCCCGGACTTGCCGGGGACCCGAGTGGAACAGGTGCTGGGTAAAAACCCTACACGTCCTGATTGGAAGATGCGCGGCCCAAGAGGTACCTGTACGCTCGACCTTCTTCAATTAACGCCATTGTGGCGATTAAAGCACGAAAGATCGATCAAATTCATCGACGCTCAACAAGAATATCAGTTATGAGAGAAAAATCCAATACTTAAGAAGCATTTCTCGGGTGCAGCGCACTTATCTGGCCTGCGCCGCATCGTGACAGACTTACAACAACTGGCGACCACCGAGTGGATTTTGCGTTTTGGCGCGGCTTCGGGATACTGGCGGTTCGGATTACGGCGGTCGGTGCTTTGCGAAGCTCGAGGATTCCATGAAATATCTGCACACGATGGTCCGGGTCACGGACATCGACCAATCTTTGCGCTTTTACCGGGATGCCCTGGGCCTGACCGAACTCTCGCGGCGCGATTACCCGCAAGGTCGCTATACGCTGGTGTTCCTTGCGGCGCCCGGAGATGAACGGGCTCAGGTGGAGCTGACCCACAACTGGGATCCGGAATCCTACGGCGGGGGCCGCAATTTCGGCCACCTCGCCTATGAGGTCGAGAACATCTATGCCACTTGCGAGCGCCTGCGGGCGCACGGCGTCGTGATCAATCGACCGCCGCGCGATGGCCGCATGGCCTTCGTCCGTTCGCCGGACGCGATTTCCATCGAGCTGCTGCAGCGGGGCGAGGCGCTGCGCCCGGCCGAACCCTGGGCTTCGATGCCGAACAGCGGCGTCTGGTAGCCGCGGACTAGTCCCCTAGAACATCTCCGAGGCGTCCGGCGCCTGAATTTCGACGGCGGTGCGTGAAGGGATGTGGTCGCCCGTGATCATGGCTTCATAGCTCTGGCCGGGGCCGACCATCGGGTAGACGCCCGCATCGACATCAATCATGACTTCGAGGAAGGCCGGCCCGGGGTAGCGGATGAATTCTTCGACGACCCGCGCCACATCACTCTTGCGGTCGAGCCGGACGGCATAGGCGAAACCATCGGCGAGCGCCGCCTTGACGAAGTCCTTCTTGTGCAGGCTCTTGTCGCTCGCGCTCAAGCGCCCCTTGAAGAACAATTTTTGCCACTGCTTGACCATGCCGTCGCCGCAGTTGTTGAGCACGACGACCTTGACCGGCAGATCGTAGGTGGTGACGGTCTCCAGCTCGCCGATGTTCATGCGGATGCTCGCGTCCCCGTCGATATCGATGACGAGTCGCTGGCGCTGCGCGAACTGCGCGCCGACCGCCGCCGGCAGACCGAAGCCCATCGTCCCCATGCTGCCCGAAGTCAGCCAGAGACGCGGGCTGCGAAAATCGAAGTACTGCGCGGCCCACATCTGGTGCTGGCCGACGCCGGTCGCGATGATCGCCTCGCCCTGCGTGAGACGATTGATGGTTTCGATCACGTAGTACGGCTGGATCAGCTCGCTGTCCCGATCGTAGTTCATCGCATACTTGCTGCGTAACGCGTCGCAGTGCGCATGCCACTCGGACCAGTCGCGCTCGAAACCGGTCCGGCGGCCGTGGTCGAGCAGCGCGAGCAATGCGTCCGGCACGAGCCCGACGTGACTCCAATCGATGCGCTTGACCTTGTTGATCTCGGATGCATCGATGTCGAAATGTGCGATGAACTTGGCCCCGCCGGCGAATTTGGCCGGGTTTCCCGCAACCCGATCGTCGAAGCGCGCGCCGATCGCGAGCAGGCAGTCGCAATCGTCGATGGCATAATTAGCGAAAGCCGCGCCGTGCATCCCGAGCATGCGCATCGCCAGCGGGTCGGTGGTATCGATGGCGCCGATGCCCATCAGGGTCGTGACGACCGGAATCTTGAATTCCCGGGAAAACTCGCGCAACGCAAACGAGGCGTTGGCGTTGATGACTCCGCCGCCGGCGTAGATCAACGGACGCCGCGCCCGGCCGAGCGCGGCGAAGAAATCCGCGCACGCGGCCTCGGGCAGCTTGTTCGCGATCAACCGGTTCATGCGTTGCCGATAGCCCGGAATCGGCAGGCGGCCAGAGCCGTGAAACACGCCCCGCCAATTCTGCACGTCTTTGGGGATGTCGAGCACCACCGGACCGGGCCGCCCCGTGCGCGCGATCTCGAACGCGGTGCGCACGGTCGCCTCGAGCTTGGTCGGGTCGGTGATCAGAAAAACATGTTTGGCGACGGCGCCCATGATGCTGGGCACGGGCGCCTCCTGAAAGGCGTCGGTCCCGATTGCCGTCGTTGCCACCTGGCCGCAGATCACGACGATGGGCACCGAGTCAGCCATGCTGTCACGGACCGGCGTTACGGTATTCGTGGCCCCCGGTCCCGAGGTCACCATCGCAACCCCCACCCGGCCGCTCGCCCGGGCGTAGCCGGCGGCCATGAATCCGGCGCCCTGCTCGTTCGCCGGCACGATCAAGGGCATGGCCGCGGAGTGTTCGAGGTTGTAGCGGAACACCGCGTCGTAGATCGGCAGGATCGCACCGCCGCTATAACCGAAGATCGTGTCGACGCCCTCGTCCGCCAGCACCTGCACGACCATGTCGGCCCCGGTCATGCTGGCGCCCGCGAGCGGATGGGCGCCTTGATTCAACATGTCGTAACGATCTTTCACCGCCAAAGCCTAGCAGTTCTTGCCCTGGCGCCCAAGTGCCGCCCTCCCGTATGCTTAGGTGTGCGCCACATCATCGCGATCCTGTTGCAAAACGAAGCCGGGGCACTGACCCGGGTGACCGGCCTGATCTCGAGCCGCGGTTACAACATCGAGTCCCTGTCGGTGGCGCCGACCAACGATCCGACGGTCTCGCGCATCACGCTGGTGACGAGCGGTTCGGAATCGGTGATCGCGCAGATCAATGCGCAGTTGCTGAAGCTCGTCGACGTCGTCGCCGTCGAGGACATGACCGGCGGGGACCACCTCGCGCGTGAATTGCTGCTGATCAAGCTGCAGGTGGCGGCCGGACAGGTCGACGCGATCGCAGATTTGCTGCGCCGGGTCGGCGGCCGTGTCTTGTCGGCCAATCCCTCGAGTTACATCGTCGAGTTGACGAGCACGGAGACGGAGATCGGCGAGTTCATCGCGAACGTCGCGGCCTTCGGCGAGATCGTCGAAGTCGTGCGCAGCGGCGTACTCGGCATCTCGCGCGCGAACCCCCGGCTGCACGTCGTACGCTAGAACCCGGTTCCTGCGTTCAAGGCGGTTCGATCGTCGCGAGCACGGCGCCGGCGTCGTAATCCTTGCAATAGGTCTTCCAGGCTGCCTGCATGCCGGTCGCGGCCTTGGCTGCGATCTTGATCGCCGTGCGCTGCCAATCCTGCGCGGCAACGTATTGCTGCAGGGTTTCGGCGCGGTCCGCATCGAAATGACCGCAGCCGCGCAAGTGCGCCCAAGCCGTCACATGGCCCATCGCGACGACGGCCTCGAGGATCCGCTTCGGCTTGCCGCGCCACTCCGAGAACTCGAGCCGGTCGATGCTCGGCTGCAGCTCCTTGAGGATGAACGGTCGATCCTCGAAGCTCACGGCGCGCAGCATCGCGGGCGGGATCGCCTGCATGATGCGCTGGAGGCGCACGACCCGCACCGATTCGCTGGGCCATGGCGGCTGGCGGCGCGCGAGCCACGCGGCCACGGCCGAGGGGGCGGCCAATTTCAAATCCAGGGCGAAGTTCTGATTCGGGGAGCCGCGGCCCTTGACCAACAGAACGTAGCGCGCGAGTCCGAGACTGCCGTTGCCGGCGATGCGCCGCGCCGCCTCGATCAGGCGGAAAAAGCTCCGATTCGGCGCATCGCGGCGGAACTCCTTCATGAATTTACGCAAACGCCTGGCTTCGCCGTCGTGCAGCGAGAGCGTCCGCAGGCCGTCGATGCGGATGCTGCGCATCCCGTCCCTGACCCGGCTGAAGCGGTCGAGCAGCGCCGCGCGCGGGCGCCGGATCGCCCGGCGCAGCAGCTCGCGCAAGACGCCCGTCGCGAGTGCGCGCTCGATCCAGCGCGGCTTGCCGTCGGCAATCGCGGCCGCGTAAGCCGCGAGAAACCCGCGCTCGAGCCGGCGCGTCTGGGAGGGGTTCAGCAGCAGTCCGTCGGCGGCGACGCGGATGCAGGCAAGAAAACGCACCACGTCGATCGTGAAAGGCGCGACGCAGGCCTCATCGAAGTCGTTGATGTCGAAGTAGCATAGTCGGTTGTCGCCTTTGAACGCACCGAAGTTCTCGAAGTGCAGATCGCCGCAGACCAGGGTATTGGGCGCCCGAAACAGCGCGTTGGCGCGCGGCAGGAGCCCGAGAAACAGCGGATTCGTACCGCGAAAGAACGCAAAGGGGTCGCTGCGCAGCGCGTGCAGCTTGAGCAACAGCCGCTCGACATCGCGCCCGGCGTTTTGCGCTAAAATTTCTTTCGTGACGCTGCTCGATGTTTTCATGACGCTTCGCTGGTGACGATCGAGGATAAAGGGTAACTTGAACAATGACTGAAATCGAATTGAAACCTGAACATGCCGAAGATCCGAACACACGCCGGGTCGGCATTCTCGTCGGTGTCGTCGGCATACTCTTGTCGGTCGTCACGATCGCGTCGCACCGCGCGCATACGAATGCCGTGATCCACCGCACCGAATCGAACGATCAGTGGAGCTATTACCAGGCGAAGAAGATCCGCGAGGCGACCACGGACATCGCGATCACCTTGATCCAGAGCTTGGGCACCGACGCCGCGAAGGTCGCCGCGGCCGCGCAGAAGCTCGCGACGGCGCGCGACAAATACGCCAGCGACGAAAAGGAAATTCAAAAGAACGCCGACGAGAAAGAAGCCGAGTCGGCCCGCGAGGAAAAGCGTGCGCTGTACTTCGACATCGGTGAGGGCCTGCTCGAGCTGGGCCTCGTGCTGTGCTCCCTGTACTTCCTGGCCCGCAAGAACTTTTTTCCGATCTTTGGAATTTTGGCGAGTGCCGGCGGCACGGTCCTCGGCGTGGCCGGCTTCATGCTTTGAGCAGGGTGTCGAGCAAGCTGCTCTCCTTCATCGGCGCGGTGTTGATCGCGGCGTGCGCGGCGTGGGCGGCGGAGGCCGAGGATGCGCCGCCGCGCATCGAACTGCGCTCGCCGCAGTATGTGCTCGTGGGACTCGTCCATGGCGACAGCATGAGCGTGCACCTGGCGAACGCGCTCGACAACGCACCCGTGCACGATGCCGCGCTGACGGCTTATCTGCGCGGTGCGCGATACCCGCTCAGTGCGCAAGTCGACGGCAGCTACCTGATGGTGGCCAAGGACCTGGCGCTGCCGGGCTCGGCCAGCATCGAATTCGAGGTCAAACGAGGCACGGAGCTCGCACGCTTGCGAGGCAGCTTGCAGACGCCCGAGACTGACGGCAAGGGCGCCGAGCAGAACAATGTGCGGCAATACGCCTGGTGGGTGCTGAACTTCGCCGTCTGCATCACCGCCTATGTGCTGTTCACGCGGCGTCGCAAGACCGAGGACCCCTAGTCATACAGCCCTGCCCAGTTGCGCGCGGCTCAAAGTGCAGCGTTGTCGGTCTCGCCCGTGCGGATGCGCAGAACCCGCAGGATGTCGGTGACGAAAATCTTGCCGTCGCCGACCTTGCCGGTCTTCGACGCGCCGACGATGGCCTCCAATACCTGATCGACGAGTTCATTCTTGACGGCCACCTCGATGCGCGTCTTGGGCACGAAATCGACGACATATTCGGCGCCGCGATAGAGTTCCGTGTGACCCCGTTGGCGGCCGAAGCCCTTCACCTCGGTGACGGTCATGCCCGAGACGCCGATTTCCGACAGTGCCGCGCGCACGTCATCCAGTTTGAACGGCTTGATAATGGCGGTAATCAATTTCATTCCAGTCTCCGCGGAATTTGTGGGGCCTACCCCGTAATACTATTACTATTGCGGTCCAGGGGCACGCGCGACGCGCAAGTCGAGACGCCCTGTCATGGTGCATGGAGTCGATGAGCGGGACAATCGTGATTATCGGCGGCGGTCAAGCCGGCGCCCAGGCAATCGACACCCTGCGGCGTGCGGGCTATGCACAGCGGCTCGTTCTGATCGGTGCAGAGCCGGAACTGCCCTACCAGCGGCCACCATTGTCGAAGAAATTCCTGTCCGGGGAACTCGCCGAAGAGCGCCTGTGGTTCCGCCACCGCGCTTTCTACGATGAACATCGGGCCGAATTGGTGCTGGGGAAAATGGCGATCCGTCTCGACCGGGCCACGCAGTCGGTCGTGCTCGACGATCAGAGCATATGGCGCTATGACCGCCTGTTGCTGTGCCTGGGTGCGAGTTCGCGCCGGCTCACCTGTGCCGGGTCCGACCTCGCCGGGGTACATTACCTCAGGGATTTGCGCGATGCGTGGGCTCTGCGGTCCGAGATACGTCCGGGGGCGCGGGTCGTGATCGTGGGCGGCGGCTATATCGGGCTCGAAACCGCGGCAACCTGCGCCAAATTGGGTTGCTCGGTGAAAGTACTCGAAATGGCCGACCGCATCATGAACCGGGTGGTCGCACCGGTGGTCTCGTCGTTCTTCGCGGCCGAGCATGAAAAGCACGGCATCGACATCGTTCTCGATACGCGTGTCGCGGCACTTGCCGGTAGTGAGCGTGTCGAGGCTGTCGTTTGCGCGGATGGCACGGTGCATCCGGCCGATTTCGTCGTCGTCGGCGTGGGCTCGGTGCCGACCACGGACCTGGCGCGCGCGGCGGGCCTCGTCTGCGACAATGGCATCGTCGTCGACGAATTCTGTCGGACCAGCGACCCGTCGATTTACGCCGCCGGTGACTGCACCAATCAACCGTCGCCACGCTACGGCCGCCGCATGCGCCTGGAATCGGTCGACAATGCCTTCGAGCAGGCAAAGACCGCCGCTCAAAACATGTTGGGCGGCGCCCTGATCCACGACCGGGTCCCCTGGTTCTGGTCGGACCAGTTCGACGACAAACTGCTGATCGTCGGGCTCTCGCAGGGCGCCGACCGTGTGGTCGTGCGCGGCGACCCGCAGGCTCGCAGCTTCAGCGTCTGCCATTTCTCGGGGCGGGAATTGCTCGCCGTGGAGGCGATCAACCACTCGAAAGATTACATGGCGGCGCGCAAGTTGATCGCGGAGCGGGTGAATCTGGATCCGGAGCGCGTGCAGGACCCGTCGCTCGCACTCAAGGACGCCTCTTGAACCCCAAGGTCCGCTTCGTCGAGGCCGACGGGCGCGAGCGCGAAGTGCAGGCCCCCGTCGGGATCAGTCTCATGGAGACCGCCAAGCAACACGCTATCGTCGGCATCGTGGCGCAGTGCGGGGGGGCTTGCGCTTGCGCCACCTGTCACGTCTATGTCGACCGGGCTTGGGTGGAGCGACTGCCGCCGCCCGAGGACATGGAAGTCGGCATGTTGGAAAGTGCCTGGGAGCCTCGTGACAACAGCCGGCTCAGCTGCCAGATCACGATCACCGCGGCCCTCGACGGCCTGCGGGTCACGGTCCCCGAGGAGCAAGCCTGAGCCACCCGCAAAGGCACGGCAGGGTTCAAGCGAACGTAATCAGCAAATCCTTGGCGTCGACCTGCTGGCCGGTGAGGACGAGGATCTCGCTGATCACGCCGTCCCGCTCCGCGCGCACGGTCGTCTCCATTTTCATTGCCTCGAGCGTGAGCAGCACATCACCACGATGCATGCTTTGTCCCAAATGCACCGGCACCGTGACGATCGTGCCCGGCATGGGTGCGGCCACGTGGGCGGCGTTGCCGCTCTCGGCTTTGCGCTTCGGCGGCCGCTTCGCGACCTGGCTGCGATCGACGACGCGAATCGGCCGCGGCTCCCCATTGAGCTCGAAGAACACCGTGCGCGTGCCGTCCTCGTGGACATCGCTGGTCGTGACATAGCGAACGATCAGGGTCTTGCCGCGCTCCAAATCGATGTTGATCTCCTGACCCGACTGCATGCCGAAGAAGAAGACCGAGGTCGGCAGCGTGCCCATCTCGCCGAACTTCGCGCGATCCGCAGTGTAATCCGCGAAAACCTTCGGATACATTAGATAGGAGGCGAGTTCGAAATCCGAGATCGGCCGTCCGACCCGCCGCTCGGCCTCGGCGCGCTCCTGAGCAAGATCCGCGGCAGGCAGCAATTCTCCGGGACGCTCGCGCAGCGGGGATTTGCCGGCCAGCACTTTGTTCTGCAGCGCGGGCGGAAATCCGCCGACCGGCTGGCCGAGATCGCCATGGAACAACTGCACGACCGACTCGGGAAAGGCGATCTCCGTGTGCGGATCACAAACCGCCGCCGGGGTGAGTCCGCTCGTGACCATCATGATGGCCATGTCGCCCACGACCTTCGAGGTCGGCGTAACCTTGATGATGTCGCCGAACATTGCGTTGACCTGGGCGTAGGCGGCGGCGACCTCCGGCCAGCGATGCTCGTCGATGCCCAGCGAGCGCGCCTGCTCACGCAGGTTCGTATATTGGCCGCCGGGCATGCCGTGCACGTACACCTCGGACGCACCCGAGCGAATGTCGCTCTCGAACGAGACGTAGCCGTGGCGCACCTGTTCCCAATAACTGGAAATGACCCGCAACTTGTCGGGGTCCAAGCCGGAGTCGCGCGGACCGAAACGCAAGGCTTCGACGATCGAGCCGAGGTTGGGCTGCGAGGTCAGCCCCGACAGGGCGTCGATCGCGCCATCGACGGCGTCGGCGCCGGCCTCGATCGCCGCGAGCACGCTCGCCGCCGCGATACCGCTCGTATCGTGCGTATGAAAGTGCACGGGCAGCCCGATTTCCTCCTTGAGCGCCTTGACGAGGACTGCCGCGGCGCGCGGCTGACACAGACCGGCCATGTCCTTGATGCCGAGTACGTGGGCGCCCATCGCCTTCAATTCCCGCGCCAAGGCGAGGTAGTAACGCAGGTCGTACTTGGTCTCACGCGGATTCGACAAGTTGCCGGTGTAACAGATCGCGGCCTCGCAGAGCCGATCGGTGCGCCGCACCGCGTCGATCGCGACCTTCATATTCGGCGCCCAATTGAGACAGTCGAAGACGCGAAACACGTCGATGCCGCCCTGCGCCGCCTGCGCCACGAAGTAGCGCACGACGTTGTCGGGATAGTTCGTGTAGCCGACCGCATTCGCCGAACGCAACAGCATCTGCAACAGCAGATTGGGGATACGAGCGCGGAATTCGGCGAGTCTCGTCCAGGGATCCTCACGCAGGAAGCGCATGGCGACATCGAAGGTCGCGCCGCCCCAGCACTCGACCGAAAACAAGTCCGGAAGGAGGCTCGCATAGTATGGAGCCACGGCCGCCATATCGAGGGTCCGGAAGCGTGTCGCGAGCAGCGACTGATGCGCATCGCGCATGCTCGTGTCGGTCAGCAAGACACGCTTTTCCGCGAGCATCCACTGCGCGAAGCCATCCGCGCCGAGCTCGTCGAGCTTCTGCTTCGTGCCGGACCGCGGCGGCGGCAGCTCGACGCGGGGCAGTCGCGGAAAGACCGGCTGATCGGGCTTGCGCCGTCCCTTGACTTCCGGATTGCCGTTGACGATGACGTCGCCGATGAAGCTCAAGAGCCGGGTGGCCCGATCACGCTTGCGCGGGGTGCGGAACAATTCCGGCGTATCGTCGATGAACTTGGTCGTGTAATCGCCCGCGGCGAAGCGCGGGTGCGTGATCAACTGGTCGAGGAAACGCAGATTCGTGACGACGCCGCGAATACGAAACTCCCACAGCGCCCGGTGCATGCGCGCGATGGTCTCCTCGGGGGTCGGCGACCAGGTGGTCACTTTGACGAGCAGCGAATCGTAGAAACGCGTGATGATCGCGCCGGCATAGGCGGTGCCGGCATCGAGACGCACGCCGAAGCCCGCGGGGCTGCGGTAGGCGGTGATGCGCCCGTAATCCGGTACGAAATTGTTCTCCGAGTCCTCGGTCGTGACGCGGCATTGCAGGGCATGGGCGCTGACCCGGATGTCGGCTTGCGCCGGAACACCGCTCTCGAGAGTGCCGATGCGCGCGCCCGCGGCGATGCGAATCTGCGCCTTGACGATGTCGATGCCGGTGACGCATTCGGTGACCGTGTGTTCGACCTGGATGCGGGGATTGACCTCGATGAAATAGAACCGGCCGGTATCGGCATCCTGAAGGAACTCCACGGTGCCGGCGGCCCGATAGCCCACGGCGCGGCCGATCTTGAGCGCAGCCTCGCACAGATCCGCGCGTTCTGTGTCGGTCAGGAACACCGCCGGTGCGCGCTCCACGACCTTTTGGTTGCGGCGTTGCACGCTGCAGTCGCGCTCGTACAGATGCACGAGGTTGCCATGTGCGTCGCCGATGATCTGCACCTCGACATGGCGGGCACGCCGCACGAGTTTTTCGAGATAGACCTCGTCCTTGCCGAAGGCCGCCTTGGCTTCGCGCCGCGCCGCGGCGACCGTCTCGAGTAGCGTCGCATCGCTCTCGACGACGCGCATGCCGCGACCTCCGCCGCCCCAGCTCGCCTTGAGCATGACCGGAAAGCCGACCGCATGCGCCATCTCGAGGACTGCTGCATCGTCTGCGGGCAGCGGCGGCGTGGCCGGCATCACCGGGACCCCCGCACTGACCGCGAGATTGCGCGCGGCGACCTTGTTGCCGAGCTGCCGCATGGTCTCCGGCAGGGGCCCGACGAAGACGATGTTGGCCGCGGCGCAGGCCTCGGCAAATTCCGGACTCTCGGACAGGAATCCGTAACCCGGGTGAATCGCATCGGCGCGGGCTTCGCGCGCGATGCGCACGATGTCGGCTATGTCGAGATAGGCATCGATCGGACCTTTACCCTCGCCGACGAGATAGCTTTCGTCGGCCTTGGTCCGATGCAGGGAAAAGCGGTCCTCTTGTGAATGAATCGCAATCGTGCGCATGCCTAACTCGGCCGCGGCACGCATGACGCGGATCGCGATCTCGCCGCGGTTTGCGATCAACAGGCTGCGGATTGCACCGCTCTTGATGAAGGGGTTCATTGCCGAATGATGATAGCCTTGACGGCGACCAGCGACCAGGGAAATAAGGAGCGACGATGTTCGGCATTGCAATTCATGGAGGCGCGGGAACGTTGCCGCGCGCGCAGATGAACGCGGAGCTCGAGAAGAGATATCGCGACGGTCTCGGCGCGGCGATCGACATCGGCGCGGCGGTTCTCGCTGCGGGTGGTTCGAGCCTGGACGCAGTGACTCGCGCGGTGGCCAGTCTCGAGGACGAGCCCTGCTTCAATGCGGGTCGTGGTGCAGTGTTCACGCTCGATGGGCGCAATGAGTTGGATGCGGCCATCATGGATGGGGAATCGCTCGCCGCGGGCGCGGTCTGCGGCGTCAGTCACGTGAAGAATCCGGTCGAACTGGCGCGTGCCGTAATGGAGCACTCCGAGCACGTCTTTCTGGCCGGAGCCGGTGCCGAGGACTTCGCGCTCGCCCAGGGCTTTGCGCTGATGCCGCGCAGCTATTTCCACACGCCCGAGCGGTGGCGGCAGCTCGAGCGCATACGTGGCGGCGAGGCCGGGCTTTCCGCGCTCACGATCTCGCACGTCGGCACCGTCGGCGCCGTTGCGCGCGACGTGCGCGGTAATCTCGCCGCGGCGACGTCGACCGGCGGTATGACAGGCAAACGCTACAATCGGATCGGCGACACACCGATCATCGGCGCCGGAACCTATGCGGACAATCGTTCCTGCGCGGTGTCCGCCACGGGGCACGGCGAGATCTTCATCCGCAATGCCGTCGCACACGACATCGGCGCGCGCATGCGTTACGCCGGCCAGACGCTCGCCGCCGCGGTACGCGCCGTGGTCATCGACGAGTTGCCGAAGATGGGCGGCGAAGGCGGCGTCATCGCGATCGACCGGGATGGCCACATCGCGCTCGAGTTCAACTCCGAGGGCATGTTCCGCGCCAGCCGGCGGGATGGCGAGGCGGCCGAGATCGCGATCTACCGCTGACATCGGGCCGCGCCGCCGCGGCCCCGCGCGGCTTCAGGCGGTGTTGCGCACGCGACGCTTTTCGAAGCGGCCCGTCGTCATGCCTTGGTATTCGGCCTCCATGACGACGACCCGATTGCGGCCCTGCTCCTTGGCGCTATAGAGCGCCTCGTCCGCGAGTTGAATCAAACCCTCGGGAGTGCGGCTCGCGGTCGGTTTGATGTGGCCCGCGCCGACACTGACCGTGAGGCGGGATGCGACGATCGAGGCGTCGTGCGGAATGTTCAGTTCCGCGATGGAACGCTGAATGCGGGTCAGGACCTCGGCCACATACTCAGGACTCGCCTCGTACAACACCACCGCGAATTCCTCGCCGCCGTAGCGGGCCGCGAAATCCAAGGGGCGACGCGCGCATTGCGTCAGTGCCCGCGCGACGGCACGCAAGCATTCATCGCCGGCCTGGTGGCCGTAGCGATCGTTGTAATTCTTGAAGCAATCGATGTCGACCAGCAGCACTGCGATCCGCAGCTGTTCCCTGACCGCCTGCTGCCAGACACGGACGATGTGCTGGTCGAACATGCGCCGATTCTGGATGCCCGTGAGCCCGTCGCGCGCGACCATCTCGCGCAGCAGGCCCGCCTCCAGGAAGCGCAGGCGGTTGGTCTTCTCCTGCATGTAGACGACGGAGGCGCCGATGACATTGGCGCCGACCAGGGCCAGCGCGCCGTAGCTGAACTCCGGTGTGTCGAGATGCAGCACGGCCTCGGCGCCGAGGTAGGCGAACAACACCACCGCGTTCGCGACCAGTGCCCGATAGAACAGCAGGCCCGCGAGCAGATAGGTGTAGGTCGTCGCGAGCACGAGCCCCGGCAGCAGGAACTTGATGCCACCGGCCGATGCGATCAGCGGAATCGTGAGCTGGGCCAGGCCGTAGACGGTCGCCGCCGCCGTCGTCACGGGCTGGTAGATGCTGTGCCGTCGCGGCGAGAAACTCGCGGCGATCATGGTCAGCAGCACGGGAACGATGACCAGAATGTGCAGCAGGCCGGGAATGCGGTCGAGTTTGGGGCCGAGGACCATCATGTCCATTCCGGAGAAGGCGATCGCCAGCGTGATTGCAACGCAGAGATTGAGGCGAATCGAGGGCAGCGTTTCCTCGAGATGCGCGCGCCGAAATTCGGCTTCGAGATCCGGCGTGAAATGGAGCCACGGGATCCCGTCCTTGAGCTGGCGCGCATGCGGCAGATCCGGCAAATCGTCGACGGAATGGCCTTGCGCCTGATACATATCCGCGCACGGTACCGGGGTCGGGTGGCCGACTCTAGGACGTGGAACACGTTTGCAGAGCGACACAGGCAATCAGCCGCCGAGCTCGCTTCCTGCCGCCCGGCTCAGGAACGCGCGCGGCGTTATGTCAAGAGAGCGCGTCGCCCTGCAGGTACTGCGCCAAGTATTGGTCGAAATCGAGCTTGTCGGAGATCTCGATGCGACGCTGCGCTTCGTGCGAGTCCGCAGCGGCGGCGGCGAATTCCCCGAGGCGGCGTTCATTTGGCGGATACAGTCCGAGGAAATAGTCCTTGTGCAGCTTCGACATGCGCAGCGCCAGGTCGAAGAACGATTCACCCGTCTGGCGCATCTCGGCGAGCAGTCGCGCCGACGGCGTTCTCTCCACGTCGTCGAGCTTCGCGCGTTGTTGCTCGAGCGCGGCCGTGTAGGGTCGCTGCGGCTCGCCGTGATCGAGCAGCTCGCAGACGCCCTGCATCGAGTCGAGCAGTTCCGCGGCCCAGGCCTGCATCGGCTGCCGGCGTCCGTCACGGTTCAGCATCAGTCCCGGTTCACGTCCGGACATCGCCACCGTGAGGTGGTTGGCGTCCAGATCGTCCTGCTCGCCGCGGCCGATCGGCTCGCTGGCGCGCAGCAGACAGAGCGCGAGAAATGCCTCGAGGAAGCGCAGTTTGTTTTGATTGACGCCGACCGGATCGAACGCGCTCACGTCGAGCGCGCGCACCTCGACGTACTCGACGCCGGCGCGGCGCAGCGCATGGGTCGGCCGCTCGCCGGAGCGGGCGACGCGCTTCGGCCGTATGAAGCTGTAGTACTCGTTCTCGATCTGCAGGATGTTGGCGTTCAGCTGGCGGTATTCACCGTCCACTTTGACGCCGATCTGCTCATACGGCGGATACGGGGTTCCGGTCGCGCGGGAGAGATCGCGCACGTATTCGGAGAGACTGTTGACCGAGACGCTGACGCTCGCCTGATTCTTGTTGCGATAGCCGATGTCGCTCATGCGCAGCGAGGTGGCATAGGGCTGATAAAGGGTATCGGCATCGAGCTCGGGCAGATTGATCTCACGACCGGCGAAGAATCCCTTCGATACCGCGGGCGAAGTGCCGAACAAGTACAGGACCAGCCACCCATAGCGGCGGTAGTTGCGCAGCACGCCGAAATATTGCTCTGAAATAAAGTCCTGACGGCCCAGCGCGTTTTGGTTGATGTGGCCGAGCACGTCCCAAAGCTCCGCGGAGAACGAATAGTTGAAATGCACGCCGGAGATCGCCTGCATGATGCGACCGTAGCGCAGGCCGAGGCCGCGGCGATAGATCGTCTTCATGCGACCGACGTTCGACGACCCAAACTGCGCAAGCGGGATGCTGTCTTCGCCATCGAGGCCGCAGGGCATGCTCGTGGCCCAGAGCAGCTCGTCCCCCAGATGCCGATAGACGAACTGGTGAATGTCACAAAGGTACTGGAGCAGCTCCCAGCTCTGCTGGAAGGGCGGCGTGACGAGCTCGATCAGGGATTCCGAAAAATCGGTCGTGATGTGCTCGTTCGTGAGCGGCGCACCCAGGTCGGTGGGATGCCGCGTCTGGACGATCCGGCCCGCCGGGTCGACGCGCAAGGATTCCTTCTCGACGCCCTTGGCTCCGCCGCGCAGGACGCCGCGCTCGCCGGAATTGATGAGGCCGGCGAGGCGCCGCTCGAATTGTTTGTCAACCACGTTTCGGCCCAAGGTCCTGTCATCCGCGAGAGCGCGCCGATGCGCCGGCCGGCTAGGATACTGCAGCACCCCGGCGACTGCGAGTCGACGTCCGCCGCGGGACTTCAGGGCAATTCGGCGATCACTTCGATTTCGACGAGAAAGCCCGGGTCGACGAGCCGCTGCACTTGCACCCACGAAGTCGTCGGCAGGCGCTCCTTGTCGTAGTACTCGAAGCGCAAATCCGCGGACTTCAGCAGCGCGTCCATGTCGGTCGTATAAATCGTTTCCTTGACCACTTGATCGAAGTCCGAGCCATTGGCGCTAAGCGTGCGCCGGATGTTGGTGTAGGCCGCGCGCATCTGTCCGGACATGTCGCCGGCTGCGACCAAGCGGCCGTGGTCGTCGACCGACACCGAACCGGAGACGTACAAGGTCTTGCCGATCAGCACGGCCTGCGCATAGCCGAAATCCTTCTCGTAGGCATTGAGGTGGAAACCCTGCTTGATGCGCGGCGGCGGCGGCGGCGGCGTGGCGGGCGCTTCCGGTTCGCGCGCGCATCCGGCGAGCACCGTGAGTCCCGCGAGCACGAGCAATCCCGCGGGTCGAGGCCGCCGCGAGCGCAGGCCAGGCGTCTCCTGCCTCATGGTGCATGGCTGCGTTGCGCAACTTCCGCGTGCGTACGCAAGGCCCGCAGCATCTTCGGCAAATCGCGCTTCAGCGAGGCTCGAATGAACCAGTGGGGCACCCAAAATCCTGGGGTGAAATCCACCTGGTAATGCGCCAAGGTATAGTCCCCTTCGCTGTGCAGCGTCCAAGAGCCGTGCATGCGCATCGGATCTCCGGCGATTTTCTCGAACGCGATGTCGTCTGGTTTCTTATAGTTCGCCTGCATGATGTAGTTTACCCGAGGCACGAGCCAAGAGTAATCCATGACCTGCCGGATGCGCTGCCAGGAGTCATCCGGCGCAGTCTCGAGGACCTCGCAGACTTTGAGTCCCGGGACTATGGTCAGCGCCTCGTCACAGCTGGTCAGTACCCGCCAGAGCACTTCGCGCGTCGCATGGATGCGAACCTCGGCGGTCGCGCCGCCACCTTGATCGTTCGCGTCGAGACTGATGGCGAGATGAAATTCGTCGGGCGGTTCGACCTCGCTCGGCGGCGCATCCGGGCGGGCCGGCAGGGCCGGTGACAGGAGCAGCAACAGGAGCAAGAAGCGCACGCAGCAGTCTGACCGACGGAGGGGCGGGGGGTTCGGCATACCGGTGCCGCCTAGCGGACGGCGGCGCTCGCGGGCGGTTCGGCCGCACTGACCATCCATGCCTCGACGCGCTCTTGCAGCAGATCGAGCGGCAGCGCGCCCTCGCCGAGTATCGCGGCATGGAAACTGCGGACGTCGAAGCGGGTGCCGAGCTTGGCTTCCGCGCGCGCGCGTAACTCGCGGATGCGCAGCGCACCGACCTCCGCGGACAGATCCTCGGCCGGCAGGGCCAGCGCGCAATCGACGAGCAGCGTCGCGGCACGTTCGTCGATCGGCAATTCGCGGATCAGGTAGTCGCTCGCCCTGCGCCGGGTCCAGCCTTCTGCATTCAGGCCGGTATCGATGACGAGCCGCGCTGCCGCGGTCAGCTCATCGAGCATGGCACTGAACTTGGCGCCGGGATCGCGATAGAAGCCCATGTCGTAGCCGAGAGTTTCGGCGTAGAGCGCCCAACCTCGCACGTACGCCGGCTCGGCAGCGAAGCGACGGAACGCCGGCAGGCCAGCCAGCGCCCGTTGCAGCTGGACTTGGCTGCCAAGTCCGGGCACGACGTTGCGTAGCAGCAGGCCCTCGGCATCGATGTCTGCAAGATCCTCTGGATTAGCGGTATTGATGAACAAAACAGCGGGAAACGCGCCGTCCGCGGTCGCCTCGCGGTAACTGGCGGCCGGCGCCGTAGCCGCGAGAAACAACTCGGCGCTGCGGAACTCCGCGGAATTCTGCGCCGGATCGGCGAGCACGCCGGGGGCCGCGGCCAACGCGCGCGGCAGCAGGTCGCGGTAATCGCTGAGCACGTCGACCGCCGGTCGTGCGTAGCGCGGATCGCGGCGCAGCGCATCGAGGTAGGCGCGCGCATCGCCCGTGAAACTCAAGTCGTTGAGTGCAGTCCGCAGTTGAGCATGTGCGCGCTCGACCGCAGCCAGTCCGATCTTGTGGACGTCGGCGGGCGTGAGGCTTGCCTCCGTGAATTTCCGCACTCGATAGGCGTACCAAGCCTCGCCGAGCGGCAGGCGCGACATACCGCCCTCCACCGGGGCCAGCGGCAGATACTCGTTCGCGAGAAAGTCGTGCAGGCTGCGATAGGCCGGCAGAACTTCGGTCTTGATCGCGCGCTCGAGTCGCTGCGCGAGCTGCTCACGCTCCCCGCCCGGAATACTCGCGGGCATCCGGTCGAGCGGCCGATAGAACGGGTTGGCAGGCGTGTCGGCACCAAGCACTGCAAGCTGCGGCAGCGTGCCCGTTACGAGGCTCTGCGGCAGCAGGTAGCCGCGCCGCATGCCGGAACGCAGGTTCTCGATCGCGCTGTCGGCCCATTGCGCGAATGCGGCGCAGCGCGCGAGCCAATCTTCATAATCCCGTGTCGAACGAAACGGCTGCGGCCCGTCGTCGGCACCCATCGAAGCAAACTCTTGCGCCACACCGGCGTACGGATTGACTGGAAAAAGCTCCTCGGGGTAGGTGTAGCCCTCGATTGCAGTCTCGCGCTGGCGCTTGAACAGTTCATAACTGAGGCGCGCGGCCGTATCCGCAGGCGGCAGAGGCACGGCAAGCAGGGCCTGCAGAGCCTGCTTTTCCAGCGCCAGTGCGTCGGCGAGTCCCTGCGCCGTGAGCAGCTTGCCCAGTCGGTCGTCGTAGCGGTGCTCGCCGTCGGCGGTCGCGATCATTGGGTTTTGTGTCAGGTAAGCCTCCCAGTATCGCTCCACCACGCGGTTCAGCTCTTCGCGCGGCGGGTTCGGCATTGCAGCAGCACTCCCGGCCTTCGCGGGTGTGGCAGCGCCATGACAGGCTGCAGCCAGCGCCGCGAGCGCCGTCGCGAGCGCCGCAAATCGGAAGGAATGAGCCATCCGCCGATTATAAGCACGGGCTGAGGTTCATAATTCGCGGGCAGCAGGTGAGGCGTGCCGATCAGGCGTGGCGATCAAGTAACAGGGTCCGAAGCAGATGTTGGTGGGGTCGAGTCCAAGACGCGTCGCGATCGTCGGCGGTGTCAGAATTCCGTTTGCCCGTGCGAATGGTGCGTATGCCGAGCTCGGCAACCCCGAGATGCTCGAGACCGTGTTGCGCGCGCTCGTCGAGCGCTTCGGCCTGCGAGGCCAGCCCGTCGGCGAAGTCGCGGCAGGCGCGATGATCAAGCACCCGACGCAATGGAATTTGACGCGCGAGTCCGTGCTGCGCTCGGGACTCTCGGCCGATACGCCCGGTCTCGATTTGCAGCGCGGCAGCAGCACGAGCCTCGACGCGGCGATCACGCTCGCCAACCGGATTGCGCTCGGCCAAATCGATTCCGGGATCGCCGCGGGCGTCGACAGCATCAGCGACCCACCGGTGCTGTATTCGCGTGGCTTTCAGCAACTGTTGTTGCGCAGTTACCGCGGCGAGACGCTGCGCTCGCGCTGGCGGCCCTGGCTCGAATTGCGCCCGCGGCATCTGCGCCCGATCTTGCCGGGCATCGCGGAGCCGCATGGCGGATTGTCAGCGGGCGCCAGCAGCGAACAGCTGGCGGCACGCTGGGGCATCAGTCGTGCGGATCAAGACCGGTACGCACTTGACAGCCACGCAGCGGCCGAGAAAGCCTACGAGAACGGCTTTTACCGCGAGTTGGTATGCCCTTGTACGGGGCTCGAGGCGGATGATGGTTTGCGCCGCAATATCGACCGCGATACGCTCGCCGCTCTGCCGGCGATGATCACGGCGGGCGGGACGCTCACGGCCGGCAACTCCGCAGCGCCGGTCGACGGCGCTGCCGCCGTGCTGCTCGCCAGCGAGCGCTGGGCGCGCGAGCGCGATCTGCCGGTCCTGGCATTCCTGCGTCACGGTAAAACGGCTGCCGTCGATTTCGTCGCCGAACCCGAGAACCTGCTCATGGCGCCGGCCTACGTCGTGTCGCAACTGCTGGCAGACACGCAACTCTCGCTCCATGATTTCGACTATACCGAAATGCACGAGGCATACGCCGCCCAAGTGCTTTGTACTGTCGAAGCCTGGGCGGATGCCGCCTTCTGCCGCGATCGCCTCGGACTTGGCGCCCCGCTCGGCCGCCTCGATCGGACCCGGCTCAACGTCAAGGGGGGTAGTCTTGCGTTTGGGTCTGCGTACGCCGCGACCGGCGCACGGCTGCTCGCGACTCTGGCACACACTCTGGCCGAGGCGCGCGCGAAGCGGGGATTGGTCGCCGTTTGCACCGCGGGCGGCATGGGCGTCGGCGCGATCCTCGAGCGCTGAACCGCGATCCCTCGAGCGCGGATCCGCGATCCCTCGAGCGCTGAACCGCGATCCCGAGCGCGGTTACGCGATCCTTGAGCGCTGCCAAACGAAGGGGGTATTCTTGCGCGCTGTTCACGAAGTAAGGTGCCCCATGGGAAAGAATACGGAATTGACGGCGGCCGACGGCCACCGCCTCGATGCATACGAAGCCTCGCCCGCGGGCAAGCCGCGCGGCGGCATCGTGGTGATCCAGGAGATTTTCGGAGTCACGCGGCACATTCGCGCCGTCGCCGACCAATACGCGGCGGCGGGCTACGCGGCGATCGCACCGGCCTTGTTCGATCGCGTCGAGAAGCATGTCGACGTCCCGTATACGGATATCCCCAAGGGGTTTGCATTCATGCAGGCCATGAAGATGGACCAGGTGATCCTCGACGTCCAGGCTGCCGTGCAAGCGGTCGCGACGGCCGGCAAGGTCGGCGTCGTGGGGTTCTGTTGGGGCGGAACCGTGGCCTACGTTGCGGCCGCGCGCTTGAGTGTTGCCGCGGCGGTCTCCTATTACGGCGGCGGTACGACGAATTTCCTCGCGGAGAAGCCGAAGGCGCCGGTCATGTATCATTACGGCGAACTCGACACGCACATCCCGCTCTCCGCCGTGGAGCAGGTCAAGGCGGCCGACCCGGGCGGAGTTTTCCATCTCTATCCCGCCGATCACGGCTTCAATTGCACGGATCGTGCGAGTTACGAACCGGCGAGCGCGAAACTGGCTTTTGATCGCAGTGTGGAATTTTTCCACAAGCACCTCGGATGAAACTCAGCGACCCGACGCTGTTACGTGAACGCTGCTACATCGACGGCGGATGGACGGCTGCGGACGACGGCAGCACGCTGCCGGTGCACAATCCGGCGACCGGCGCGACGCTGGGTACGATCCCGAACCTCGGCGTGGCCGAGACCCGCCGTGCAATCGAGGCGGCGTCGGCCGCCCAACCCGCCTGGGCGGCGCTGACGGCGAAGGAGCGTGCAAACTCACTGCGCCGCTGGTTCGATCTCATCATGAAATCGCAGGACGATCTCGCGATCCTCATGACGGCCGAGCAGGGCAAGCCGCTCGCGGAGGCCAAAGGCGAGATCGCCTATGCCGCTTCGTTCATCGAATGGTTTGCCGAGGAAGCCAAGCGTCTCTATGGCGACGTCATCCCGGGTCATCAGGTCGACAAACGCATCCTCGTGCTCAGGCAGCCCGTCGGCGTCGTCGCCGCGATCACACCGTGGAATTTTCCGTCCGCGATGATCACGCGCAAAGCGGGTCCGGCGCTCGCGGCCGGATGCACGTTCGTCTGCAAGCCGGCGACGCAAACGCCCTACTCCGCATTGGCGCTCGCCGAACTCGCGGCTCGGGCCGGCATCCCGAAGGGCGTGTTCAACATCGTCACCGGCAAGGCGAGCCCAATCGGCGGCGAGATGACCGCGAATCCTCTGGTGCGCAAGCTCACGTTCACGGGCTCCACCGAAATCGGCAAGAAGCTCATGGCCCAATGCGCCGGCACGATGAAGAAAATCTCCATGGAGTTGGGCGGCAATGCGCCGTTCATCGTCTTCGACGATGCCGATCTGGATGCCGCGGTCCAGGGGGCGCTGGCGAGCAAATACCGCAACACCGGCCAAACCTGCGTCTGTGCAAATCGCTTGCTCGTGCAGTCGGGCGTCTACGAGGCTTTCACCCGGAAGCTCTCGGAGGCGGTGAGCCGCTTGCGGATCGGCGATGGCCTCGCGGGCGTGACGGACCAAGGACCCTTGATCGACGGCAACGCGCTGGCCAAGGTGGAGGAGCACGTGGCCGATGCCTTGAGCAAGGGTGCGACCCTGACCTTGGGCGGCAAGCGCCACGCGCTCGGCGGCACGTTTTATGAGCCGACGATACTCGCGAACGTGACGCCGGCGATGCTCGTAGCGCGCGAGGAAACCTTCGGCCCGGTGGCGCCGCTGTTCAAATTTTCGACCGAGGCCGAAGCGATTGCGATGGCTAACGACACCGAGTTCGGCCTGGCCGCCTACCTGTACACACGAGATCTGGCGCGCAGTTGGCGCGTCTCCGAAGCCATCGAGTACGGCATCGTCGGCATCAATACCGGCATCATCTCGACCGAGGTTGCGCCGTTCGGCGGGGTCAAGGAATCCGGCACCGGACGCGAAGGCTCGAAGTATGGCATCCTCGACTACACGGAAATCAAATACGTTTGCGTAGGTGGCGTGGTCTGAATGAATGTTGGGACGCTTCCTAGAGTTGTCGGTCCAGACGCCCGATATTGCGGCATCGCTGGAGTTCTACACTAAGCTCGGATTTTCCCAGGCGCCGGTCGGTGAGACTTGGCCGCACCCCTATGCGGTCGTCACGGACGGACGGCTGTGCCTCGGACTGCACCAGCAGGAGGGCGGCGAGGACCAGCTCACGTTCGTGCGCCCGGAACTGCTCAAAGCCGTGCCGGCGCTCGAGCGAAGCGGCGTCGAGCTCGAATACCGTCATCTCGGCAGCGACGAATTCAACCGCATCGGCTGGCGTGAGCCGGCGGGGCTTGCGATCCGTCTCGTCGAGGCGCGCACCTTCTCGCCGAGCAAACGTCGCGAGCCGACGACTTCGGTCTGCGGCTACTTCCTCGAGATCGCCCTGCCGACCCTCGATCTCGAGGCAGCCAAGCAGTATTGGGAACGATTCGGTTTCGTCGGCATGGACGAGCGCGATGCGATCTTGCCGCACATCGCCTGCACCAGCGACACGATCGAACTCGGACTCTACGAGGCGACCTCGGTTCGCCGCCCGACGCTGCTGTTCGAGTCGGAGAATCCGCGCACTCTGACCGCCGAACTGACGCGGCTCGGGATTGCAACGGCCGACAAGCTGCCGGCGGCACTGCGGCTCGCCCGGCCGGTGATGTTCGTCGCCCCCGAAGGCACGCCGATCCTGGTCTTGCCGGCGGCGTAGCGGCCGGCGTCTCGGCGGCGCTGCGCGCTGCGGCTAACGTGCACTCGCGACGAGACTCAGAGTGACTTGCATTTGATCCTCGACCCGCAGCGCGCCCATCATGACGCTGAACGGCGTCAGGCCGAGATCCGTCTGCCGCAGCGGAAATTCGGCGCTCGCCGTGAGTCCGCCCGGCGAGCGCCGCAATCGAAATGGAACGACCTGGGTCGAGTCGTGGCCGGCGACCCTGACGTTCACGGTGGCGTGCATGTCCGTCTCGGCGCCGGCAAAAGCATTGCCGCTGATCTCGATCAGGGGATGCAGGACGGCATCGAGCGTAGCGGCGCTCAACATGTTGTGACGCGTGCCGGCTTTGGCGTCGTCGTCGACGGCTTCGGCGAAATCCGGTCCGGCCTCGGCACGCGCCTGGGGGTCATCGACGACGAAGTCGTCGACCGGAATCTGCAGGTAGAAACTCGCCTCGCCGGGTTTCTCCGGATGGGCGATCCAGCCGGCTAGACCGTGCGCGAGAATCACGTGATCATGGCCGAGACGCGCCAAGGGTCCCGAGCGATACACGAGCAGGCGCAATTGCGAGCGTTCGGTGTCGATGCGATAGACCGGGACCGCCGGCGGCGGCGCGAGGCTCGGCGCGATCGGCGATGGGGCTTGCGGCAGCTGTCCGGTGGGCGCCCTGCAGCCGGCCGCTGCGCAGACGAATGCCGCGACGATGATCCATTTGTTCCAAGGCATTCGCGCACCGACTTGGCTAGACTGGGAACCCCGGAGTCTGCGCCAGAGGGTGAGCGATGCCAAACCTAGCGGAGAAGACGCGCTACGACGCGGTGGCCCAGACCTTCCACTGGCTCATTGCTGCCCTGATCGTCACGCAGTTCGCGCTAGCCTGGACGGCGGAGGACCTGCCGCTCGGGCTGCATAAGCTCGCCTTGTTCGCGCGTCACAAGAGCTTCGGCATGACAGTGCTGATGCTCGCGCTCCTGCGCCTCGCGTGGCGCTGGTCGCATCGACCGCCCGCGCTGCCGAAGGGGATGACGCCGATCGAGGTGAAGCTCGCGCACGCGACGCACGCCGCCTTCTACGTGCTGCTCTTCGCGATGCCGCTCTCGGGCTGGTTGATGTCCTCGGCCAAGAACTACTCGGTCAGTTGGTTCGGATTTTTCACCTGGCCGGATCTGATCGGCAAGAACGAATCGGCGTTCGATGCGCTGCGGGAAACGCACGACATCTTGAGCTGGGCCTTGCTCGCGGTCACGATTCTCCACGTGCTCGCGGCCCTGAAGCATCACTTTTGGAACAAGGACAGCGTACTGCTGCGCATGCTGCCTTTCACGAAGACGGAGAAAAGAGCATGAAGCGATTGACCTATTTGCCCCTCCTGGCAATGACCATGTCGGCGAGCTGGATCGCGGCGGCGACGCCGGCGGGGGCGGCAACTGCTTACGTGGCCGACCCCGCACAGAGCCGCCTGGAGTTTACGGGCGTGCAGGCGGGTGCCGAATTCAAGGCGGTGTTTCACAAGTTCGCGGCGACGGTGCAGTTCGCGCCCGATGCGCTCGCGACCGCGTCGATCGACGTGACGATCGATCTCGCTTCCGTCGACTCCCAGGACAAGGATCGTGACACGACGATCCGCGGTTCCGACGTCTTCGACGTGGCGCACTGGCCGACCGCGCATTACCTCACACGCAGCATCGCGAAGACGGCCACTGGCTTCAGCGCACAGGGTTCCTTGACGCTGCGCGGTGTGAGCAAGGACGTGCCCATCGAATTCGAGTGGCTGCCCGCTGCAGCAGGCGCCAAGCTCGTGGGCACGGCGAAGCTCAAGCGTCTGGACTTCGGCGCCGGTCAGGGCGATTGGAAGAGCACGCAATGGATCGCCGACGAGGTCAAGGTCGGTTTCTCCCTGGCACTCGCGCCGAAACCCTGAGGGCGCTCGCACTTAATGGATGGTTGTCACTAAAAAAGACAAGGTGCTAACGGCGGCTCGCGGCACCTTTTTGCGTTATGGCTTTAAGCGAGTAACGATGAACGATATTGCGGAAGCCGCGGGTATTTCGGGGGGTCCGTTCTCACTCCTTCGAGTTTGATACAAACGTTTTTCCGCTGCCGCGGCGGTTCAGCCGCCGCCGTGCGCCATTACAAATCAACACAACTGGAGAGCCAAGACTGCATTACGCTTCTGCATGGTTTAGTGGCCAGAGAACCAGCGGTGTCAGGGAGCCATTGCATGCGCACCTCGTTCGAACTCGGCACATTGCGCCTACTCTCCGTCATAGCCGTCGCGGCAAGCCTGGCATCGAGCGGCTGTGGGTCGGATCACGGCGGGGGAACCGTCAACCAGAACAACCAGTACGCGCCGAACAACTATGTCTACGTGGCCTCGGCGGGTTTGGCTCCGGGCAGCACGGGCGCGGTTTACGAATTCGCGCTCGGGGCCGACGGGACCCTGTCGCCACTGGCGCAGCCCTCGATCGCCGCCGGAATCAACCCGTCCGCGTTGGTGGTCGTGAACATCGGCTACGTCTACGTGGTCAACGCGGGTGACGGCAGCATTTCACAATACAACGCCGCCGCCGATGGCACTCTTACGGCGATGACTCCGGCCACGGTGACGAATCCGGGCATGCATACCCTCGGAACCACGGGCGCCACGGCGACGTTCGATACGACCGGCAACTACTTGTACGTAGTCAACACGGCGGACGACAACGTTGCGCAATTCAGCATCGGCGGCGGCGGTCAATTGACTCCCCTCACGCCTGCGACAGTGGCAACCGGCGTCGCACCGGTATCGATCGTCGCGAGCAACACCGGCGTGTACGTCGTGAACTCGAACGCCGCGGGTCAAGCCGGCAGCGTATCCCAATACACCGAGTCGGCGGACGGCACACTCACGCCGACGGACTCGAGCCCGATCGCTGCGGGCACGAATCCCTCGGTCTTCGCGATCGACGAGTTCTCCCCGCCCTCTTTTGCATACGTATTGAGCAATTGCGACGGTACGCAGTGCCTGGGTTCGATCCGGCAATTTTCCGTGGGCGCCAACGGTACATTGACGGATACCGGCAGCATCGTCACGACGGGAAGCCATTATCGCGGTGTCGGCATGGTGCTCGACCAAACCGTCTCCAATGCCACTGCGTACGTACTCGCCAACGAGATGGGCGTCGACACCGAGAGCAGCGCACTGCTGTCTTTTCCGGTCGGCAGCTCGGGAGCTCTGACTGCGACGAGTCCGCAGTCGCTGAGTACACCGGGGGTGGCGGTGGCGCTGTTACAGACCATCCAATATGGGACGCTCTACGTATTGACGAGCGATTCGGGTGCCAACGCCAATACACCGGCCACCGGTGGCAGCATACTGGTCTACTCGGAGGGAAACGGCGGCACGCCCACGCTGCTCGGTACGACGACGTTGTCGGCCCCCTATCCGAGTGCCATCGGCGTTTGGCTGCTACTCCCACCGTAGCGGGCGCAGCTCCGTTCACCGCTCAGCCGGCCTTCACGCTCTCGAGCCAGGCGCTGTCGATCGCGAACGAATGGTCCGGCTCGACCGCGAAATACCGCCGCGCCTCCTCGGGCAGGCCCTGGATTTCTACTCGGATC
>Ga0116230_10000130_pt1 | contig 58802 bp, 51 predicted proteins | sample S1TSphfallax_3_FD_88678 | JGI IMG/M metagenome (GOLD analysis project Ga0116230, IMG submission 88678) | Host-associated microbial communities from peat moss isolated from Minnesota, USA - S1T2_Fd - Sphagnum fallax MG | ecosystem: Host-associated > Plants > Peat moss > Unclassified | place...
ATATGCGGCGCCTCCGGCGCATCGCCCATGGACTTTAATGCGAAGTAGGCTTTGACGCTGGAGCTGACATTGAACGGTCCGTCCTTAAATAAGGCCCAGCCGCCATGCTCTGCCTGTTCGCGGCGGAGATAGTTGCCGATTTTGGATTCAAGCACGGCTTCCGGCAGCTCGCCGAAATAATGTTTGAAGAGAAGATATTCGGCAGTTAGCGAAACATCGGCTTCGAGCTCGAACACGAAATGACCGTCGGGGCGCTGCTCCGCGAGCAACGCACGGGTTGCCAAAGCGATGTTCCTGTCAACATCGTTCCCGCCCGGCTGTGCCAGCATACCGTCAAGCCCCGCTACGTCTTGAAAACGCGTATCCCTCACAACCCTTCGCCCATCTTTTCCAACAACAAACCCTGCGACTGGCATTGACTTCAGAGACGTCTCCCGGCGCTATGCGCGAAAGCACGTAATGAGCCGCGATTGAAAAGGCAGCTCTAAGGTCGAGACCCTTTAGCACAGCCGCAGACATTCATCCGCCGCGCAGTTGCCTGAACGGATAGCCCCTTCGATTGTGGCTGGCAAACCGGTCGCGGTCCAATCACCTGCCAGCAACAGATTGGCAAAACCGGTCTTCGACGGGGGGCGCCGCGCCTCTTCTTCGGGAGTGGCTGCGAAAGTCGCCCGTTTTTCTTTGATGATCTGCCATGGCGGAAGCGGCGCGGCAATATGTGTTAATTGTGTCACGTCAGCCCAAATTCGTCCGGCAAGCTCTTCCCGGCTGAGATCAAGAAGCCGGTCTGCCCCGCTGATCGTCACAGAAAGCCGGTCCGGATAGGCAAAAAGCCACTCAGCGAGCCCGTTAACAATGCCGAGAATTGGCGGCATTGACGGCGGCGGTGCAATCTTGAAATGCGCATTGACGATGGAGCGAAAGCTCCGCGGAACCTTAAGTCCGGGTATCACCCCTTCCGCGACAGGAGCTGGCACTGCGAGGATAACCGCATCTTCCGGCCCAACTTGCACACTCTCTTCACCAAACTCCAGCGCAGTCACACGCTCGCCAGCAAAGGTGAGCGCGCGCAATCGCTGGCTGAAGCGGACCTCTGCTTTCTGTACCGCTAGAAAATGCAACGCTGGATCGATAAACGCAGGCGTCAGTCCTTGCACCGCGACGAGCGGGCGGCAAGCGCCAGCTCCCTTCATCAAAGTTTCCTTTGTGACAGCCGCGGCCAGCATTGCCGTCCCTTCTTTGGGTTCGGTATTGAGCGCCGCCAGAAAAAACGGCTGCCAAAGGCGCTCATAGAGCAGACCCTCACACCGCATGACCTGCGCGAGCGTTTGCCCGTCGCGTGCCAAAAGCAGTTTCAAGAGCCCGAGATAGTCACTGGCCCTTGTGCCTGGCACGCGCCGGGCGGGCACGAAAATCCACCAGGGGAAAGGACCGGCATTGGGATGCAGAACCCAGCTTTCACCCGTCGCAAGATCGGTAAAAGGGAAGCGCGCATCCGATGCGCCTTGGAGCGCATTTTCATTGCCGATGCGCTTTAAGAAAGCCCGCACCGCATAATTGCCCGACAGCAGCAGATGATTGCCATTATCTATGGTGAGATCGAGTGCATCTTCATAATAGGAACGGCAACGGCCGCCAGCTTGCCCCGCCGCCTCATAGACCACAACATCCCGCTTGCCATCCGCAAGCTGCACAGCGGCGGCAAGCCCCGCAAGTCCGGCGCCGATAATGTGAATCCTGGGCATCAAAAGAAGCCATATCGCAGCACCGCGAACACAAGCCGCGCCTTCGATACAGACACACGCTTGCGCGGCAGTGCAAATCCCCGCGCAATCAAATTGCGCAGAATACCATGATAGGCGATCGCCATGATGCGCGGTGCTTTCACTGTTGCGCGCGGACAGAGCGCCATGATTTTATATGACGTCTCGAAATGCGCCTTGGCCCGTTCGATGAGCGGCTGGCAAACAAGTCTGAGGTCTGGCTGCGCTACGACTTCATGCGGCGACATCGCATGAATGCCCGCTGCCTGAAGCGCTTCACGCGGCAGGTATAGCCGGTTGATCATCGCGTCTTCGTCGATATCCCGCAAAATATTAGTCAATTGAAAAGCACGGCCGAGATGATGCGCGAGGTCCAGCCGGTATTCGCGGGGCGTGCCGAAGATATAAACCGAAAGCCGTCCAACCGCGCTTGCGACACGATCGCAATAAAGATCAAGTGTCGCGAAATCCGGCGCTTGGATATCGGCTGCGACATCCATGTCCATACCGTCGATGACTGCGTGAAAGTCCTCACGCTGAAGATCAAATCTCCTGATGGCTTGCGCCAATGCCGCGAGATGCGGCGGCGGCGTTGCGCCCGCATAAAGCGCATCAATATCGGAACGCCAGACGTTCAATTGCGCAGCCCGTGGCGGCCGCGGGCCGCCATCATCGGCGATATCATCGACGGCGCGGCAGAAAGAATAGACCTCATACATGGCTTCGCGCTCAGCCTTCGGCAGAATGCGCATCGCCGTATAGAAAGAACTTTTGCTCGCGCGTTGCGCCGCGACGGGCTCTGATGAAATGGTTGCCGGGGAGGTCATGACGGATCAGCAGGCGGTGCGCTGCGAGCGCGGCTGAAAGATGATTTCAATCCAGATACTAGTCCCGCGAGTGTCCAGATCATGAAACCGGGCTTCGACAAACGCACAGGCTCGCTGAGCGGATCATGGGCGATCAACCGCTGTGTTAAAGTCTGTGCGAGCTTTACGATGACCGCTGTTTCAAGGCAAAGCCGGAAGTCCTTGACTTGCCCTGGCAGGGGCGTGCCTTGCACGACAAGTTCATTGGTTTTTTCCGCGAGGCTTTTCAAATAGGCCCGGAACTTAGGTGGCGCCGCCGGCTGATCCAGAACTTCGACACCAAAACCTGCCTGCGTCAGCCCGTCGAGCGGAATATAGACGCGATCGAGATTGTGATAATCGTCGACGCAATCTTGCAGATGATTAATGACTTGCAGGGCAGCGCAGAGTGCATCAGAGGCAGGCCAAGTGTCTTCGCTTTCGCCATGGACATCGAGCACGAAACGGCCGACCGGCGCCGCCGAATAGGCGCAATACAGCATCAGTTCGTCCCAGGTTTCGTAACGCTTCTTGACGGCATCCATCCGGAACGCGCGCAAAAGATCAAGCGCATGGCGGGGAGAAAGATTGCGTTCGGCCAGCGCGAGCCGTAGCGGCACGGCGTCGGATATCGCATCGGTTTTGCCTTTGAGCGTCGATTCGAAATCGTCAAAGGCAAATAATTTTTCTTTTGGCTTGAGCCCCGGATCGTCAGCGACATCATCAGCACTGCGGGCAAATTGATAATAAGCCAAAATCACAGCACGGTGTTGCGGCGCGATCAACGCGGAGGCAACCGGAAAATTTTCATCTTTATGCGTCTTCGAAGGCCGCGGCTGCACGAAACTCATCGCACATATCCATGGTCACGAAACCAAGTCACAGCCTCCACTAAGCCTGCATGATAAGGCCTCGCCCGGTAGCCGAGATCCCGTTCGGCTTTGGCCGAGCTGAAAAACATCCTGTGTTTCGACATGCGCAATCCATCCAGCGTTAAAAAGGGTTCGCGGCCCGTTATATGGGCTAGAGCTTCAGACGCCAAAGCAAAGGGATAAAGCAAGGGCCGCTGCAGCCGCATCCGCGGCGGCTTGCGGCCGGCCAGATCAGCGACGGCAGCCAGCATCGCGGCCAGGGGCACATCACTTCCGCCGAGAATATAATGTTCCCCGATCTTGCCGTGGCGAAGTGCCGCCAAATGCCCCGCCGCCACGTCATCGACGTGAACTAGGTTAAGGCCCGTATCGACATAGCCCGGCACGCGCCCGCAGGCTGCCTCGACAATGATCCGTCCCGTCGGTGTGGGCTTAATGTCGCGCGGACCGATCGGGGTCGAAGGATGCACGATCACCGCCGGCAGGCCCGCGTGCGCGATCATCTCTTCAACAAGCCGTTCAGCTTGGACTTTGCTGCGCTTATAAGCCCCGACAACAGCCGTTTCCGTTTGCCGCATGGTTTCATCGGCGGGCGTGCCGCAAGGCGGCAGAGCGATGGTTGCGACACTGCTCGTATAAACGACCCGTTCCACTCCCGCCGCAAGAGCGGCCTTCATCAGAAGCCGCGTGCCTTCTCTGTTAGTCCGCATTAACACTTCTGGCTGGGGCGCCCAAAGCCTATAATCCGCCGCGAGGTGAAACAAAAATCGTACGCCGGACATCGCCCGCGCGGCGGATTCGGGGTCGCACATATCGCCTTCGGCGATTTCAATGTCGAGATCAGCAAAGTTAAGGCGCGGGCTGGTCGGCCGCACGAAGGCGCGGACTGAGTAACCGGCCTCGACCAGGGTCTTGACGACGGCGGACCCGACGAAACCTGAGGCCCCGGTGACCAAAACCTTGTCACTTGCCACGCTGCTTCGCCCCCAGATCCAAACTTAAAAAATGCTGCCCCCTCGCCTAGCGGGCCTATCAGTTCTGCCGGGAAACCAGCATTTAAGTCATTTTACCGCCGTCGCCGATGGGGATTGCGCGGCAGATCTCCGTGTTTCCATCCTGTATTCAAAAGCCCTCAGCGGAATATCTGACAGTTGGGTCTTAAATATGCATATCGTTGGCCGGGCTGGTTTGAATAGGCGCAGAGCGCAGAGGCAGTCAAGCGCCAACAGTTTCAGCCGCCTGTGCGAACCAAAAAGCCAATGCGCATGCCGTTTTCAAGACGCTTTTCGCGATCTTGCCGGCGAAACTCAGTCTGCGAATGACAGGCTTCCATTTGGAAATCATTCACTTTCAACTCCGCGTTACCTCGATCACCTTAGAATCGCGGCGAAAGCACTTTTGCTGGAATCGAGCCTTGCGGCTTGCTGACACGGCTGGCATGTCTGCTTGCGCGGCATGGATCAAGATAGGGCTGCGGCGCGAGCCTTCAATGCGGACAAATTCGTTTTAATATCAATCTATTAATAACCAGCCTTAGACCTTTGTACGGAAAGCTTTGCCTTTTATTTCCTTGCTCCGGACGGGCAGCCGGTCGAGAATAAGGTCAAAGGTCCAAAATAAGCCTGAAATCCAGGCGAATTCTCGAAATAAGATGCAGGAGGCAGGATGGCGTTCCATCCGCTATCTGCATCAAAACGCCGGCAGGCCTTCAGGATTCCTGTCGAGCTCCCGCAAGAGACGCTGTATAAGCAGGCCATGACCGACCAAACAGCTATTTTAGAAACACCTATCTTGAACGAAGCCGCGAAACCGCCCCGCAAAGCACCTTTGCGGGCCTTGCGGCCGCTTTTGCCTTACGCCATGCGCTATAAATCGCGCATCGCCGGTGCGTTGATCGCGCTGACGTTTGCGTCGGCTGCGACGCTTGTCGTGCCCTTTGCGATCAGGCGGATGATCGATTTCGGCTTTTCCGCGCAAAGCCCGGGGCTCATCAATACCTATTTCATCGCGCTGATCGCCGTGGTCGGCGTGCTCGCCTTGGCCTCGGCCGGCCGTTATTTTTTCGTGATGTCGCTTGGTGAACAGGTCGTCGCCGATCTGCGTACCGATGTTTTTGCGCATCTCACCAAACTCGATGCTCATTTTTTCGATACGGTCCGCACTGGCGAACTCGTCTCGCGTCTCACAGCCGATACCACCCAATTAAAATCGGCATTTGGCTCGTCCGCTTCGGTCGCGCTTCGCAATTTCTTCCTGTTTTTCGGCGCCAGCGGGCTCATGATCTATTCAAGCCCGAAGCTTTCAGCTTTAGTGCTTGTCGCCCTACCGGTGATCGTGCTTCCGCTGGTCGCATCGGGGCGCTCGGTCAAGCGGCGTTCGCGGGCGGCACAGGATGCGCTTGCCGAGGCGACCGCTTATGCGTCTGAAAATCTCGGCGCGGTCCGCGTGATGCAGGCCTATGGGGCCGAGGGCAGCACCAATAAACGCTTCGCCGATGCGGTCGCATTCTCGTTCAAAGCAGCGCGTGAGGCCATTGGCGCCCGCGCGATCTTGACCGGCATCGTCCTATTTCTGGCTTTTTCCAGTGTCGTCGCCGTGCTCTGGCTCGGCTCGCAGGATGTGCTGGCTGGCCGCATGACTGGCGGCTTACTTTCGCAATTCGTTCTCTATGCCATACTGGGCGCGAGCGCGCTTGGCCAGCTCAGCGAGGTCGGCAGCGAGCTGGCCGCGGCGGCAGGCGCGGCGGAACGCATCGCCGAGATTCTCAAAATTGAACCGGCGATTGTTGCGCCCGTCCCAGCGGCCTCTTTGCCCTCGCCTTCGACCGGTACGATTACGTTCGAGGACGTCAGTTTCTTCTATCCGTCACGGCCGCAAGATCCGGCTTTGCACAGCCTTCGCTTTCAGGTCGCGCGCGGCGAGACTGTGGCCATCGTCGGACCCTCGGGCGCTGGCAAGTCGACGCTGTTTCAGCTTCTTCTGCGCTTCTATGATCCGACCGCCGGCCGCATCCTGATCGATGGGATTGATATTAAAACCGTCGAGCCGGCGGATCTCCGCCGCAACATCCGCAGCGTTCCGCAAGACCCGGTGATTTTCGGCATCAGCATTCTGGATAACATCCGCTACGGGCGCCCTGACGCGAGCGAGGCCGAGGTGCGCGACGCCGCCGAGCGCGCCGCCGCCGACACCTTCATCCGCGCCCTGCCGCAAGGCTATGCGACGCAGGTCGGCGAGCGCGGTATCACTTTGTCTGGCGGCCAGCGGCAAAGGCTCGCGATCGCGCGCGCTATCTTGCAGCATGCGCCGATCCTGCTGCTCGATGAAGCGACCTCCGCGCTTGATGCCGAAAACGAAACGCAGGTTCAAGCCGCGCTCGAGAAACTCATGTCCGAGCGCACCACGCTCGTCATCGCGCACCGGCTCGCGACCGTCCTCAAGGCGCATCGTATCCTTGTCATCGACCAGGGCCGGATCGTCGAAGAAGGCACCCATGCAACGCTGGTTGCGAAGGACGGACTTTACGCAAAGCTGGCGCGGTTGCAGTTCGAAACAGGCGCTGCGGCCTTGTCGCAGGATGGGCGGACGGTCGCGGCTTGATTAGAACCGCGGCCGGAAAAAAGATGCGGTTTGGCTAGTCGCGGCGAGGACGCCGCAGCGTGAACGTATCAAAGGGAACCAACTGACCATCTGTCCCCACAACGTCGTAGTATGTAACATTGATGGTGCTAAAGCCGCCTTGCGATCCGGGATCAACGGAGAACGCCGCGAAGCCGTAGGAATGCGCAGCGTTTCGCACCGCCGACCAAGGCGCGTGCTCATTCACGTAGACTGGCCGGCGCCTACCCGTGGCCGTATCAGGCGCCTCGACAGCGGTGATGACCCGGCACTGCGGCGGATCGAAGAACAATCCATTCGAAGGCCTGGACGTACCGCCACCGCCTATGACCATATGCACCGTGCCCTTGTTGGTTTCGATGATGTCTTTGGCCACTGCAACGGGGATTGGCGTCAGGGTGGCGTTTGATTCCTGGCCGCGGATCGGATGCGAACGCTCGTAATGATGCTCGTGTCCGCACACCACAAGATCGACGCCATATCTGTCAAACAACGGAACCCATTCCTCACGGATTCCGAGGTCGGCACCATTAAACTTATCAGCCGTTGAAATCGCGACCTGGTGCATACATACCACGATCCAGTCGATATCTGGGTTGCCACGAGAGGCCGCGAGCTCCGCCTCCAGCCACGCCTTCTGCGCACCTGATGAATAACCCCGGACGTAGGAGTCGCCGCTGTCCTGATAGACGACATCATCGTTGGCAATGCTGACCACGCGCACCGAACCGGCGGTGAACGCATACCAGAGCCCGCGCGTCACTTCACTCTGCCCGGCCGCTTCCGGAACCTGGAAGTATGTCTGATAGGCCTTATAGCCAATCGAACCGTTGCCAAGTTCGTTCTCGTGATTACCAGGGGAGGGCATCCAGGGACGCTTGCTGGCGCTGCGGCTATTGTTTTCCCAGAAATCCCACCATGCGCGCACACGGTCTTCGGCAAGATTGGCGTAGCAGAGATCTCCGTTAAACAGATGGAAAAGCGGCTGGAGCCGCTCCACACCGAGCGTCGTGCCAGCGGCCGACGGCGAGCCCAGGTTGTCGTTTATATAGAGCGGACCGGGAACGGTCTCTCCGGCGGGCGGAACATACAGCCTGCCCAAAGTTGGCGTGCCCTGATCGCCAAAACTGGTAAATGTCAATGGCGCGCGGCCAAGCGGCGCGGTTCGGAACGTGCTGAACTGAGGCGCGGCCCCGTCGTGGAGAGCCGCGTATAGATATGATGCGTCAGCGCGCAGACCATCGATTTTCGCATGATGCGCATAGACGGTCTTGCCAGACTTGGCATCGGTATAGCTGACGGTCGAGGCGGCCGCCACCTGATCGAGATGACCATCCAATTGCCCGACGAGCACGCGCGGGTGCTGAACCGCCTGCAACGTATGCCAGGAAACCACCATCTGCGAAGATGCGTCCGAGCCAAACTGCAGATGCAGACCGGCGACTGGCGGCGTCGCCTCGGGATCGAACGGCACGCCCCCATCCTCTGCGCTAATGGCAATGGAGAGGGAACTGGCGAAGGCTGCGCCTCCGCTTAAACCGGCCGCTGCCAGGAGTTTGCGCCGGCTAAGTTCAAACTCAAATCCGCTGTCTTGTACTGTCATGGCGGCTCTACATCCAATGGCGAAACGGCTTACTTCAGGTATGTGACAATAGGTCGAACACCGATGCAGGCCACGATCGAGACGCGAAAACGCAAAGTTCAGGCGCGCACACTCAAAAAGACAGCTTGATCCCGACCACGGCCAGTGTGCCCGCGAGCAGCGGCCGCAAGATGCGATCTGGGACATGCGCTGCGAGCATGCTGCCAATGGCAATGCCCGGCAAAGAGCCAATCAGAAGCGAGATTAAGAGCGGCCAATTGATTGAGCCTAGAAACCAATGGCCGGCGCCCGCGATGAAAGCCAAAGGCACCGCATGGGCGATATCGGAGCCAACGATACGCACGGTGCGGAGCTCGGGGTAGAGCGCAAACAGCACCGTGACGCCAATCGCCCCCGCGCCGACCGACGAGATCGAGACCAGCACGCCGAGAAACGCACCCAACAGCATGGTGAGAAGCAGCTTATGCCTGTCCGATAGATTGCCGGTATAGCGAGCGAGATGCGACAGCATCCATTTGCGAAACAGCAAAGTGATCGCCGTGAGCAGCAGCGCGATGCCGAGCATGCTGGTAATCAAACCGCTCGCGCCATGCGTTTTTGTGCCAAGATAATTGAGAAAGAGGAGTGTGACGATCGTCGCCGGAAGGCTTCCATAGGCGAGCCTGCGGACGATCTTCCATTCAATCGTATGGTTCAATCCGTGAACCAGCGTCCCGCTGCATTTGGTAATGGCCGCGTAGAGCAGATCCGTGCCGACGGCTGTCGCCGGCGCAATGCCAAAGAACAACACGAGCAGAGGGGTCATCAGCGAGCCGCCGCCAACACCTGTCAAGCCGACAAGCATGCCGACGAAGAAACCCGAGATCGAATAAGCGAAATTGATCGCGTGCCAATCCAAGACATCGGTCCAGGTTGAATTAAGTGGAGGCCAGCGATGACCGAAAGACGAAACACATCCGCCTTTCCGGCTTCTCATGACGCGATCCGTATTTTTTCACAAGGGCAACAGTGACCCGCGTCTCCCATGCTATAGGGTGATTTCAAGATCACGGTAGAGGCATGGCGTCCCAAAACCTTCCGCCTTCGGGCCCCATTCGTCCCGCGGTCCGGCGGCTTCAGCTCACGGATTTCCGGTCCTATCCAAGCCTCGACCTCACCGTCGATGCGCCGATGATCGTTCTTACGGGCGAGAATGGCGCGGGCAAGACCAATCTTCTCGAAGCTTTGTCCTTCTTCACCGCCGGACGCGGGCTGCGCCGGCCTGAACTCAGCGAATGCGCGGCCTCCCAGGGCTCAGGCGGATGGGCCATTTCCGCCGATATTGAAACAGAATTGGGGCTCGTGCGGCTCGGCACAGGTATCGATCCGCCCAATGGCAGCGGATTGCTGCGCCGCTATAGGATCGACCGCGAGCCAATCGCCTCGATCAAGAGTTTTGCTGATCATATCCGCGTAGTCTGGCTGACACCGGCGATGGACCGGCTTTTTTCAGGCCCCGCCGGCGACCGGCGCCGCTTTCTTGATAGGCTGGTGCTCGCCATTGATTCCGAACATGGTACGCGCGTCACGGGGCTCGAACGGGCGCTGCGCAACCGCAACCGCCTGCTGGAGGATTTCAATCATAGGCCAGACGCCAAATGGCTCGACGCGGTCGAGCGCGAAATCGCCGAATTGGCGGTCGCGGTGGCAGCCGCCCGGCATGAGACCGTTTCGCGGCTTGCCGCGCTCATCGGCGCGATGCCGGCCGAGGCCTCGGCTTTCCCGCTTCCCTCTCTGAGGCTCGACGGCGAGATCGAATCGCTTGCCGGCACGCGCCCGGCGCTTGAAGTGGAAGATCATTACCGCATGATCCTGCGCGATCAGCGCAGCCGCGACGCGAGCGCGGGCCGCACCTTGATTGGACCGCATGCGAGCGATCTTGAGGTCCTTTATGCCGCCAAAGCGCTCGACGCGGCGCAAGCCTCAACCGGCGAACAAAAAGCTCTGCTCATCACGATCGCACTCGCCCATGCCCAATTGGTGGCGGATATGAGCGGCATCGCGCCCCTTATCCTGCTCGACGAGATCGCCGCGCATCTTGACCCAGGCCGCCGGATCGCTCTTTTTTCGGCGTTGTCCAAACTTCGAGCGCAGGTTTGGATGACCGGCGCCGATCCCTTGGCCTTCGCTGATGTGCCAAGGGAGGCGCAGATTTTCAGCGTTGCACCGGGGCAGGTTGCGCCTTTTCCCCGCTATCCCCGCAATTGATCGCCACAGTTCACAGCTTTATATTCCCTTATGGCAATTTAACGCATGCGAAGGTTCGAGACTTGGCTTTTCCAAGCTTGGCAATAAGCAGAAACAGAGTATTTTCTTTAAAACTTCATCTGTTTGTAACGGTTGGCATTTGGCCGCGTGTCTCTTCAGCGTTTTTTCCATGCGGTCATCGCGGCGATATGTGCCATCTGCACGGCGATTTGCTTCGCTCACGCTGCGGCTTTTCTCGCACCTGCCGGAGAAGGCCTGATCATCGTCTCGACGAGCTTTTCCGGCTCAACGCGGGCTTTCGATAGCTCCGGCAGATTGATCCCGGTTTCGTCCTATCAAAAGTTCGAGCTCGGCACCTATCTCGAATATGGCGCAACGGACTGGCTGACGATCGTCGCCTCGCCGTCCATCGATCACATTGAAACGGTCCCGAGCCCTGGCCGCGCGCAGTCGACAACGGGAGTTGGCGACACAGCCATAGGCGCGCGCGCCGGGCTCTATCAAACACAAAACCTCGCCATCTCGGTGCAGGGCCTTTTGCGGCCGCCGCTCGGTTTGCAAACGGATCCAGCCACAGGGTCGCTGGATCAAAGCCACAGCTTGACCGGAGAACTCCGTGGCCTCATCGGAGTGAACATGGCCCTTTTCGGCTATGAGTCCTTCGGCGATTTCGAAGCAGGTTACCGTTGGAACGATAGTGTCACACCGGATGAGTGGCGTGCCGACCTTACATTAGGACTGCACGCAACACCGCGACTGATGATTCTTATTCAGAATTTTGCCGCCATCTCCGATGGCCGGACGGTATCGAACCCAAGTTATTATTGGGATAAAGAACAGTTGAGCGGCGTCTATGCTTTCAGCCCCGCTTGGTCGGCACAAATCGGCGGCTTCATGACCGTTGCCGGCAAAAACGCTGGCCGCGAGCTCGGGCCGCTCGCAGCTCTATGGTATAGATTCTAACTGATAACAGGCGATGACAAACGCGGTCTTTGGCATTTTGCTCGCTGGCGGTCTGGCCCGCCGCATGGGCGGCGGCGACAAGGGCCTGAAGACGATCGGCGGCAAGACAATCCTGTCACGCATCATAGCGACCGTTGCGCCGCAATGCGCCGGGCTTCTTATCAATGCCAATGGCGAAACCGATCGCTTTGCCAGTTTCGGCCTGCCGGTCGTGCGAGACGGCATACCGGACTTCGCAGGGCCTCTCGCGGGGATTTTAGCTGGGCTCGATTGGCTCACCGCGCATGATCCAGATTGCGAGCTGGCGATTAGCATACCAACCGACACACCTTTTCTGCCGGATGATCTCGTCCCGCGATTGCTGGATGCGCGGGGAAAATCCGAGGCAGATATAGCCATCGCAACTTCAGGCGGATCGGCACATCCCGTCGCCGGACTCTGGCCGGTCGCGATCCGGCATGATCTGCGCCATGCGCTCGTGGATGAACATATTCATAAGATGGCAGTGTTCATCGGCCGGCACAAAGTTGCGCATGCCGATTGGCCCGTTGAGCCCTTTGATCCGTTCTTCAATGCCAATGAGCCGCGAGACATAAAAGCCGCTGAAAAGATTTTGGCGGGGTTGAAATAGAATGACCAGCCCTTGTGCTGAGAAGGCTGAAGGCCGTCTCGAAGCAAGGGGGCGAGCCATTAAGAAACCAAAGCCGCATTCGGCTTCATGGCCATCACAACACCTTGCCACCACGCCAGCAACCTCTCTGGCGTACAGGGAATCTCTTCGCTCATGTCAGCAGCGAAATCCCGCCACGCCGCGACATAACGTGTCGAGATGCAAACCAGCGCCGGAATGCCGGACAAGGCCGCCGCTGCAATCTCATTGCGGAGCCCCATGCCTTCCGATTCAAGCCGCCCGAAACGGTTGATGATAATCAATTCAGGCGAACCATTTAACGCTTCGGACACGAGATGGCCGATTTCCGCGAGCGCCGCGGGATCGACGCGGCAGCCTTGCGATCCGGCGCCGAGGTCTTGCAGAATTTTTGTGCGGGCGCCTGTCTGCAGATCGAGGACGTAGGTATCTTTGCAGCCGCAATTCTCCGTGTCTTCGCTGATCTGCACAAAGCCGCCAAGCCGCACACCCGAACCCGCAAGCGTGGCGGCGAAATCCGCCACGATGCGATTGGCATCCTCGCCGTTTTCAAAAACGGCAGCGGCCAGCAATTTCGAAGACTGGGGCTCAGCCGTCATCTTTCAAGCCTTCTTCACGCGCCGGATGTGGAAGGTCACCACATCGTCTTTCTCTTCCATGCCTTCCAGCGCATCGCCAGTTTGCCGCAGCAAATGCGGAATGTCGATCACCGAGAGGGGATCAGTGCAGGCGACCTCCAAACGATCTCCATCGGCCAGCGCGCGTAAAGCCTTGCGCGTCCGCAAGACGGGTAGAGGGCATTTCAAACCAATCAGATCGAGAGATGTTTCTGCCAAACGCCCGTCATCGCTGTTATATGCAAAGAGATGTTCCTCATTAATGGATCGCTTCGGCCATATCCAGAAAGATAGAAGTCCTTGACCGAAACGCATTGCGCCATGTTAAGCACGGCAGGCCGGATATGACACGCATCATCGGGCTTGCTGGATGGAGCGGCGCCGGCAAGACCACTTTGATCGCCAAACTGATTCCTATTTTCAATCAGCGCGGCGTGAGCGTCTCGACCTTGAAGCACGCGCATCATGCTTTCGATGTCGATCGTCCGGGCAAGGATTCCTTTGTCCATCGGGAGGCCGGCGCCATGGAAGTTCTTGTCGCTTCCGTTAACCGCTGGGCCTTGATGCACGAATTGCGCGGCGCGCGCGAACCGCGCCTCGACGAACTCTTAAGCCATTTCTCCCCCGTCGAGCTCATTCTCATCGAAGGGTTCAGGACAGATCCGCATGCGAAGATCGAAGTGCATCGCTGTGCCAACGATAAGCCTTTTCTCCATCCTGAAGATCCTGACATCCGCGCGCTCGTCACGGATATGCAGGTGCCGCCCGCGCGCTTGCCATTGGCGCATCTCGACGATACGGGATCGATCGCGGATTTGATTTGGGACCTTGCTTTGCCTCTGGATGAAACACTTTCGCGCCTGCGCGCTGCCGGACCTGCTTGATGGCCCAACTGAGCCAAGATAGTTTCGCTGCCGGAAACGGGCCGATGCCTGTAGATGAAGCGGTCCAGCTTCTCTTCGGCCGGATCCCCGCGATCACGGAGACCGAAACGGTTTCCTTGTTCGAAGCTGAGGGCCGCGTTCTCGCGGAAGCGCTCGCCGCGCCCATCGATCTGCCTATTTTCGACAATTCCGCCGTCGATGGCTATGCGGTGCGCTTTGCCGATCTCGCCGCGCAAGGCGAAACTGTTCTCCCCGTCGAAGGCCGCGTAGCCGCTGGTCATTGCCTCGACGCGAAAGCGCTTCAAGGCCGGGCCGTGCGTATTTTCACTGGTGCTCCCATGCCCGAGGGTCTCGACACGATCTTCATGCAGGAGGATTGCAAAGAAACCGGGACCGGCATTGCTTTGCCCGCGGGTCTCTCTCCTGGCGCTAACCTGCGGTTACGCGGCGAGGATTTGAAAGCCGGCGCAAATGCTTTGCCCCGAGGCCGCCGCTTAAGGCCGGAAGATGTCGGGCTCGCAGCGGCCTTGGGGATTGACCGGCTGACCGTGCGCCGCAGGCTGAAAGCCGCTGTCTTTTCAACCGGCGATGAAATCATGTCGCCCGGTCAGCCTTTACGCCCCGCTGCCGTCTATGATGCCAATCGCTTCATCCTGCAGAGCCTTTTGAAACGCTTGGCGCTCGAGGTGACGGATCTCGGCATCTTGGAGGATGATCCAGCGCGAATCAAAGAGGCTTTGACGCAAGCCGCGAAGGAACACGATCTCGTCATCACGTCTGGCGGCGTTTCCATGGGCGAAGAAGATCATGTGAAGGGCGCTATTTCCAAAGCCGGGTCCTTGGTCTTTTGGAAACTCGCGATCAAGCCAGGGCGCCCCGTCGCCATGGGTGTGATCAATGGCACACCTTTCGTCGGGCTGCCCGGCAACCCTGTCGCGGTGTTCATCACGTTTATTTACGTGGTCCGGCCTTTGATCGCGGCTTTGAACGGCGCGGCGCCGGAGCCGCCGAGGCAGGTGCTAGTGACCTCCGGCTTCTCCTATAAAAAGAAGGAAGGCCGCCGCGAATATGTCCGCGTCTCGATTGAACAAAACACCCAAGGCGAGATGATCGCTGTCAAATATCCGGTTGAGGGCTCGGGCGTATTAACCTCTCTGACCCGCACCGATGGACTTGTCGAACTGCCCGAAAACATCACGAAAATCGGTCCCGGCGATAAGGTTGGATTTATCGATTACGCGCTTATCCGCTGAAAACATCGGGCGGGTTCCCTTTTGCGCAGGCCGCCGCCTGTGAGACTATCTTCAGAAAACTGTGTCTAATTGGCATTCCCACGCCCGATTCGCTGTCATTTGCTGCCAAGCGCGGATCGAAGCCCGGATTTTGTCATATTGAACCCCTCATGCTGAGAAACACTCCGTCAAGAACGCTTTGAACTTGGGGGATTTGAACTTTGTATTCCACAGCCGGCCAGAGCGAGATGAGGAAAAGTGTGTGCGGTTTTCCGCCCGCATCTCGCTCTACACTTTTGAAATCAATCATGTTTTATGATTTGGGATACCCAACTCGGGCCTGCCCGCGTTGGGCTTTTAAGAGGTTCAAGCCGGCTAAACCCGACTGGAACTCATCCAAAATCATCGTGATCTAGAGCGCTCTTTCATGACAGCGATCAAAGGCTATTTCTCAGCCCTGGCGGCAATCATCGCCAGCTTGACGCGCTCAATCGCGGGCATCGCCCTGCTTGCCATCGTGGTCTTGGCCATTCCCTTGAACGTCGCAGCGTTGATGCGCTTGTTCGAGTGGCATTGGTGGCTCGCCCTGCCCGCCGCGATCGTGCTTATTTTCATTCCTGTCGCAGGCTGGCTCGCTCTGACCGTCTTTGCTTTTCTTGGCGGATTTTATCTCGCCAGCGCGGGCTTCAACTGGCAGGAGGCGACCCAGGCCGCGCGGACTGGAGGAAGTATCGGCGGCATGACCATTATGGAATTTGACTCATACCGGCGAAATGTCATGCCGCAAGGACTCGCCAAGGCCTGCAAGGAAGACATTGCCAAAAGCCTCGGAACCGGTAACCAATTGCCGATCCGCGCCAGCAATTATTGTGAGTGCTATGGACAGGCCTCAGCCGATACGCTCACCCAGGCTGACCTCGCCTATCGCGAGAAGACCGGCAACTATACCGACGACGCCACCGCGCGCGTGAAGGACGCTGTCCTTTCAAGATGCAATATGTGATGCAAGAACGCGATCACGCCGCGTCCGCCACGCCGAGCGTTTTAACATTATAGCCCTCTTCGGCCATGACGCGCTGGACGGCGGGACGCGTCAGCATGCGCCGGTAATGGGCAAGCAAATTCGGCGGCAGTGCAATCTTCAATTTGTCAGCCCAGAACTCGACATAGAAGAGAACCGGGTCGGCGACAGAGAATGTCCCGCCGACATACTCACGGCCTGCCAGCACATCGTTTAAAATTGAGAAAGCTTTGACGACGATGTCGCGGCCGAGCTGCTGGATCGATTCATGATCGGCCTCGCTTCGCGCGAAAGTCGATGTTGCAAAGATCCGCGCAAACCCCTGGCCGTGAACGGTGCCGACGACATAGGCCATCGTCTCGATCACGCGCGTCTCATCATTCACATCTTCCGGCAAAAGCTTGCGGCGCGGATGCGTGCGGGCGAGCCAATCGGCAATTGCCTGGACCTCGGTCAATGGCGTCCCGTCGTTGCGGACAAGGGTCGGAATCGTCGATTTCGGATTGATCGCGATATATTCGGGCTTGAAATGATCGCCATTCGGCAGGTTCACGACATAGACCTCAAAAACCTCTTCAAGTTCTTCGAGGATGATGTGGATGCCAGTCGTGCAGGACCCAGGGGTCATATAGAATTTCATGTTCATGGTCCTGTGCGGCGGCGGTCAAACACAATGCGATGCGATTATGTCCGGGCCGATTGTATAGCGGTTATTGCCAAAACTTGTTCTAAAGGAGCGGCCTTGGACGTTCAATGCGGCTGAAGCGCATCCATTAGGCTCTTGCCCAGGCTCAGCTCGCAAATCACCCTATAGAATTTGTCAGCTAAAATCTGAGCGGAATTTTTAAGCTCAAATCTTAAATTCCTTAGAGTCAGCGCCGTTACCTATTGCAGGAACGAAGCTTTTCCCTTTGATATAGTTAAATCTAGTATCTCAGTAAGAGATTATGAGACCGATGGCGGCAAAGGCACCGCCATCTTGATCGCCGACGATGAACACATCGCGGGATTGAGCCTGGGTTCGCCCAGGCAACATACATCAAGGGAGAGAACACAATGAGCGTCGCTGAAGGCCATTATGCCCCGGAGTCCGTGCCCGGTTTTCTCACGCGCGAGCGGATCATCGCCAAACAAGGGTTTAACCGCTGGCTCGTGCCTCCGGCCGCCCTCGCGATCCATCTATGCATCGGCATGGCCTATGGCCTAAGCGTCTTTTGGCTGCCCCTCTCACGTGCGATCGGCATCACAAAATCGGTCGCCTGCCCGGATATGACGCTCCTTGCTGCTATGACAACGACGGCCTGCGATTGGCGTGTGAGCGATCTTCTTCCCGTATTCGAAATCGGAATTGTGTTTCTCGGCATTTCCGCCGCGCTGTTCGGCGGCTGGCTCGAACGCGCTGGCCCGCGCAAAGCAGGTCTCGCCGCGGCTGTTTGCTGGGGCGGCGGCTTTCTGATTGGCGGTCTCGCCATCTATATCCATCAACTTTGGCTTTTGTGGCTGGGCATGGGCGTGATCGGCGGCGTCGGTCTTGGCCTTGGCTATATTTCGCCCGTCTCTACGCTCATCAAATGGTTTCCTGACAGGCGCGGCATGGCGACCGGCATGGCCATCATGGGCTTCGGCGGCGGCGCGATGATCGGTTCACCGCTCGCCAATATTCTCATAAACCACTTCAAGACGAGTGATAGTATCGGTGTCTGGCAGACCTTTATCGTCTTGGGCTGCGGCTATTTCATCTGCATGACAATTGGCGCCCTCAGCTATCGCGTCTCGCCTGCCGGGTGGCAGCCCGAAGGATGGACACCGAAAGCGCGCGCAAACGCTTTGATCACTTACGGCGATGTGGATCTGAAGGATGCCCATAAGACGATTTCGTTCTGGCTCATCTGGGCGGTGCTATGCTTGAACGTCTCCGCTGGCATCGGCGTTATCAGCATGGCCTCGCCCATGTTGCAGGAGATTTTCGCTGGTAAGCTGATCGGTGCACCGGACGTTGGCTTCGCCGCCCTCGACATGACCCAAAAAGCGCAAATAGCTACGATCGCGGCGGGCTTCGTCGGACTGTTGTCCCTCTTTAATATCGGCGGCCGGTTTGTCTGGGCATCCTGGTCGGATCAGATTGGCCGCAAGGCGACCTATTTCTGCTTCTTCGGCCTTGGCATCGTTCTTTATGGCTTGGCACCGAGCTTCGCACATTGGGGCTCAAGGGCCCTGTTCGTTTCCGCCGTCTGCATCATCCTCTCAATGTATGGCGGCGGCTTCGCCACAGTGCCCGCCTATCTCGCCGATATTTTCGGGACGAAATTCGTGGGCGCCATTCATGGCCGCCTGCTGACTGCATGGTCAACGGCTGGCGTCGTTGGCCCTGTGGTCGTCGGCTATATTCGCGACGCTCAGATCGCCGCCGGTGTCGATCGCGCACTTGTCTATGATCGCACCATGTACATCCTGGCTAGTTTTCTTCTCGCAGGCTTGATCTGCAACGCTTTTGTGCACGCGGTCCCAGCCAAGTTTCTCATGCCGAAAAGCAACGCGCCGGCAACTCCCGGCAACGTTGCCTATGCGGCGGATTCAGCGGGAATCGATCATGGCGGTCTCACTGCCGGTTCGGCAGTCGCCTGGATTGTGATTGCAATCCCGATCGCCTGGGGCGTTTCGAAGACACTAGAAAGCGCAGTCAAGCTGTTTCAATAAATTGAACTGCATCAAAAGCGGGTGCGAGGATCAAAAATCTTCGCGCCCGTCATCATCTCACATCCGAAACGAGAAGGTTTCCACAACAGGCACAACGCGCTTCATCGCTTCCACCAGCGGCTCGCGTTCGAGGGTGCGTACTGTTGCAAGCAATGCGGACAAACGCGGCTGTTGCGACAGATCGAGATCGGCACCTGGCTTCGCCTCGGCTAAAGCAGTCGCCATCAACTCGATTTCGCCAGGTGTACCGCCGCTTTCCAGAGCCAGCATAAACGCCAGCACAGCTGAATGATCAGGCACAATCGCTCGCGTCAACCGGTAGAGATTGACGAACCGCTTCAGCGAGCGGGCTGATCGCCCGGCCACGGGCGCAAGTTCGATCAAGAGCTGTGATTCCTCGTCGGACAAGGGCCGGTCGAAACTTGTTTGCCGTGTGTGCTGGACAAGCGGCGCTTTCGTTTCCGTGGCCAATTCGCGGCGTCCGATCAGATGGGCGATAAAACCCGCGTGATCCTTCACAACGGCATCGATACGGACCGGCACCTGAATCCATTTCTCAAGATCGGCTTCGACTGCTGGCCCCGCTTGCGCCATGCGTCGCGGATCGGCGGCAATAACTGTGACAAAGGCTGGGTTTGTCAAAAGCCCATGCACGGCATTCATGATTTCGCAGGCGCGCGCGACCGGCACGGCATCGAGATTGTCAAGCATGAACACAATGCGCCGCGGCGCGTTGCGGGCAGGCTCCGCGCCCTGCCGCTTTTGCCCGATCGAAGACGCCAAGGCCGTGACAAAAGCCAGCGCCTTCGTTCTCTCACCAGAGCCGCGAAATGGGGAGGCCTCCCTCAAAAGACCGCTTTGTGGCGTGGCCTTGTCAGCATGCGCGCTGGCATCGGCATGCAGGCGAGCCGCACGCTCGACCTCGGCGGCAAGGCCATCAACGCGGCGGGTTTGATGCGCGTAAGCGCTATCCAATTCGTGCTGGCGGTTGACCAACTCGGTCTTGAGAAGCGTGACCCCGCGCAGGATGGGCTGAAGAAAGCGGAAGGCCCGCCAAAAATTGAAAAGCACCGCGAGGACCGCGCCTGCAAAAGCAGCTTTCCCAAGCGCTGTGAACATACCCATATGCGCTTCGAACCAAGCTGCGATAGGCGCGCCTGTCTCATGCGCGCGCAGCGGCTCCAGCATTGCGGCTTGATGATCGGCGGCCCAACCCAGCCCTGCCCCGGTCAACACGAGGATCAAAGCATAGATGAGAAGCCGCGTCTGGCCTTTGAAAGCCCAAAGCGCGCGCAGCTCCATCGCAATCCGTGCGCCCGGACCCCGCGCCGCCGCGAGGCTCGCCACAAGACCTTTGTAATTCAGAATAGGGTCGCCAGGAAAACCGAAAGCGTGAAGCCTGCTTGCAATACGCGGACGATTCGTTCTGACGAAGGCATCAACAGGTGAGCCGGGGGTTTCATAGAGCAATGTTTCAAACAGCCGGGCACGGCGGCTTTCGACCTCCGTCAGATTGTCCCGCTCCAAATGCAGACGCCGCTGCGCCTGATCAAGCCGTTCCGCCGCTTCGGTGACAGCTGCGTGCGGATCGCGAACAGCACGCAAAGCCTCTTCGACAAATTCCGGCACAGTCTGACCAAGGCCATCGTAAAGCGCCCCAGCGATTGCTGTCGCGGGCTCGCCGTCGAGATGCGCGGCATCGGCACGCACAATCTGCACGCCGCTGAGATAGGGACTGTCGTGCTGGCTGGCTGCCTGCGCGCTCAAAGCGTCAATAGCCGATCCAAGCCGCGCCAGCGCGAAACTTTTGCCCGAACCCGGCGCGCCCAGAAGGCCGATGCAAAACGGCAATTCAACATTTTTATGCGCGGCAAGTTCAGTCAGCACCGAAACCAGCGTCTCGATTCCCAGCGCATCCTGGCCGCCGGGCCCGTCTGCTATAAAAACATGCGGAGCCGCCGGCATGGCCTCTGGGCTTGCCTGGGCCGGTCTTAAAGGAACAATGGAGGGTATAACCGGCGCAATGGGCTCCGTCCGCCGTCCACCTGGAGCAGCCATGCGGAAATCACGTAATTCAGGATCGGTCAAACGCCGTCTCCTCCAAAAGCTTTGAGCTGTGACACTTGAGTTTTGACAATGGCTGGAGTCTTGGCTGATCGCCCGATAGTGGCAAGCCCCTAGCGCAATGGAGCCCGATTCTGATGTGCACAAAGACAAAGGATTGTGACTTTGCAAAGACCGGACGGCGGCAGCGGAAAAGCCATTCAACTTTTCCGCGACTTGCTTTAAAACAGCTCAAAACTCCTCAATCGACAGAAAGATATGTGCCCTAATGGCGCGGCAGTTCGTTTATCATATGCAGGGTCTGACCAAGACCTATCCTGGCGGCAAAAAAGTCCTCGATAACGTTCATTTGTCCTTCTATCCGGATGCCAAAATCGGCGTTCTCGGCGTCAACGGCGCTGGTAAATCGACGCTTTTGCGCATCATGGCGGGAATCGACAAGGAGTTCACCGGCGATGGCTTCGTCGCGGAGGGAGCCAAGGTCGGCTATCTGCCGCAGGAGCCGCCGCTCGACCCGGCGCTCGATGTGCGCGGGAATGTGATGCTGGGCGTCGCGGCGAAAAAAGCGATTCTCGACCGCTATAATGATCTCGCCATGAATTATTCGGACGAGACCGCCGATGAAATGACCAAGCTTCAGGACGAGATCGAAGCGCAAGGCCTGTGGGACCTTGATTCGCAGGTCGATCAGGCCATCGAGGCGCTCGGCTGTCCGCCGGACGATTGGGCCGTGGATAAGCTTTCGGGAGGCGAGCGCCGCCGTGTCGCGCTGTGCAGGCTTCTGCTTGAACAGCCGGAATTATTGCTGCTGGATGAGCCGACCAACCATCTCGACGCGGAGACGGTGAATTGGCTTGAAGGCCATCTGCGCGCTTATCCGGGCGCCATCCTGATCGTCACCCATGACCGCTACTTCCTCGACAACGTGACGGGCTGGATTCTCGAATTGGATCGCGGCCGCGGCATTCCGCACGAAGGCAATTACACCAGCTATCTGAAGCAAAAGGCCAAGCGCCTCGCACTTGAAAAGAGCGAGGATGCGTCGCGCCAGCGCCAGATTGAGCAGGAAGCCGAATGGATGGGTGCCTCGCCCAAGGCGCGGCAGGCCAAGTCAAAGGCGCGTATCCAGCGCTACGAAGACCTCGTTAATAAACAGGCCGAGCGTATTCCATCTGCGACGCAGATCGTCATCCCGGTGGCCGAGCGGCTCGGCAATAATGTCGTCGAGTTCACCGGCCTCTCCAAAGCCTTCGGCGACAAGCTTCTGATCGACGACCTCACCTTCAAGCTGCCGCCTGGCGGCATTGTCGGCGTCATCGGCCCGAACGGCGCCGGCAAGACGACCCTGTTTCGCATGATCACCGGGCAAGAAAAGCCCGACAAAGGTACAATCGTGGTCGGCGAAAGCGTCAAGCTTGGCTATGTCGATCAATCGCGTGACGCGCTCGATGGCAATAAGAATGTCTGGGAAGAGATTTCAGGCGGCAACGAAATTATCTATCTCGGCAAGCGCGAAATCAATTCGCGCGCCTATACGAGCGCCTTCAACTTCAAGGGCTCGGATCAGCAAAAGAAAGTCGGGCAATTATCGGGCGGTGAGCGCAATCGCGTGCATCTCGCCAAAATGCTGAAGTCGGGCGCAAACCTTCTTCTGCTCGACGAACCGACCAACGATCTCGACGTCGAAACCCTGCGCGCGCTGGAAGATGCGCTGACCGATTATGCCGGCTGCGCGGTCATCATCTCGCATGACCGGTTCTTTTTGGATCGTATCGCGACGCATATTCTGGCCTATGAAGGCGATAGCCATGTCGAATGGTTCGAAGGCAATTTCGCGGACTATGAAGAAGACAAAAAGCGCCGCCTTGGAACGGATAGCGTCATTCCGCATCGGCTGAAATATAAGAAATTTTCGAGGTAAGCATTCTCAAATTGAGGCGGCCCGAGGGGCCGTCTCAACGCGCAACACCTCCGCCAGCTTATCATACCAAGCCACCTGATCGGCTGGCGTGAAATGCGCATTGGCCGGGCTTGGGTTGGGTGCCAGAAAAATCCGTGTGTTGTTGATCTTCAAAGGTTGCAGGCCCAACGCCGGATCATCCTTTGTGCCCGTCAGCAATCGATGCACCGCCCGGTAGGCCATGATCCCATGGAAGCAGGCGATCTTCGGCTGCAGCATCTCGATCTTCGCAACGAGATCAGCGACGCCATCCGCGAATTCCTTTGGTGAAATATCGGTTGCACGCGGACTTGCGCGCTTCACCGCATCGGTGAAACCAAAGCCATGATCGAGCAAGAGCGCATCGTGGCGCGGTTCAAGCCGCTCCAGGCCAAGCCGCTTCCGCGCAGCAAGGCTGATCGAGGATTTGGAAAAAGCTGGCCAGAAGCGGTTGGCCTTGCGCGCGAAATAATGCCCTTGCAAAACCGAAAAGGTAGAGGGATTGATACCGACGAAGATCACATCGAGATTGCCGCGCAGCAAATCGGGCAGTGTTGCTGGCGTTTCTACCGGCAACGCGATAATCGGTTTTTTCTTGTCTTTGGCTGCCATGAGGGTCGAGGCCGTTTTTGATGCCGAAACAATGGCGCTTATTGTTCGATGAAACCGCGCTTTCGGGATCGGTCATGCCGCTTTGGCCCGCCGTGAAAGCCTTATGCGACGAGTTTAAACGGCAAGGCTGGTTTCAGGAAGAGCAAGGCCGCTATCGTTTCACGCAAACAGGCATCGATTTCTACAAAGCCAAGGGCGGCGATTACGTCGCGCAAGCTTTGGCGCATGCAACAAAGTCTGAGCGCTGATTTATCCAGGAGCATTTATGACAAGCGCTCGACAGGTTCCTTAGCTTTCCGCAAAAGAACATTCATCAGATCGCTTGCGACATCCGCCCAGCTCCGCAAATCAGAAGCCTGGATCTTATCTTCATAGGTTTTTCGAATGGCAGGGTCGAGCAATTGCCGGATCGCAGCTTTCATATCTTCGACATCGCCGGGATCGAAATAAACGCAGAGGTCGCGGCCTACTTCAGGAATGGATGACACACGCGACGCAGCGCAGGCTTTGCCAAACCATAGGCTTTCACCCACGGGCAGCCCCCAGCCCTCAAACAGACTGGGCAAGATCGAAAATGTGCAAGAGGGATAAAGCCATCGCAATTCATCGTCCGAAGGCGCTTCAATGAAGACAAATGGGTCTTTACCCGGCTGCGCTTCATCCAAGATAGCAAGAGCCGCTTCCGCCTTCCAGCCGCGCCGTCCCGCGATCACGAGGAGAGGCAAAGCCTCGCCATATTCCTTTTTGAGGGCGCGCCAAGCCTCCAAAAGCGTGATGTGATTCTTACGGATTTCGACTGTGCCAACACAGAGAACGAAGGCTCGCCCCTGCAAGACATCGGCGAGATGCCGCGGAGGCGGACCAGGTTGCGCATTGCGCGGCATGCCCGGAAATTCATGCGCGAGTCCGGCGACTTCGAGCGCGGCACGGCACGGCCTGCCCGTTACGGTTTCGTGGGCACGGCCAAAATCTGCCACATTAAAATGGCTCGTCGTCATAATATCGGCTGGCAAATCGAAAGCTGGCGCAAAGATGCTGGACCCATTACCTGCCACGAACGCAGCTTGCGTGATGGGCAGCACGTCATGAACGAGAAAGACAAGACGCACACCCTTGGCAACGATCCGCCTATAGAACTCCACCACGAAATGATCGAAACCGAATCCGCCTGGAACGAAAACAATATCTCCCGTTTGAAGCTCCGGCAGCCGGAAGGCAAAGAGCCGTGAGATATCCCGTACCAGCATCTTGATCAACATGCGCGGCGTTTTAAGCCGTTTATGTTTCGGCCCCGCGTTGCAATAAACAAATGCTTTATTCAATTCATAAAGGAGCGCTCTTTCATCGCCGATAAAACGCTCCAGAATATCTTTCAGTTTTGATGACTCGACATCGAAGGCATTGATAACGCCAATCGATTTATGTCTCTCGAAAATCAACTTTATGAATTCGATTTCCACCCGTTGAATACCGGATATCTGATCGAAATTAGCCGCGTATATAATGAGGTCCGTGAGATCGATAAATATGCGTCTCTGCATCTAATTAGACTACCTGCGAGCGCTTGCGGAACATTGCACTGCCACCGTTCACAAAGCGAAATGTTCCGCCGCGCGTCGCGCAATCAGAGCTTATTTACCGTGCTTGCAGGCTTCACGGAATTTCTTGCGCTCTTTGCCATGCAAGCCCTTGGCGTCGGCCTCCGTCGAACATTCCTTGGACTTTGCTTTCTTGGCATCATCGGACATGGCCGCGGGCTTGGTGGCGTCAGGCGTTGCAGCGGTCTGCGCCAAAGCCAAAGGCGCGGTGGCAAAAGAGAGAATGATTGTGGATGCCAGCAGGGAAGTGATTTTCATATGAACCTCGCAACGTCCAAGACGGGGCAACTTGTTTAACCTTTGCTTGTGACAAATCAAACCCGCCATTTCAGGCAACAAGCAATCCCAGCTCACTGGCTCCGCCCCAAAAAATCTTTTTCTCTCATTGACTTTAGATATAAAGATATCTTTATATCTTTAGCTCAATTATGAGCCATGGATGATGGCATGCTCCCAAATGAAGGTGCTCCTTTCGAGACGGTGCTGAACGCCTTGGCCGCAGCGGGCGAGGCCACGCGCCTGCGCCTCGTCGCGCTTTTGTCGGAAGTCGAGCTCACGGTTTCGGAACTTGTCACCATTCTGGGTCAATCGCAGCCACGGGTGTCGCGCCATTTGAAGCTTCTCGTCGAGGCGGGGCTCGTGGAGCGCCACCGCGAAGGCGCCTGGGCGTTTTTCCATGTTCCGCATCACGGCACGGCGGCGGCGCTCGCCCATGATATTCTCGCGCATGTTATGGCCGATGACCCAATCCTGACGGCGGACCGGGCGCGTCTTCAGGAAGTCCGTCATGCGCGCGCTGATCAGGCCGCCAGATATTTCGCCGCCCAAGCCGCCAATTGGGATGAACTGCGCGCCATGCACGTCGCTGAGGAAAATGTCGAGGCCGCGATCCGGGAAACGGTGGGAACCGCCGCTATCGACTCCCTGCTCGATCTCGGCACCGGAACCGGCCGCATGCTCGAATTGCTGGCACCGCTCGCAGCGCGCGCGGTCGGCATCGATCAGTCGCCGCAAATGCTTTCGCTCGCACGCGCCCGGATCGAACGCTGCGGATTGCGCAATGCGCAATTGCGGCAAGGCGATCTCTACGCCCTGCCCGTCGAGCGCAATTCCTATGATCTCGTGATCCTGCATCAGGTTCTCCATTACCTGGATGAGCCCTCGCGCGCGATCAGAGAAGCGGCCCGCGCGCTGCGCCCCGGCGGCCGTCTGGTCATCGTCGATTTCGCACCACATGGCGAAGAAGCTCTGCGCGAAGCCCATGCGCATCGCAGACTGGGCTTCGCCCATGAGGAAATCAGCATCATGATGAGCGAAGCGGGCCTCGACATACTCCTCGAACGCGATCTCGTACCTGACGCCCGCGAGGGACACAAATTGACGGTCTCTCTGTGGCTTGGCCACGACCGCCGTATTATCTCGGATGCACCGCCTTTACCGGTGCGGGAGGTCGCATGACCATGCTTGAACGCAAATCTTTGCTTGAACCGCAAACCGCGGCGCCATTGCGCGCGAGCCGCACGCATTGCGACGATATTTGCGTCTCCTTCGAGTTCTTTCCGCCAAAGACGGAGGAGATGGAAAAGACGCTTTGGGAATCGATCAAGCGCCTCGCGCCGCTCGGACCAAGCTTTGTCTCCGTAACTTATGGCGCTGGCGGCTCGACGCGCGAACGCACCCATGCGACGGTGGCGCGGATCGTCAAGGAAACCTCCATCAAGCCCGCCGCGCATTTGACCTGCGTCGCAGCGAGCCGCGACGAAGTCGATGCCGTTGTGCGCAGCTATTGGGACATTGGCGTCCGCCATATCGTCGCCTTGCGTGGCGACCCCCAAGACGCAAGCGGCTGGGTGCCGCATCCGCAAGGCTATGAAACCTCAACCGCCCTGGTCGCTGGCATCCGCCGCATCGGCGATTTTGAAATTTCCGTCTCGGCCTATCCAGAGGGTCACCCGGAAAGCAAAACGGCCGATGCCGATATCGACGTGCTGAAGGCGAAAATCGACGCGGGCGCCACGCGCGCGATTACGCAGTTCTTTTTCGAAAACGATATCTATATGCGCTATCTCGATAAGGTGCGTTCGCACGGGATCGATATTCCGATTGTACCCGGCATCGTGCCGGTGCAAAACTTCAAACAGACAGCGAATTTTGCCAAGAAAACCGGCGCTTCCATTCCGCAATGGCTCGCCGAGCGTTTCGAAGGCCTAGACGATGACGAAAAAACGCGCCGGCTGATCGCGGCGACCGTCACGGCCGAACAAGTCCTCGATCTCGTCGATCGCGGCATCCGCGATTTTCATTTCTACACGATGAACCGCGCCGATCTCGTCTATGCCATCTGCCACCTCCTGGGGCTCAGGCCAAAATCCGAACAGAAAGCCGCCTGACATGAGCGAGTCTGAAACTTTCGCAGCTTTACGCGCAGCGGTGCGGGAACGAATTCTCGTGCTCGATGGCGCCATGGGCACGATGATCCAGCAGCACAAGTTTACCGAAGCGCAGTTCAGGGCTGAGCGCTTTGCCGATTGGCCGCGCGATCTGCGCGGCAACAACGATCTCCTGGTCCTCACGCAGCCGCAGGCCATCCGGGCCATTCATTTCGCGTATTGCGAGGCTGGCGCCGATATTATCGCAACCAACACATTTTCATCGACGCGGATCGCGCAAGCCGATTACGGCATGGAGTCGCTCGTTCCAGAACTCAATTACGCAGCCGCGAAGCTTGCTTGCGAGGCTGCGCGTGAATCGGAAAACAAACATGGCCGCCGGCATTTTGTGGCTGGCGCTCTTGGTCCGACAAACCGCACGGCTTCGATCTCGCCCGATGTCAATAATCCTGGCTTTCGCGCCGTCAGCTTCGAGGAACTGCGCGATGCCTATGCCGAGGCCACGCGTGGGCTGATCGAAGGCGGCGCCGATATTCTTGCTGTTGAAACCATCTTCGACACGTTGAATGCCAAAGCCGCGCTGGTGGGCATCGATCAGGTTTTCGACGAGATGGGCAAAACTCTGCCCGTCATGATTTCAGGCACGATCACCGATCTCTCTGGCCGTACATTGTCGGGCCAAACGCCAACGGCTTTCTGGAATTCTCTGCGCCATGCCAAACCATTCACCATCGGCCTGAATTGCGCGCTGGGCGCGCGAGAGATGCGCGCGCATCTCGCCGAAATTTCACGCATCGCCGACACTTATGTCTGCGCCTATCCAAATGCCGGCCTGCCGAACGAATTTGGTCTTTACGACGAAAGCCCTGACTATATGGCAGGCCTCATCGGCGAATTCGCTGAGTCTGGTCTCCTCAACATTGTCGGCGGCTGTTGCGGCACGACGCCCGCGCATATTCACGCGATTGCCAAACGTGTCGCGGGCATCGCACCGCGCAAAATCCCAGAGATTGCGCCGCTGCTGCGCCTCTCCGGGCTGGAGCCTTTCGCCCTGACCAAAGAGATCCGCTTCGTCAATGTCGGCGAGCGGACCAATGTCACCGGTTCGGCCAAGTTCCGCAAGCTCATCAAAGAAGGCGATTTCTCCGCGGCGCTCGATGTCGCGCGCGATCAAGTCGTCGCGGGCGCACAGGTCATCGACGTCAACATGGACGAAGGCCTGCTCGATTCTGAACAGGCCATGGTGACATTCCTCAATCTCGTCGCCGCCGAGCCCGACATAGCCCGTGTGCCGGTGATGGTCGATTCTTCGAAATTCGCGGTGATCGAAGCGGGCCTTAAATGTCTGCAAGGCAAGCCCATCGTCAATTCCATCTCCATGAAGGAAGGCGAAGAGAAATTCATCGAAGTCGCAAAACTTGTGCGCCGCTATGGCGCCGCTGTCGTCGTGATGGCCTTCGATGAGCAAGGCCAGGCCGATACATGCGCCCGGAAAGTCGAAATTTGCTCCCGCGCTTATGAAATTTTAACGCAGAAAGCTGGCTTCCCGCCTGAGGATATTATCTTCGACCCCAATATTTTCGCAGTCGCAACGGGCATCGAAGAGCATAATAATTATGGCGTCGACTTTATCGAAGCCACGCGCGAAATCCGTAAGCGCTTCCCGCTTGTGCATATTTCTGGCGGTGTATCGAATCTCTCTTTCTCGTTTCGCGGCAATGAACTTGTCCGCCAAGCCATGCACTCCGTGTTTCTTTATCATGCGATCGCAGCTGGCATGGATATGGGCATCGTCAATGCCGGTCAGCTTTCCGTCTATGAAGAGATCGATCCGGAGCTGCGCGAAGCCTGCGAGGATGTTGTCCTCAACCGCCGCCCCGATGGCACTGAGCGTCTCTTGGCGCTGGCCGAGCGTTTCAAAGGCCAAGGTACGGAAAAGGCCGAACGCAATCTTCTGTGGCGCAACGATCCTGTCGCGAAGCGCTTGGAACATGCGCTCGTCAACGGCATTACCGAATTTGTCGATGCCGATGTCGAGGAAGCGCGCGCGCAATCCGCCCGCCCGCTCGATGTGATCGAAGGGCCGCTGATGGCTGGCATGAATGTCGTCGGCGATCTCTTCGGCTCGGGCAAAATGTTCTTGCCGCAAGTCGTCAAATCGGCGCGCGTGATGAAACAGGCCGTCGCTTATCTCATGCCCTTCATGGAAGAGGAAAAGCGCAAAAACGGCGGCACTGAGCGCAAGAACGCAGGCAAGATCCTGATGGCGACCGTCAAGGGTGACGTGCATGACATCGGCAAGAATATTGTCGGCGTTGTGCTTGCCTGCAATAATTATGAGATCATCGACCTCGGCGTGATGGTGCCTTGCGCGAAAATTCTCGATGTGGCGCGCACTGAAAAAGTCGATGCCATCGGTCTTTCCGGTCTGATCACGCCCTCGCTCGATGAAATGTGCTTCGTCGCCGCGGAGATGGAGCGTGAAGGATTCAACGTGCCGCTTCTGATCGGCGGCGCTACGACAAGCCGCGTGCATACAGCTGTCAAAATTCATCCGAACTATACAAAAGGCCAGACGGTCTACGTGACCGATGCGAGCCGCGCGGTCGGCGTCGTACAGAACTTGTTCTCGCCCGTTGCGCGCGAGGCCTATATCGAAAATATCAGAAACGAATATGGCAATGTCGCCGAAGCGCATCAACGCGCCGAAGCCGAGAAGAACCGGCTGCCTTTGGCCCGCGCCCGCGCCAATGCGCTGAAGCTCGATTGGGCCGCTTATGAGCCGCCGCGCCCGGCCTTTACCGGGACGCGAATTTTTCGCACCTATGAGGTCGCCGAGCTCGTTCCCTATATCGATTGGACGCCCTTTTTCCATACCTGGGAAATGCGCGGGCACTATCCTGAGATTCTTCAAGACGCTGAGAAAGGCCCCGCCGCGCAGCAATTATTCGATGATGCGCAAGCCATGCTCGCAAGGATCGTCGAAGAACATTGGTTCGATCCAAAGGCCGTCATCGGCTTTTGGCCAGCTAACGCCATAGGCGACGATATCCGCCTTTATACCGGTGAATCGCGTGGCGAGACGTTGGCGACATTCTTCACCTTGCGCCAGCAACTCTCAAAGCGCGACGGACGCCCGAATATCGCATTGTCCGATTACATCGCACCCGTCGAAAGTTTGAAGCCGGATTATCTCGGCGCCTTTGTCGTGACGGCCGGCGCGCGTGAAGAAAAGATCGCGGACCGTTTCGCCAAAGCCAATGATGACTACGGATCGATCATGGTGAAAGCGCTCGCCGATCGTATCGCAGAGGCCTTTGCCGAGCGCATGCACGAACGCGTGCGTAAAGAGTTTTGGGCCTATGCGCCGGATGAGGCCTTTAGCAGCGAAGATCTTCTGACCGAGACCTATCGCGGCATTCGCCCTGCCCCCGGCTATCCGGCGCAGCCCGATCATACGGAAAAGGCCACCTTATTTTCGCTCCTTGAGCCGGAAAAACGCATCGGCGTCTCGTTGACGGAAAGTTTCGCGATGTGGCCCGGCTCGTCGGTGTCGGGGCTTTATCTGTCGCATCCCGAGGCGCGTTATTTCGGCGTCGGCAAGATCGAGCGCGATCAGGTCGAAGATTATGCCTCGCGCAAGGGCATGGATCTCGCCGCGATGGAACGCTGGCTGGCGCCGGTCCTGAATTATGATCCCGCGGCGATCACCAAGGCGGCAGCGGAGTGACGAGCTTCACGCTCGACACGCATTATGTGACTTCACCAGAGGGACTGGTGAAAGAAGACGAGGCCATTCGAGCGCTCGCCGCCGCGCACGAAAACGGTAGAGCCGATGTCGCACTCGTTGCTCTGGCCATCGCAGCGTCCCATCTTCCAGGCTCTCCTTTAATCGAGGATTTCACGGCATTTGGTGAAGCGCTCGAGCGGCACGGTCTCGTCCGCGCGCTCCTGCTTCCACCCATGGCCTATTTCGATATTGCTTTTACGGAATGGAATCTGCTGCCGACCGAGGAAATGGAAGACATAGAACACGAGATTCACTCAATTCTTTATCCAAGCATCCAATATTCCTGGCGCGACTATCGCAAGGCCCATCAGATTGAAGAGACAGCGCCGGCGAAGGACAGCCCATGGCGCCGCGCCAAATGCGATGTGCAGATGATGCTCGCCCATATCGAAGCTGGCCGCGATGTCTTCGTCACAAGCAATGAAATCTTTCACCGCGAGATCAAGAAGCGTCAGCTTATTGCGCTGGGCGCTCGCGCGATCGCATATCCGGCGGATGCGGTTAGGATGATTTAAGGCCGAAACCGATTACAGCATAAACTCGCCGTCGTTGCGAGCGGAGCGAAGCAATCCAGAAAGCAACCCTTAAGCGATAGTATGGATTGCTTCGTCGCAAAGCTCCTCGCAATGACAACCCTTCGACTGAATCCAGAACTATCCGCCCCTCAAAGGGGTAACGCTTCTTCAAGAATACGCTTTCCGATACGGGGTTTAAGACCGTCGCGCATAACAAGATCGACAGGCCGGTGAACCAGCCGTGCAAACTCTTCCTGTAATTCTATATAGGAAAAAAGGCCGATCGGCTTATCGAACTCGACAAGCAGATCGACATCGCTGCTCTCATTGCCTCACCGCGTACCATGGAGCCGAAAAGCGCGAGCGAATGGATCGGCCACCGCTGCCGAAGCTCTAGCAGGGCCGCGCGTAAGGTAGCGATGATGTCATCCCGCTCGCTCATATGTCAGTCTACATAAAAAATTGCAGTTCGTCATGCGCGGGTTTGTGCAAGGCGTTTAAAGCCTTGCCGCGAGCTTTTCGTAAAGCGGATTGACCGAGGCAAAGACATAGTCCTGCGAAGCGACACTGACATATTCCGCGCCTTGCGCGATCAGCCAATCGGCGAGTGAGGCTACTTTGTCCCTAGGGCAGCTCAAAACGAGATGTCCATCGGCGGAACGCCGGCGCAGCCGCGCGGAAAACAACTCGCTTGCGTTGGATTGCTTCTGAGCCTCAAAACCCGCTAGCGTTGTCGAGACTTCACGCGTTGTGCGCGCTTCTTCCTCGGCAGCGATGCGCGAGAGAATAATGCGCGCTGTCTCTTTGGTTTTTTCGTTCCAAGGCGCCGTCAGTGAGGCCACAAGATTGGCCTCCGAGCGCAGCATGACGCCATCGTCCAAAATCTTCAGTGCATTGGCAGCGAGCGTCGCGCCCGTCGTGGTGATGTCAACGATGAGCTCGGCCTGCCCCGCGGCTGGCGCACCCTCGGTCGCGCCCAGGCTTTCAACGATGCGGTAATCGGTGACATGCTGCTCAGCGAAAAATCGCCGCGTGAGATTGAGATATTTGGTCGCGACGCGCATACGCTCGCCGCGCCTGGCGCGAAAGGCCGCCGCGACATCTTCAAGATCGGCCATGGTTTTCACGTCGATCCAGGCCTGCGGCACAGCGACGACGACATTGGCATAGCCAAAGCCAAGCGGCGTCAGCAGCGCCACCTTCGTATCCGCATCCGGCAATGTTTCGCGCACGAGGTCTTCGCCCGTCACGCCCATATGCGCCGTACCCGCCGCGAGTTGCGAGACGATTTCCGCAGCCGAGACGAAGGCGACCTCCACTCCATCAAGACCTGCGAGCGTGCCGCGATAATCGCGGGCGCCGCGTCCCTGCGCGAGTGTCAAACCGGCGCGGGCGAAGAAAGCAGTCGCATTTTCCTGCAACCGGCCCTTTGACGGCACGGCGAGAACGAATGGATGACCCTCAGCGTCATGACTCATGATGAACGCCCGAATCGCAGTCCGCAAGCCGGTCGACCCAGATCGCCGCGCCCACGGCGGGAATGGCCTCTTTGGCACCAAGCGTTTTTGCCAGCAGGTCATAGCGGCCGCCGCCTGCGAGCGGTTGACCGCCGGGATGATCCTTGTCATGAATCTCGAATACGACACCGGTATAATAGTCGAGGTTTCGCGCGAAGCCTGTCCCAAATGACATGGCCTCGATGTCAAGGCCCCGCGCGGCCATGAAACCAAGCCTTGCATCAAACTGGTCGAGAATGGCAGCGAGATCGAGTTTGGCGTCATCCGCCAATTGGCGCAGTTCCGCCGAAGCATGATCAGGGTCGTTTTCAATCTTTAAGAAACGCTCGATGATCGCTCGTTTCTCAGCCGGAAAGCCGGAGCCCGCTTTCAACGCGGCCTGTTCGAGAAAGCGATCGGCGATTTCGGCCGCTGTGCGCCCGCCCACTGTCGCGATCCCGGCAATTGCCAAGAGATCTTCGACGAGCGCCCGCGCGCCTTGTTTGTCCGAGCCTTCCAAAGCCGCGAGCACACCGGAATGATCCGTGCTGGCGCCGTTCATAGGCGCGGCCAGGATCGCTGCGAGGGCTTTTCCCTGCAGATGGCCGCGGCTGATACGGCGGCGCCACTGCGGCGAGAGATCCAAGGCTTCCAAAAGAGAGGCAAATAGCCCGGCATCGCCGATGCGCACGCTGAGAGACTTGCCCGCGACCGCGGCGATTGTTTGAAGAGATAGGGCTAGGATTTCGGCATCGGCTGCTTCGCGGTCCGCGCGGCCGAAATTCTCCAATCCGGCCTGGATGAATTCGCCGGGCCCATTGGCACGATAGCGGAAGACCGGCCCGCTATAGCAAAACGCTGCCGGATGCCCGGCTTCGGGCGAAGCCAAATAATGGCGGCAAACCGGAATCGTATATTCCGGCCGCAGGCAATAATCCGTGCCCGAGATGTCGCTCGTGAGGTAAAGATGGCCTCTGATCTCTTCACCAGAATCGAAGAAATCCGAAGCTGGCAGGAGGATCGGCGGCTCGCAACGCTGATAGCCTTGCGCGGCGAGATAGACTGCCAAAGCGTCCTGAAGCAGGCGATCGTCAGTTAAAGACATGGCGCTCGCCATTCCATTCTTTTTCAGTCCCGCCTTTTCAAATCTTGCCCTTCGTAGCAAAGGCGGCGAAGCGAAGCGATGGATTTTCAATGACAAGGTGAACGAAATCGCCGCTCTAGATCACGTTTCACCAGTGTAAAGCGGGATGCGAGCGGAAAACCGCTCACACTTTTCCTCATCCCGCTTTAAGGCCGTCCTTGTGCCGCCCGCATCTGTTCATCCAAAGCCCGGCTATGTTAAAGAGGCCCGTTTGAACCGGCCGAAGTGAGGAGATCCCTATGCCGCGCGCGCAATCCGCCTATCTCAACCGCAAGGATGTCCCGGCGCGTAAAGATCTGCAGAAGGCGATCGACGGCCTCAAATTCAAGGTGACCCTTGACGACGGCTATGCGCCCTTCAAGACCTCCGGCTACCTGCCCTGCACACTTGACGGGGAAGACGCCGGATTCAACATCAAATTCCAGGACGTCGCAGCGGAAGCCGTACCCGCCAATCTCAAACCGCAGCTCGACGGCCGGGATGTGGAAATCGCCGTCAAATGGAGCGGCGACGTGCGCGAATATATTGCTGCCATGGCGGTCTGCGCCGCCCTCGTCCAGAATTTTGGCGCCATCGTGCACGACCCGGATGGGGACAAGGTCTATGAGAGCGGCGAATTTCTCGAAAAGGCACGCGAAGCCGCAGCTTCGATTTAACAGAGCCAGCTCGCCGGGGACACTAATCTAGAAATGATAGGCAAATTGTAATTCAACCTGATGGCGTTCATAGGCGCTCAGATCCAGCCTTGATGAACCTGCGTCTGGAATTTGGATCGCCCAAGCGGCCTTGACACTTAATTTTTCTGTGGCTTGGTAGTAAAGGCTTGGCCCGATGAAAAGGGCATGCGCGCCAAAAGTCCCATTCTCAGCAAGGTTCTCATGCCGGATTTCAGCGCCTAGCAGGACATGGGGGGCGATAGCATAAGTCCCGGCGGCGATGAACGTGACCGCATCATCATAACCTCTAACACCATTTACGCGCAGAAAAGACGGCGTGTAAATAAAATTAAGCGCCACGAAGAGCTTTTCCGGAATCAGTTCTTTATCGATCAGCAGCGTCACCGGAATGGCATAATTGCCGGTTCGCTCGCCTGTATCACCATCGAATTGGCGCCATGACGGATTGACGGACAGGGTCATGCCAAAAGGCGCGTTGGCCCGCTCGATAATATTCCAGCGTATTTCCGTAATCAGACCGCTGAAACTCACCTGGCTGCGGCTGTCGAGGCCTAAGACGTTATGGATGTTATAGTAATCGGTGAGTGTCCCGATCGAGAGCCTCAGGTGATCGGCGGCGCCATAACGAAATGATGTCTCGTCATCGGCATTATTATAGCTGCCAATCCGTCCGAAGGCCCCGGCGGTGACATTTTCAATCTCGGCTTCGCCTTTTGAACCGATGTCAGACCCTTCCGCGAAGCCGAAAATATGCTCCGTCTCAAGCTCTGTTCCGGCCGGACCGGTTTTGCCTTCCGTCTCTTCCGCGCTGGCGAACGCAGGCAGATAAGAAACAACAAGCGCGAGAATAAATTTAAAGTAAGCCGCGTAGCGCATCGTCTTTTCCAAAAAATCAGGATTTATGCAAAACCTCAACGGTGAGGTGCGACAAAGATTTGAAATGAGCAAGCCGCGACCGGTAATAATCCGCATCCCTTGCGTGGGCCGTAACGACTGAAATGATCGCGCCAAGATGCCCTGGCCCCAACCGCCAGAGATGCAGATCGGCGAGCTGATCGCCATCGCTTTCAACAGTTTGACGCAGATTATCCGTGGTCCGCCGGTCCGGGTTCATATCGAGCAGAATCGCGCCCGTGTCCCTGATCAACCCGTAAGACCAGCTTGCGATCACACCCGCGCCGATGATACCCGCGAGCGGATCCATCCAAAGCCAGCCAAAGGTAAGCGCTAACAGCAAGCCGACAATCACAAGCACTGAAACAGCGGCATCCGCGATCACATGGACCACCGCGGCGCGCATGTTATTGTCACGCGCCGTGGATTCATGCGCGTGCTCATGCTCTTCAAACCTGACAGGATAGATTTGCTGCCCCATCCGCACTTGCGCCAGGAAGCCATGCGGCTCTGGAATTTCGTCAACCGATTCCAGATAGGCGCCCTCATCTTTCATCGCAAACAACTGTCTTGCGCCATCGGGACGTAGCGTTTCAATCGATGTGGCACTGGCGGTTAAAGAAAACCCAGTCTCGGCGCGAAGCCGGAAGCGTGGCGGGACACCATCTTCGAATACTTCAAGCACAAGGAGCCCTTTATCGGTCGCGATGCTATGCGCCTCGTCATGACCGTGATCTTCATGGCCGTGGCCCTGATGGGCATGTCCATGATTGTGTCCATGGCTGTGCCCATGATGATGATCGCCGCTGCTCAACAGCCACGCGCTCGCGACATTAACGGCTAAGCCCAGACAAGCGATCGGGATCGCCTCGGCAAAGCGGATCGGCACGGGCGAAAAAACACGGCTGACAGATTCATAACCAATGAGCAGTGAGATCATCGCGAGGATAATCGCACTGGTAAAGCCTGCGAGATCGCCGAGCTTACCGGTGCCGAACATGAAATTCGGATCATGGGCATGCTTGCGCGCATAAGTATAAGCGAGCGCGGCGAGCAAGAGCGCGCCCGCATGCGTGCTCATATGCAAGCCGTCTGCGACGAGCGCGATGGAACCGAAGAGCAGGCCGCCGATGATTTCCGCGGCCATCATAGTGCTGCAGAGCCAGATCACCGTCCACGTCTTGCGTTCGCTCGCCTCATGCCCCTCGGCCAGAAAGACATGACTATGGAAAGCCGGGGAACCGCCGCTGTCATGATCCATCATGTCTTCTCTCACAGATATTTCGCGAGGGCTTTGAATTCACTCAGGGCGGTCTTGGCGTTTTTCGCGCCATCGCCCAGGCCCTCACCGAGACAATGCTCCATGTGATCTTGAATGAGTTCGCGCTTGGCATTGCCGATCGCGCTTTCCACGGCCTGAAGCTGCTGGGCGAGGTCGAGACAGGGCCGTCCCTCCGCCATCATGGTCATAACGGAGGCGAGGTGCCCATGCGCACGCTTCAGGCGTTTGAGGATTTCAGGATGCGATAAATACTTCATGCCCTATCCTACCCAGGGGGATAGGTTCATGCAAGTTGTGCCTGATGGCGGGGTGGCCGGGGGAAGAATGGTTTCACCCTATCGCCACGCTTGAATAACATCTCATATCACGATTTTTAAATTTCTGTTTTTATCACTGTATGAGATATTTAAGTGTGAAAACAATTCACTTCCCGGTAAAGGCCACCGGCGATCTCCATCGCGGAGATCGCCGGCGGATCGTAGCGAAGATCGAAGCCTATGCGAAAACCGGCGCGGGCGAAATTCTCGTCGTGCTTCCGCTAGCCGAATATGAGGCTCTGGTGGAGTCCAGCGACATCGCAGCGCATAAAAAGGCTATGGCCTCTCTTGCGCGCGGCGAGACGGAGCTCCCCACAGCGGAAGAAACCATGGCACGTGTCGAAGCTCCAAGGCCGCTCAAATTCTGGCGCAAGAAACGCGGCCCGACGCAGAGCGCGCTCGCTGCATCCGCGGGCATTTCGCAAAATTATCTTTCGGAACTCGAAAAAGGCGGGCGCAAGGGTGATCCCGCTTTGTTTAAGAAATTTGCTAAACTGCTTAAGGTGCCAATTGAAGCGCTTATCGAAGATTGATCGAGGGCGAGGTCGACGGATACGCATGAAACAGATCGACCTCGCCGAAGCCTGACTCTCCGCGTGACGGCGGTTTATAGAACCACAGTCTCTCAACTGGGTCATGCGCGGACTTGATCCGCGCATCCAAGCACCGGCGCTGACACAAGTCTGAACGCAATCATGGCACTGTCATTGCGCGGGGCATAGCCCCGAAACAACCCAGCCTACACATGAATTGCCTCTGGATTGCTTCACGGAGCCCGTCTCTCGACGGGTTATGGCCGGACCCTTTTGGCTCGCAATGACGGCATCAATTGTATAATAAATAGGTCGCGACTGTAGCGAGCGCCTCAGCCTACATCTGTAAACGACCCAACGTTACGCCACCAGGCGAACCCGAAAGCGGCTAGCCCGGCCAGACGGACCCGAACAACACTACACCATCAAGCCATAATCAAAGACCGTTTGCACGATCCTCGATATCCAACCCATCCAAGGACAGCAAAACCAGCAAGCATCAGAGCTGATGACGACGGCAAAGGAGTGTCCGCAACATTATTGATACCATCGCTGAAGACGAGCGAATAGTCATCAGGATCAGCCGCTGCAATGGTAAACAGAGGATCGAGATAAGCTGTAAGAGATTCCTCACCGCCTCCCCGTTCACCATCTATGCCACCATTTATCTCCGCATCCATTGTAACTGTGTAAATAACGCCCGTCTGGAGTGAATAGGTACCGTTTTCAGTGAAAGACTGAGAGGTCGGTCCCGTGTAAACTGTAAGGCCGTTATAAGCATCAAGAGAGGCAGAATCTTGGACTATGGAAAAGGCAGTATTTTGCACCATAAACGAAACGTTGGCGCTTTGATCGCTCAAAGCACCAGGAGCCTCCCCCGATATTGATACACCTCCCGCTGCCTGGATTAGCACCGGGACCGATCCAGAAGGGCCCGCTATTTGGAATTGGTAAGACAGCAGAGAGTTCGAGGTCATGCCCGCAGATACACCAAGGTTGGGCCCACCAATTGTAGATAGGTTTCCCGTAACAGAAATGTTTGGCGCGGAAGCTGTGCTAATTATTGTGGAGGCGTTTATTGTGGCCGCTCCCCGAATTCCGTTGTAGGACTGGGACAAATTCGCCGCGTATGTGCCAGGTCCGGTGAAATTTGGGTTGTATAGGGAATATGTGGAACCGATTCCGTTTGCAAACCCCTCTGCAAGGTCATAGGCGCTGCCTCCATATGAGATAGGAGCAAGAGCGACGGATGCCGCTTTTCCTTCATTCATCGAGAAAGCCAAAAGCGGAATACTGAGAAGAAGCGTGCGCATGAAATATCTAACGCAATTATTTAACAATCCAGCCTCCAAATAAATCAAGCAGCACAAATTCTATCGCCACTCAATAAGGCCGTGCTGTTTCCACACGGTCTACAACACTTTTGAAACTATAGATTTTCTCGCGACGTTCCGTCATGATCCATTTGGGGCACGAGAATCTTTCGGCCTAAATGGCTTAGGGTCAGGACTCAATCATTGAGTCGTCCTTGCGAGGAGCTTGCTCCGAAGCAATCCAGTTATTGTCTCGTTGGTTGTCCTGGATTGCTTCGCTTCGCTCGCAATGACGGTTCTCAGATCACGAAATGATTAGGTCTGGACCCTAGTTAGGCGGACGCGAGGAACAGTCATGCGCAACGTGAAAGCAGATGAACTCGCCCGCGCATGTTTTGATCTCGGCGATACGGTCATAGACCCCTCGCTGTGGCCCAAAGTGATGGACAGCATTTGCCAGGCGGCGGGAACGGAAGGCGCCGCTTTACTTCAAAGCGATAACCGGACTCCCGATATCCCCCAGACCGAAGCCCTCAGAGACATGTTTTCGCAATATTTTAGGGAAGGATGGCACATCCGCGATATACGCGAGCCCATCATTCCACTTCTGCTAAACGGCAAGCGCGTCGCTGTCGATCAGGACATTTTTACGGATAACGCAGATCTGCCGACGCCGATGTACAATGAGCTTTTTGCTCCATTTAAATTGAGGTGGTTTGCCGGCGTCGGGTTTCGCGCGAGTTCGGCGCTTTGGGTCTTCGTCATGCAACGAACCATTAAGCAGGGCCGTTTCCAAAACGACGAAGTGAGGCTGCTTGAGCCCTTGTCAGAACGGCTCACAGAAGTTGCCACGCTTTCGACGGCGGTTGGGCGTATGGCTCTAACGAGCGCCACGAATGCGCTCGACTATGTCGGTCTGCCCGCCGTTGTGGTCGATCGCTTCGGCTGTGTGCTTGGGCAGAATAGCGCGGCGGACGCCATCTTCGACGAAGAGATCCGCATCAAGAACAGACGCCTCTTCGTCAGCGATCCGGCTGCGAGAGTTGCATTCCAAACATTATATGACCGCCTGATGCTGACGCTGGACACCGAACCGCTCGGCGCCGAACCGATCCTCATCCGGCGGCAGGCCAAACCGCCAGTCATCGTGCGCGTGCTGCCGGTTCATGGCGCCGCGCGAAACCCGTTTCTGGGCGGCCGCGTTTTGCTGACGTTTTCGGCGATGGCTGCGAAGCCTTCGATCAACCCCGCGCTGCTCGCCAAGCTCTTTGGGTTGACTCCGACTGAAAGCAGAGTGGCCCTATCGATCGCGCAGGGTCTCTCTCCAGACGAAATCGCGGATCAGGCCGGAGTTTCGCGGCTCACCGTGCGGCGGCAGCTCAAAGCCGTTTTTGAGAAGACCGATACGCACCGGCAAGGCGAGCTCGCCGCTTTATTGGCGAGGCTGTAGCGAGCGCGCCGTCTTGCCCGATCTCGTTACCCCACTGCATACCCATGGGCGAGCCACGTGCGCCGCCAAGGTTTCAGCAGGAAAAGTGCGAGCAAGGCGGTCAGCGAATCCATTGCGATGATCACGCCGAAGACGGGAAGCCAGCTGCCTGTATGCTCATGCAGCGCGGCGGCGAGCGGACCGCCGAGGACAGAGCCGATCCCCTGGGCCATATAGAGAAACCCATAATTCGCAGTGGCATGCCGAACGCCGAATGTATCGGTCAAGATCGAGGGAAACAGCGAGAAGATCTCACCCCAGCCAAAGAAGACAACGCCGGACAGCAGCACATAGGCCAAGGGATTATGACGCAGATAGAGCATCAGAAGAATGGCCAGAGCTTCACCTGCGAAGGCGATCGCCATCGTGTTTTCGCGGCCGATCTTATCCGACACAAAACCGAAGAAAGGCCGCGTCAAGCCATTGGTAACGCGATCCAGCGTCAGTGCGAGCGGCAAAGCGGCGAAGCCTAACACGACGACATTATCGGTGATGCCGAATTCCCGGCTGAAGGCCGCGAAATTGAGGATCACCATCAGGCCGCCGGTCGACATCATCGTCATCATGATGAAGAGCAGCCAGAAGATTGGCGTCTTGAGCATGGACTTGCTTGAGGTATCAGCAGCTGTCACGAGCGGCACTTTTGCCTGAACGGTATAACCTGCCAATGGCTCGCGCAAAAACGCGGCCGCCGCGACGCCGATGCCGCCAAGGATCGCACCGAACACGATCAGCGTATGCTGATAACCTGAATCTTTCAGCATGTTCGAGATCGGGAATGTCGTAAGCATCGCGCCAAACCCATAACCCGCCGCCGCCATGCCCGTTGCAAAACCGCGCTTATCAGGAAACCAGCGCACCATATGGCCGATGACGCCAACATAGACGATGCCAGTGCCAATGCCGCCGAGCAGCCCATAGGTAAAGTAAAGTGTCGTGACGTCCTTGGCGTAAGCAGCCGAGATCCAGGAGAGCCCGGAAAGCGCGCAGCCCAGCATCACCAGCGGCTTTGGCCCGAAGCGTTCGATCAAAGCGCCCTGCAAAGGCGAAAGCCATGTCTGCAATACGATAAGGATCGAGATGGTGATTTGCAGTGTTGCGAGATTAACTCCCGTGGCCTCTTGCAGGGGTTTTGTGAAGAGGGTCCAGACATATTGCGGGCTGGAGATCGCCATCATCGTGATGACGCCCAGCAGCAATTGCAGCTAGCGGCTGGCTTCCGATTTCTGATCTTGATCCGCCACGTCCGGTTCCCATCCAATATCGTTAAGTCTGCGGCCCACAAGCGAAGCACATGCCTATGGCATTCAAGCAACAGGCATGCCTGACTGGAGGCGACTATACTCTCAGATAGAGCGATGCCAGGAAAAAACCCTAAGCTTGTGCTGCGCGCCGCTGGCGTTGCGCTTTATTTTCTCAAGAACGTGAAATAGGCAGGTCTGCGGCCATCCGAGAGCGCTTTGCTTTCGTAGCGTGTGCTTTCCCAATCCGGCCAAGGCGTCTGCCAATCCGCAGCTTTTTGCGCTGGCCAGATGAAATCCGGCGAGCGAAGGATACGGGCCAGCGTCCAGCCGGCGTTGTGGTCGATATCTGTCGCAAAGCGCAGCTCCGCACCGCTCCGCATCACGCGCGCGAGGCGGCTGAGCATGTCGTCCGACAGAAACCGGCGCTTATGCTGACGCCGTTTCGGCCAAGGATCTGGATAGAGCAGATAGAGGCAAGATAAGGTATCCGCGGGCAAAGCGTCGATCACATCGCCCGCGTCACCATTGTGAAGCCTGATATTGCATAGATCCGTCTCGGCGATGAGTGCCAAAGCTTTGGCAACGCCATTGACGAAAGGCTCACATCCGAAGAAGCCCGCTTCTTGATGACGAAGCGCCTCTTGTACCAGATGCTCGCCGCCGCCAAAGCCGACTTCCATCCAAAATACCGAAGGCCGGTGCGGAAAAAGCGCAGCCGGATCGTCAAGGCGCTTTGAGAGGTCGAGCGCCAGATGCGGCAGCATATTCTCGACCAGCGCTGTATGATGTGTCCGCAGCTTCTTGGCTTTGCGGCGGCCATGAAGCGGTGACGGAATAAAGACTGCGTCTAGCTCAGGTGCGGACGGCATGTGACTCTGTCCCAGACCGTCCAGCTTAACCTTACGCCACCGCCGCTTTCAAATCAGCGATGAGATCGGTCTTTTCCCAGGAAAAACCGCCCTCGGCGTCGGGAACCCGGCCGAAATGACCATAGGCCGAGGTCCGCGCATAGATCGGGCGGTTAAGCTTGAGATGCTCTCTGATGCCGCGCGGCGACAGGCGCATGATCTGGCCTAAAGCCTTTTCCAGCTTGTCTTCCGCGACATGGCCGGTGCCATGCAGATCGACATAGATCGAGAGCGGGTCAGCGACGCCAATCGCATAAGACAATTGAATCGTGCAACGCTCGGAAAGCCCAGCGGCCACAACATTCTTTGCGAGATATCGCGCGGCATAGGCGGCGGAACGGTCGACTTTGGTCGGGTCTTTGCCGGAGAAGGCACCGCCGCCATGCGGCGCAGCGCCGCCATATGTATCGACAATGATCTTGCGCCCTGTGAGGCCTGTATCGCCATCGGGACCGCCGATCACGAATTTGCCGGTCGGATTCACATGCCAGACGGTTGCATCGGAAACCCAGTTTTCCGGCAAGGTTTTGCGGATGTAGGGCTCGACAATGCCGCGCACATCGAGCGAGCTGAGATTCTCATCGAGATGCTGAGTTGACAGCACGATCTGCGTCACGCCAACCGGCTTGCCATGCTCGTATTTAATGGTGATTTGGCTCTTGGCGTCGGGACCGAGCTTAGCCGCTTCGCCCTTGCCGCTCTTGCGTTCGGTTGCCAGCACTTCAAGAATTTTATGCGAGTAATAGAGAGGGGCTGGCATCAGCTCCGGCGTCTCGCGGCAGGCATAGCCAAACATGATGCCCTGATCGCCCGCGCCTTCATCCTTATTGCCAGCCGCATCGACGCCTTGTGCGATATCCGCCGATTGCGCATGCAATAAGATTTCGACATTGGCATGTTTCCAATGAAAGCCCGCCTGCTCGTAGCCGATATCCTTGATCGCATTGCGCGCAGTTTCTTCGATCGCCTCTGGAGAAATCGTGGCGCCACGCACTTCACCCGCGATCACCACGCGATTTGTGGTCGCCAAGGTCTCGCAAGCCACACGCGTTTGATAGGCGTCGATCCCTGCCTTTTCGCCTTCGCGGAAAAACAGATCGACGACTTCATCGGAGATGCGATCGCAGACTTTGTCGGGATGACCTTCGGAAACCGACTCACTGGTGAAAAGATAGGTTTCGCGAGGCACGATAGGCTCCAAGAGGCGGGTGATGAATGCGATCCACAGCGCACGGTCAGCCGCGCCTGCGGATACAAGGGGCGGAGAACTCCATCCCGAGTGCCGAAGTTTTCAAACAATTCGTTCGTTTCGTCAAGCTTTTGCGGCCGATACGTTCGTTATAGCGAACGCTCCGAGTTGAGCTTGGGATTATGGGGGGCGGCCTCTCGCCCTAAATGAAGCCCTGTCTACTCATTGGTCGGCGTAATCTCTTCGTCGTCTTCATCCGCGAGACTCGTGACAAGATCGATGATCCTTTTGCGCACCTTGGGATTATGAATGCGCGCGAACGCCTTGTTCAAACGCACACCTTCCGCTGTCGATAAAAAATCGACAATATAAGTGGAGCCTTCCTCTTCTTCGGCAAATTCAGCGGGTGCCGATTCGAGCAAAGCTGCTCCTTCGGGCGCGGGCATTCCATCGAAAAAGAAACCTGGAGGAACATTGAGAATTTGCGCGATTTGCTGCAACCGGCTAGCGCCAATCCGATTCGTGCCTTTTTCATATTTTTGAACTTGCTGAAACGTCAGATCTAACGCCTCACCAAGCTTCTCCTGGCTCATGCCCAGCAAAATACGGCGCATACGGACGCGGCTGCCGACATGCCGATCAATCGGATTCGGTGCCTTTTTCAAAAAAGATCGTCTCCCCTGCGCCTCGCTCAATTCCAATTCTGGAAGATCGATCTCCGGCAGTTCTTTGAATTTAAGCGCTAACTGCTTTTCGGTGTATTTTATAATAATACAACGTATACGCGAGCCGATGAGCTTGTCAAACCTGCCGTCGAAAGACGAACGAGCCTATAAAAAAACAAATCCATACTAAAAAAGGAGAGATGAACGGAAGATGAGCAAATATTGTTCTATTAAGACGCTGCGGAAGGCCACCATCGAGTAACCCTTCTTGACCCAAAGCGAGTCTGGACAAGACTCGGCCGTAAGGATCGACGATCGCCGATATTCCGGAGTTCGCTGCGCGCACCAGCGGCAACCCTTCTTCAATGGCCCGCAATCGCGCCTGGGCAAAATGCTGATAGGGGCCAGCCGTATTTCCAAACCACCCGTCGTTGGTGAGGTTGAGAAGAAGCCCCGGCGGCTCGCCCGGCGTCGCGGGCGGTACAGCTTCACCTGGGAAAATCGCCTCATAACAAATAAGGGGCACAACGGGCGGAAGACCTGGGACGGTCAATAGACCACGCTTCGTCCCCGCTTCGAAGCCGCCCGGAATATCAACGAAATGCCGTATCCCTAATTTCGTCAGATAGGCCGCGAACGGCAGATATTCTCCAAACGGGACGAGATGCACTTTGTCATAACTGGCCAGGATTGCGCCGCCCTTGGTAACGACTTGCACCGCGTTGAAATAAGCCGTCCGTGTCCGGCCATTATTGTCTTTGCCGTCCGGATCATCTTCCTGCCGCGCGGCGCCCGTCACCAAAACACTAGTCGGCGATAGCACCGCGCCAATTTGAGCAAGCGCCTGGGGCTCGCGCGATAAGATGAAAGGAAATGCCGATTCGGGCCAGATCAGAACCGAAACATCCGCGAGCCCTGTGTGAGAAGGGCTGGTCGAGCGGTCGGAGAGACTCAGATAGCGGCTCAGGATCGCCTGCCCATTTTCAGGCCGGAATTTAGCATCCTGCGCCAGATTGGGCTGCATGATGCGTAAATTGACGCCCTTGATGAGAGGCGTCGTTCCGGGCGCTAGCCTGAGAACTCCGAAAAGGACAAGCCCAAGAAAAACAGTCGCGGCAAGACCGATGGGCGTACGGATCAAACGCCGCCCGGAAAAAGCGCCCTTTGGTTTTTGATCAATGCACGTCGCTGGCGCGGCGCAAATCGCGATCGTTACAACGGTCAATCCGTAAAGCCCGATCACAGAAGCTATTTGCGCGGTGATCAGATTGCCGCCGAGTGCCATCCCGAAAGCATTCCACGGAAAGCCTGTGAACACATGACCGCGCAGCCATTCGGCCAGGCCGAGACCCGCCGCGAGTGCCAAAATACGCCCTGGACCCGGCGACCATAGAAGCCGCGCCAAGGCAAATCCCGAGGCCGGAAAAAACGCCAGGAAAGCAGGAAGGCCAGCGACGCCAAGCGGCAAGGCCCAGGCGAATTTATCGGGTTCCACAAGGAAGGCCGCGCCAAGCCACCAGAGGCCCGCCAAAAAATAGCCGAAGCCCCACCACCAGCCAATTCCGAATGCACTCAACAGTGAGGCCCAGCGGCGCTTACCGGCTTCGGCGGATCCGTCGAGAAGCCAGACCGCGATGGTCATCGGAATAATCATGGCTGGGAAGAAATCGACCGGCGCCATAGCGAGGGCGCCCGCGGCGCCCGCGGCACAGGCAATTAAGCGGCGGCGCCAGCCATCGGCAAGCATGATGGTTTCAGCAATCCGAAGCATCTAGGACATTTCTATGGGAGTTTGCGATCCGGCGGGAGCCGCCATTACCATCGTGTTCGCACCGCTCATCATCCTCCGGCCCTGATCAGGCGAAGCAGATTCGGCCTCGAACGTCAAAAGCTAGCCGAAAATATGATGCAGCTGAGCCCCTGTTTAGACTCCCGAGGCGGGAGAAAGGGATGACTCCGCGGGCTCGAGGCGCCGGTGGATTTTGATCTTTTTGACGCGCCTCGGGTCAGCCTCAAGAATTGAGAATTCGAATTCGCCCTCAGTGATGATTTCGCCCCGCACAGGGACATGGCCCGCTAAAGCCGTTACCAGCCCGCCAAGCGTATCGACATCCTCGGCATCGCTGAAATGGTCCAGATCGACCCCGATCGTTTGCCAAACATCCTCAAGCGTCGCACGCGCGCTGGCGATGTAAGTTCCGTCGGGAGCGGCCTCGATATCCGGCCCCTCGTCGAAATCATGTTCGTCTTCAATATCGCCGACGATCATTTCGACAATATCTTCGATCGAGGCCAAACCATCGGTCCCGCCATATTCATCGATCACGAGCGCCATATGCGTGCGCGTCGCCTGCATCTTCACCAGGAGGTCTAAAGCAGGCATGGATGGCGGCACAAAAAGGACGGGCCGCAAAATCTTCGCTGCACCCAGCGGCAGCAGCAAATCAATGTCGGGAAGTTTAGAAGCAGGTGCCAGAGCCTCACCTGGCTCCGTGCTCTTTCCACCAGCTGTGATATAGTCAAGAAAGTCGCGGATATGGACCATCCCGCGCGGGTCGTCGAGCGTTTCGCCGTGGACCGGTAGCCGCGAATGACCGGCTGTCCTGAAGACCGCGAGAACGTCACCCAAAGTCGCATCGATGGAGACCCCGGTGATATCGGCGCGCGGGACCATGAGATCCTCGACCCGCACTTCATGAAGATCGAGGACATTCTTAAGCATGGCGCGTTCTTGCGCTGAAAGATCTGCTTCGGTCGAACTCGTCGCCAAAGCGTCTTCAATGTCGTCGCGGATGGAAGCCGCGCCAAGGCCAAACAAGGCACGGATGCGGTCGAATAGGCTCTGCTTCGCAACGTGATGCGGCCTATCACTTCGCGTTTCGCCACTGGCACGCGTGTCATGTTCGCTCATCATCATCATTCGGCAATCTGGACGAAGGCTCCCAGGTAAGGATCATCAATGCCGAGAGCGGCCAAAATGGCGCGTTCCAGCGCTTCCATTTCGTCGGCCTCAGCTGCCACGATGTGATCATATCCGATCAGATGCAAGAAGCCATGGACGAGAAGATGCACAACATGCGCGCGCAACGGCTTGCCTTCTTCCTCAGCTTCGCGCCGAGCCACACCATAGGCGATCACGATATCGCCCAGCATCGGACCCAAAGCATCCGTATCACCGGCGGGAAATGAAAGGACATTGGTCGGCTTATCGATGCCGCGCCATTTTTGGTTCAAGCCGCGAATGAACGCATCGTCGCAGAGAAGAATGCTGACTTCCGCGTCTGGAGGAATCTCGGCTTCGCTCTTTTTGAGTGCCGCGTGAATAGCACTTTCGGCAAGCGGCAAGACATCTTCGAAACTTTGCCATTCATCGCTTTCGATCGCGATGTCGAGGACCAGACTCATCGCGACGGCCCCTCGCGCGTGCCGGCCTTATTGCGCGCGGCCGCCTCGTAGGCACCAACAATACGGCGCACGAGATCGTGCCGCACGACATCGCCTTCTCTGAAGACGACATGGCCTATGCCCTCAAGACCCGACAAAAGATCGATGGCCTCAGCAAGCCCGGACCTTTGACCAGGCGGCAGATCCGTCTGCGTGGGATCGCCCGTGACGATCATCCGCGACCCTTCGCCAAGCCGCGTCAAAAACATCTTCATTTGCATGGATGTCGCATTTTGAGCTTCGTCGAGCAGCACGCAGGCATTGCTCAGCGTGCGGCCGCGCATGAAGGCCAGCGGCGCCACTTCGATCATACCAGATTGCATGCCGCGCTCGACAACACGCGCGTCCATGAAATCATTCAAAGCATCGAAGATTGGACGCAGGTAAGGATCGACCTTGTCGCGCATATCGCCCGGCAAAAAGCCCAGCCTTTCGCCCGCTTCAACGGCTGGCCGCGACAAGATCAGCCGCTCGACGATCCCTTGTTCAAGCAGGCCCACAGCGAAGCCGACGGCAAGCCAGGTTTTGCCTGTACCCGCCGGACCTTCCGCGAAAACGAGTTCATCGCGTTTTAAGGTCCGCAAGTAGAGATCCTGCGCCGCATTGCGGGCGCGGACGAGGCTCTTCTTGCGCGTACGAATCTGGTCGAAAATGCCGCCGCCTATTTCCGTTTCACGCGGGAACAGGCTGCCTTGCAAGGTGCCTTCCTCGATCGCGCCATCGACATCGCCGGGCGTCAAGACATGGCCTTGCCGTGCCCGCGCGGATAGGTTCGCGAGAACAAGCCGCGCCTGTTCGCAGGCCTCGACCGGGCCCTTGATGGTCACGTGATTGCCGTTGGCAAGTGCAATAACGCCGAGCCTGCGTTCGACCTTGGCAAGGTTTTCATCATATTGGCCGAGTACCAGGGAGGCGAGGCGATTGTCGTCGAAAGACACGCTGATTTCAGTGGGTCTCGGCTCCGCGACAGAGGGCAACCTATCGGAGCGCAACGCAGGTTGCGAACGGTCTGGTCTCAAGCCATTACCTCGCTCTTATCTGTAAGAGATTTGTCCGCAAGAGATTTATCCGGAAGGGAAATGAGACGTCCGAATAAAGAATTTGGTCCTGTTCCGGTAATTTCAACCGGATGGATTTCGCCAATCAGATGCTGTGGAGCATCAATATGGACCGCCTGGAGATAAGGCGATTTTCCGCCTATTTGTCCGGCATGGCGGCCGGGCTTCTCAAACAAGACCTCAACCTGATGGCCGATCATGCCGCGATTGAAGGCGGCATGCTGGTCTTCGACAAGTGCTTGCAGCCTAGCCAGCCGTTCGCTCTTCACGGCTTCATCGACTTGATCTGGAAGATCGGCGCCGGGCGTTCCGGGACGCGGTGAATATTTGAAGAAATAAGCCGACGCAAAGCCAACTTCGGCAATCAGGCTGAGCGTCGCCGCGAAATCCTCTTCCGTCTCGCCCGGAAACCCAACGATGAAATCCGACGACAGAGCAATATCCGGCCGCGCCTTCCTGATTTCCGCGATGAGCTTGAGATAATCATCACGGCTGTGTTTACGATTCATCGCCGCGAGAATCCGGTCCGATCCAGATTGCACCGGGAGATGTAAAAACGGCATCAGCTGCGGCAGATCGCAATGCGCTGCGATGAGATCCCCGTCCATGTCGTTGGGATGGCTCGTCGTGTAACGGATGCGCAGCACATTGGGCACAAGCGCGATGCGCTGGCAAAGCTGGCCGAACGAGACGGCGCGGCCATCTTCATCAAGCCCATGATAGGCATTGACGTTTTGGCCAAGCAACGTGACTTCGCGAACGCCCGCCGCGGTCAAAGCCTCAACTTCCGCCACAACCGCTGCGACTGGACGCGACATCTCCGCGCCGCGCGTGTAGGGGACAACACAAAAGCTGCAAAACTTATCGCAGCCTTCTTGCACCGTGACGAAGGCGGAAACACCACGCGCCGAGGTTTTCTCAGGCGGGGGCGGTAAGAGAAACGCAAATTTATCGTCAACCGGAAATTCCGTATCGACGAGTCTCGCTTCGTGAGGCGCCCGGCGCAAAAGCTCCGGCAAATGGTGATAGCTCTGCGGCCCCACCACAAGATCCACTGCCTTTTGGCGGCGCAAAATCTCGCCGCCCTCGGCCTGCGCGACGCAGCCAGCGACGACGATTCGGGTCTCAAGCCCCGCGGCCCGGCGTTCCTTCTTGCGAAGCGCCACTTTGCCCAATTCAGAAAAGACCTTTTCCGACGCCCGCTCCCTGATGTGGCAGGTGTTCAAAACCAATAGATCGGCATCTTCCTCACACGGCGTCTCATCATAGCCTTCCGGTGCGAGAAGATCCGCGATCTTCTGCGCATCGTACACATTCATCTGACAACCATAAGACTTGATGTGGAGTTTGAGGCGCGCCGGATTCCGCACATGCGAGGTTTCGCTCGCGGATGAGCCTGCTAAAATGGCAGGATGATTTCGATGCCGGGTCATGATCCTCGCAGGGTGGAGGGATTAACATTCCCTCCTGCCTTCTTTTATGACGTTTTCACGCGTCTGAGAACAAGCAAGACTACTGCCAAAACGGTTTAGTTTGTGCTTTTTGAACGGAATCTATCCCAAATCATCGTGATTTAGCCATGACGCGGGCAATCGCATCCTTGAACTTGGCCTTGAAAGCATTGGTGTTGAACGTCTCAGCATGGGCGCGAATTGTCTGTGGATCAAAGCCCTGCTGATTGGCCTCAAACGTCACAATCGCTTGCATCAGGGATTCCACCGTTTGCTCGTGAAAAAATAATCCCGTCTTGCCATCGATGACAGCATCGAGAGCGCCACCCGCCGCATAGGCAATCACCGGACGCCCGGAAGCCATGGCTTCCAGAAACACGATGCCGAAATCCTCTATGCCCCCATAAAGCAGCGCCCGGCAATTCTGATAAAGCTTCGCGATAGTTTGCGTCGTCTCTTTGCCGAGAAAAGTGACGGTCGGACCGGCGAGCCGCCGCAGGCGCTCTTCTTCGCTGCCGGTGCCAACAACAATCAGCCGCCGGCCGAGACGATTGGCGGCATCGATCACGAGGTCGGCGCGTTTATAGGCCTCGAGCTGGCTGATGAAGAAGTAATAATCGAGCGACGGGCGGTCCTCGATGTCATATTCCTCAAATTTCACTGGCGGAAAGATGACTTCAGCATCCCGCCGGTAAGTCTTCTGAATGCGTTTGGCGACAAATCGCGAATTGGCAATGAAATGATCCACGCGATTGGCTGAAACGGCATCCCATAAGCGCAGAAATGGCGCGAGCACCGGCATCATCAGTCTCGCCAGCGGGCCCGCGGACGAGCGGTAAAGGTGATATTGATCCCATAAATAGCGCATCGGCGTGTGGCAATAGCAGACATGGATCGCATCCGGACGCGTGAGTACGCCTTTAGCCGGGCCAGACTCGGACGAGATCACAAGGTCATATTGGGACAGATCAAGCGCCTCCAGGGCAAACGGCATGAGAGGCAAGTACATCCTGTAAAGGCGGCGTGCGAAGGGCAGCTTTGCGATGAAGCTTGTCGTAACTTTATGCGCGCTGATGATGGGTCCAACCGCATCCGCGTCATAAATGTGGGTAAAGATGTCCGCGTCTGGATAAAGTTCGCAAAGGGCTTCCAGAACCTTTTCGCCGCCGCGCAGGCCCACAAGCCAATAATGAACAAGTGCAATGCGCATTCAGCCTCTCCGCGGCGCTCCGAATGACGCGCATATATCCGAAGCGGCAAGCGGCGCATTCCATTCCGCGCTTAAATTGATGACCGAATCCTTCGATTTTGGCGAGCGAAATGCCGCTTCGCGTCTATCAGCGGCTCGCAAAGGTTTTCTTAACCCTAATAAATGCGGCTAAGGCGCAGGTCATCGGCTTGAAGCCAGCGCTATGAGGCGAAAGTGATCACGTACTAAAGATTATTTGGCCACGATTACCTTATTCGCCATGTTCTGCACGGCTTGCCGGAAGGCGCCTTCCATGGTTACGACGAAATTATAGTGTGTCGGCGAAAACGGCGCGGCCCGGAAGGGCTTATTACTGGTCCACCCGACAAGAACCGCTGTGATGGCCGGCTTGTCCGTTTGCGCTAAAACGGCTCCGCCCGAAGCGCCATCACCTGTGTCGCAATCGAAGGAAAACTCGCGCGTCCCTTCTTTGCCCGCGGCGAGCTGATCGTGAAGGTGGCATTTTTCCATTGAGAGGCGGCGGCCTTCGCCCCAGTCGATATGTCCGCGCGAGACGAACTCAACGGGCAGATCTACGCTGGGGGCATCCGCTATATCATAGGGCTGTACACCATCCACCGGCCGCGTGAGCCGGGCAACGGCCCAATCATGAACCTCTGCGACAGCGTAAGGGTCGGTGCTGCCCGCGACGATGGAGCTGAGATCGATTGGCACGATGACCGGTTTGTTTGTGTCAGCATCCAGCACAAAAACGCAGGATTTCGCGGTCGGAACACCCTTTTCGTCAAAAAAGACATGCGCCGCCGTGGTCACGATCTGATCGGTTAAGGTCAATTGGCCAGCGCCATGCAGATTTCCGCATTCGATGAGGCCAGAAGCCGCATAGGTGCGATGAAGGATTTTAGGATCGAGCTTATTTTGAGCCGCGAATTCTTCCACTGTGAGACGGCTATTCTTACCAAAAACAACGACAGGCGTGAGCTTTGGCGGCACGGGCGCCGCTGAGGGCAGCTCCATGAAAGGCGCGGCCGCGGCCGGTGACACAATTTCGAGGGACGGAAATTCAGTGGAAAAGCCCAAAGCCAAAATACCGAAGGCGGTTAGCGCACATCCGTGATTCTTCATACCGCAGGATCTCGATTCGTCTGGTCAAGCTGCTGATCTAATTTCCAATCAGAGATCAAATCAAGCGCAGCTGGAAGAGTTTGTTCAACGGCGTCAAGAACTATGTATAAAAATTTAGGCAAACTCCGGGCCGCTTTCCAGCACATTGGTTTTTTGCCGGTATGGCATGCCACATCAAGCCGAAAGACCAGCTTGCACCGCTCCCACATCCCTGATTTTCAAAGGCGTCTTTGTTTTGGAACGTCTCTGTTTTGCGCTTTGGACGGTTCGAATCTGCCCGCTGGGCTGACCCGCACAGCATGGCCGCGGCCGCCAAGCCAAGTGCTGTAGGGGTCACTGACGCGACTGATTTCTCTTTCACGAGGCGAGACAGCCAGTGCTGAAAATTCAAGACCAGAATCAGGGATTGTTTTTCGGATTGCCAGAGCCTTACGAAAACCAATTGTCCACGTCCCCTATTCTCAATCGTTATGAGAACGAGGTTCTTCGCGGCCATCTCGAAAGCGATCCCGCGCAGGTCGTCATGTTGCGCCGCCTGCATAGCCTGACAGAGGCTCTGTCAGGCTATCGCCCGGCGCGCAAAAGCGGTGCGCTCGGCTGGGTCTTTGGCGCCAAGCATCACGAACCCGCTCCTAAAGGCCTTTATATCTGGGGTTCCGTCGGACGCGGCAAAACGATGCTGATGGACCTCTTTTTCGATGCCGCCGATGTCCGGTATAAGCGGCGGGTGCATTTTCATGCCTTCATGGCAGAAGTTCACGGCCGCATTCATGCGTGGCGCCAGCTGGCCAAGAAAGGCGCCGTCAAGGGCGACGATCCGGTCGTTCCCGTCGCCGAAGCCCTGGCAAATGAGGCCTGGCTTCTCTGTTTCGATGAATTCTCAGTCACCGATATTACCGATGCGATGCTTCTCGGCCGGCTGTTCAACGCGCTGTTTCAACGCGGCACGGTCATTGTTGCAACCTCCAACGTCAAACCTTCCGAGCTTTACAAGGACGGTTTGAACCGCACGCTGTTTCTGCCGTTCATCGAGCTTCTTACGCAAAAGATGGAGGTCGCCGAACTCGCGGCGCGTACCGACTTCCGGCTGGAAAAACTGCGGGACGCAACGGTCTATCATGTGCCCGCCGATGCCGGGGCGCGTGATGCCCTGACACAAGCGTTCAAGTCTTTGACCGGTTTTGAGCATGGCGAACCCTCTCATCTCACAGTGCTCGGACGCCAGCTTGTGATTCCTGAAAGCCGCGCCCATGTGGCCCGCTTCAGCTTTGCCGGACTATGCCAAACGGCGTTAGGCCCGCAGGACTATCTGACCATCGCGCGCGCCTTTCACACGCTGATCCTCGACGATATCCCGGTCATTGGGGCCGCGGCAAATAACGAAGCCGCGCGCTTCACCATCTTGATCGACGCACTCTATGATCAGCACGTAAAACTGATCGCCTCCGCCGCGGCGGAACCTAGCGAACTCTTTCGCGGCGCCGAAGGGCGTCAAGCTTTCGAATTCAGACGCACAGCCTCTCGCTTGATGGAAATGCGTTCGACCGAATATCTTTCTTTGCCGCACGGTATGGCCGCATCGATCGGATCGGGCGATACAAGCGGTCTCGTCGAAACCTGAAAAGGCGCCGCTTGATGAAGCCTCTGCGTCTTCGCGATCCGCAGCCGGCGGAGATTCCGGCGGATGTGCGCATCCTCGATATCGCCGCGGATCACGTCCGCCGTCACGGCATCGAGCGCACCACCATTTTGAGCATCGCCGCCGAAGCGGGGATGTCACATGCGAATATTTATCGTTATTACCCTTCGAAAATGGCGCTTTTCGAGGAAATTAGCGCGCATTGGCTCAAGCCGCTTGAAAACGGCCTGCATGTCATCGCTGACGCGCCTGATCCGGCCTTTGACAAGCTTGAACGGCTCATCTTTGCCTTGCATCGCGCCTATCGCGACAAGATTGAAACAGATCCGGCTATCTTTTCCCTCTTTACAATGGCCTCGGCGCAAGGCGCGAGTGTCGCCCGCAGACATTTCAGCCGCCGCGATGCCGAAATGCGGCGCATCCTCGATGAAGGAATCAGTGCGCAAGGATTCGACTTGATCGACCCAAAACGGGCCTTAGCGTTGATTCTCGATGCGACCCATAGGTTTATCGATCCTTTTGCGATCAAAACGGAATTAGATGTTCAGAGAACGATTCTTGAACAGCGGATGGGCCGCGTGACGAAAGTCGTCTTCAGGGCATTGAGTGGCGGCCGCCTTTGAAAGCACAGTTACAGATTACGAAAACTGTAACCGGAAACCAGATTTTGGCTAAGCACATTATATGAAAAATCAGTGGTTTGACCGCATTTTAGATCGTTTTTTGCCCCAAATCATACTTACGTCACCATCGCGTTGCATGCAAAGCTCCAATATGACCAAGCTATAAATGCCATATGCCCGGGCGGTTTCGCAATGCAGCATGTGCATCGCAATATAAAAACAGGCGGAGAGGTCACGATGGGGCGGAAAAAAATCGCGTTGATTGGCGCTGGCCAAATCGGCGGAACTCTTGCCCATCTTATCGGCCTCAAAGAACTCGGCGACGCCGTCCTCTTCGACATTTCTGAAGGGACGCCGCAAGGAAAAGCGCTCGATCTGGCTGAATCGGCCCCGATCGGCGGTTTCAACGCTCACCTCACTGGCGCCAATGATTATGCCGCGATATCGGGTGCCGACGTGGTGATTGTCACGGCCGGTGTGCCGCGCAAACCTGGCATGAGCCGCGACGATCTGCTCGGCATCAACTTGAAGGTGATGGAAGCTGTCGGCGCGGGCATCAAGCAACATGCGCCAGAAGCTTTCGTGATCTGCATTACCAATCCTCTCGATGCCATGGTCTGGGCCTTACAAAAAGCCTCTGGACTGCCTGCGCAGAAGGTCGTCGGCATGGCCGGCGTTTTGGATTCGGCCCGGTTCCGCTTTTTTCTTGCTGAGGAATTCAAAGTCTCCGTCGAGGATGTCACCGCTTTCGTTCTCGGCGGGCACGGCGACGACATGGTGCCATCTCTCCGCTATTCGACTGTCGCGGGTATCCCGTTGCCAGACCTTGTGAAAATGGGCTGGACGACGCAGGAAAAGCTTGATGCGATCATCACGCGCACGCGTGGCGGCGGCGGCGAAATCGTCAATCTCTTGAAGACGGGCTCCGCCTTCTACGCGCCCGCCGCCTCGGCCATTGCCATGACTGAATCCTATCTCAAAGATAAGCGCCGGGTATTGCCCTGCGCCGCGCAGCTCAATGGTGAATATGGGGTGTCGAACCTTTATGTCGGCGTTCCCGTCGTTCTCGGCGCCAATGGTGTCGAGAAAATCGTCGAGATCGCGCTCGATCCAGCCGAAAAACAGATGTTTGAAAAATCCGTGGCCTCGGTGAAGGGCCTCGTCGAAGCCTGCAAGACCATTAATCCCAATTTTGCTAAATAGGCTGGGCTATACGGCTGGTACACCTTATACCTACCGGCCCGTTTTCATCTGTTGCGGCGGACGAAGACAGATCTTCGTTCGAAGTGAAGAGAATTTGCGATGAACATTCACGAATACCAAGCAAAAGCTATTTTGAAAGAATTCGGAGCCCCGGTGTCGCGGGGTGTACCCATCCATAAAGCGGCGGATGCCGAAGCCGCCGCCAAAGAACTTGGCGGCCCGGTCTGGGTTGTCAAATCGCAAATTCATGCGGGCGGACGCGGCAAGGGCAAGTTCAAGGAACCCGAAGCCGGTGAAAAGGGCGGCGTGCGGCTGGCAAAATCGATTGAAGAGGTCAAGACCTTCGTCAACGAGATGCTCGGCCGGACGCTTGTCACGGTGCAAACGGGCGCCGCCGGCAAACAGGTCAATTGCATCTATCTCGAAGACGGCTCGGCTATCGCCAAGGAATTCTATTTGTCTCTGTTGGTCGATCGCACGACGAGCCGCGTGGCTTTCGTGGTCTCGACAGAAGGCGGCGTGGAGATCGAGGAAGTCGCCCACACAAGCCCTGAGAAGATCGTGACTTTTTCAGTTGATCCTTCGACTGGCATCATGCCGCATCATGGCCGAACGGTTGCTAAAGCCTTGGGGCTCAGCGGTGATCAAGCCAAACAAGCCGAAAAGGTCGCAGCGAGCCTCTACAGCGCTTTCGTCGCAACAGATATGGCGATGCTCGAAGTCAATCCGTTGATCCTCTCGCAGGACGGGCAACTCCGCTGCCTCGATGCGAAAGTCGCCTTCGATCCCAACGCGCTTTACCGGCACCCGGAAATCGTTGCCCTGCGCGATGTCACCGAAGAAGACGATAAAGAAATCGAAGCATCCAAATATGACCTCGCCTATATCGCGCTCGAAGGCACGATCGGCTGCATGGTCAATGGCGCGGGGCTCGCCATGGCGACGATGGATATCATCAAGCTTTACGGCGCCGAGCCTGCCAACTTCCTCGATGTCGGCGGCGGTGCCACCAAGGAAAAAGTAACGGCGGCTTTCAAGATCATCACAGCCGATCCGAACGTCAAAGGCATTCTCGTCAATATTTTCGGCGGGATCATGAAATGCGACGTGATCGCGGAAGGCGTCATCGCAGCTGTCAAGGAAGTCGGCCTCAAAGTGCCGCTTGTTGTGCGGCTTGAAGGCACCAATGTCGAACTCGGCAAAACCATCATCAATAATTCCGGATTAGACGTCATTCCGGCGGACGATCTCGACGACGCCGCTCAGAAAATCGTCGCCGCTGTCGGAAAGGCCTGAGACGATGTCGATCCTGATCACCAAAGACACCAAGGTCATCTGCCAGGGCTTTACCGGCAAGAACGGGACCTTTCATTCCGAACAGGCCATTGCCTATGGCACTAAAATGGTCGGCGGCGTAACGCCAGGCAAAGGCGGCGCCACACATATTGGCTTGCCGATTTTCGACACGGTCGCTGAAGCTAAGAAGGCGACCCATGCCGACGCGAGCGTTGTTTATGTGCCGCCGCCGGGTGCGGCCGATGCGATCTGCGAAGCCATCGACGCCGAAATCCCCCTCATCGTCTGCATCACCGAGGGCATTCCAGTCGAAGATATGATCCGTGTGAAGCGGTCGCTCGCTGGCTCGAAGTCGCGTCTGATCGGGCCGAATTGTCCTGGCGTCATGACCTCCGGCGAATGCAAGATCGGCATCATGCCGGGCAGCATTTTCAAACAAGGAACTGTCGGCATTGTGTCGCGCTCCGGCACTTTGACCTATGAGGCCGTCTTCCAGACAACGCGCGAGGGTCTCGGTCAGACGACAGCGGTCGGCATCGGCGGCGACCCTGTGAAGGGCACCGAATTTATCGACATGCTGGAATTGTTTCTTGCCGATGATGCGACGAAGTCGATCGTCATGATTGGCGAGATTGGCGGTTCGGCTGAGGAAGATGCCGCGCAATTCCTGGCCGACGAGGCCA